>Ga0137415_10004381_pt1 | contig 13982 bp, 13 predicted proteins | sample CZODoug3_1_1_16f_FD_183082 | JGI IMG/M metagenome (GOLD analysis project Ga0137415, IMG submission 183082) | Vadose zone soil fungal communities from Angelo Coast Range Reserve, California, USA - CZODoug3_1_1_16fungal (Hybrid Assembly) | ecosystem: Environmental > Terrestrial > Soil > Vadose... | reverse complement strand
AGCGCACGGCCGAGATTGCCAAACGCCAGGCGCGCCTGAGCCGCAAAATCACCATGGCCAACGAGCTTGCCGTGTATGTCTTCGGGCTGCTGGCCCGAGACGAATACCAACTTGCTTCCCGTCGCGACGACGACCTGGGTGTACATTTCCGGAGTCGGCAGATCCTTGGGATTGATGCATTCGAGCGTCATTGCTTGGGTCTCCTGCTATAAGATGCGGCGAAGTCGTTACGGATTGGGGCTCAGCTCCTAACACTACGAGGGCTCCAAAACCAAAACTGGGTCAACTTCTCTTCAACGGACGGTGTCGGATTCCTAGTCAACGCGCGCCGCGTTGACGCGCAATCAAGCGCGCGCGAATACCCACCGGATTGAAGCGCGTCTCGATCATGCATTGCGGCTTCGCCGCTTCGGCCTGACGTCTGGACAGGTAGGCGTCGATCTCTGCGGTGTGGGTCAGATAGTGCGCGATGATGAGGTAGACATCCGACAGTGCCACGCTGGGAAATGCTGCGCAATGCCCTCGGGCGTCGCGCCGGCTTGGAAAGCGACCATGATCACGTCCAGCAGCACGCGGGTACCCCGCACGCGGATCGCTCCGTAGGCATCGGTCCCCTGAGCTCTCCATCCGCTGCTGGAGGCAATCTCGATGTTGATGGCCATAGAAACTGACATTACGATCGCGTGAGACTGCGGCCTCCGGGGTTAGCGCCAGCGCTGCCTCGAGGTCGCGCATCCGCTGGTCGAGCTCGGACGTGCATTGGAATTCTTGCCGCCCGTGTGCGGCCAATACCTGCCACATGTGCGCGTTAATCATTAAATTGCTCGACCGTGATGGCTAACGCTGCCGCGATCGGGCCACTAGTCTGCCTGAGGTAGCAGTTCGGGCAGCATATAGACAGTCTTTTGAGGAATCTGGTTGACCGGGTAGTACTTGGTGACGACGGCTATTGCCTCATCATAGGTGCGAATATCGAGAAGACGTAGCAGAAAGCGAACGTCATCCTGATCTCGAAACTCGGCGCCCAGGCGCATCGCCATACACTTCATGGCCAAAAGGTAGGCGGGTTGCGCGATCAGCACTCGAAGATGATCGAGTTCGAGGAACGGAGCAAATTCGCCTGTCTCGCTCATGAAGCCCTTCACGCCGTCGTTGAGCCAATGCGGATCCAGCCCAGCCTGCTTCGCTACGGCTGCGGCGGCTTCCCGTATGACGGTGCTGGGATGAAATGCGGCGTCCACATCCTGAGTGGATGCTCGCGCATCGTGAGCGAGACACATCACTGCGCCCCCGACCAAAAACAACTCGCCGCGGACACCTTTGTGCCGCAACTGTTGGTTCAGGAGTTCAAACAGGCGGCGTATGTCCGCGCGAGTGAGCGGCACGCTTTAGACTCTCGCGCCCAAGGTCGAATCAATAAAAATATTGCGACGCTGAAATGGGGCGGGTGAGTGAGTCAACAGGTAGTGCCTCAATGCGAGTACCGGGCTGGCAAACCAAGGCTCTTCGAGGGCTATGACAGCGCGGGTCCAGCTGGGAATCGGAATATCTTTACGAGCGCACGCAAGCTCCACCATCGCGGCGACATAGTTGGCCAGGAAGGGAGTCAGGCGAGTGGCCGGTTCTACCGCGACGGCGTCCCTGAGATCGGTAGCAGGGAGTTCTGTGAGCAGGGTGTTGAGTTCAGCCAATCCGTAGGAAGGTTCCCCACAGGCGGCGGCCGCAATGTGTTCTTGGAAAAGAGCCGCCGGTCTCGACAGAACCCGGCTGAGAACGTAGCTCGACATATCCATGCCGGCGCGCTTGGCGGCCCGCAGGATTGCCGACTTCTCGGCGCGCGAGACCCTGATTTGCAGCTGTTCGTCTTTGGACTGTGCGGCCATGGATACAGCATATTCGCGTCTGCGTCCGATGTCAATACATCTGTATTGACAAACCGACAGTCGCACCTGAGGCGGTCAGGCTGCCAAACTGGGGACGCCCCCGCATGCGTCCTAACCAGTGGAACGTTTCGTTTCCTAAATCAATGGCCGCTCCACATCAAAATGGACGCAATCAATCCCCCGCTGCAACATGCCCCTGCGCACCGTTGTTTCACTGACGCTGCAAGGGGAAATTCGCTTGGCAAAGAAGGGGGTGCTCGAGCGTCTGCGTGCTGCAGAGCCCGTTTTATCCTTGGGGCTTCGCAACGCCCGTACGAGCGAAATCGTTCGCCTGGCCCACGGCGCCGGATTCGGAGTGGTCTGGATTGATCTCGAGCACTCCAGTATTCCCGTGGACGACGCGGCCCAAATGGCGGCGACGGCGCTGGACCTCGGCATGGAAGGTTGGGTCCGAACGCCGGAGCGTGAATACGGCGTAATCGGGCGACTTCTAGATGCCGGAGTTACCGGAATCATCGCACCGCGTATTGAGACTGCGGATGAAGCCCGACAGCTCGTCGCCGCAGCTCGCTTTCCCCCGCGAGGGCAGCGCTCGCAGATCGCGCTGCTGCCGCAGGCCGGATACCGACGCATGCCAACCGCGGAGTTGATAGCGGTGGCGGAACGAGCAACGTCTGTCCACGTCCTGCTCGAATCAGCGAAAGGTATTCGTTCAGCCGAAGCCATCGCGACCGTTGATGGAGTCGACATGCTGCACGTGGGGGTGAACGACCTCTCGGTGGACCTGGGGCACGTGGGCAATCCCGGACATCCGGAAGTGATCGACGCCTGCCTTCAAGTAATCGCAGCGAGCAAGCGACAGGGCAAGCTCTGCGCCGTCGGTGGCCTTGCCGACGCAAAGCAAATCCAACAACTGCTAGCCGCGGGCGCCGCGCCTCTGGTGTTCGCGGCCATCGACACTGATCTATTGTCCGCCGGACTCGGCACCCGAGCCCAGGAGTGGCGGACGCATCTGCGACCCGACGAGAAATCCGAGCCATGAATGACGAGATCCTGACATCGCTGCCGATGCTGCCGCTCGAAAAGGTGGAGCGACCCCGATTCCGGATGCCGGCGGGCGCCTGCGATGCACATATGCATGTGTTTGGCCCCGAGAATATCCATCCGCACGTGCCGAAGCCGCATTACACGCTGCCCGACGGAAAACTGGAGCATTACCTCGGGTTGATGCAGATATTGGGATTGCACAGATTCGTGATCGTGCAGCCCAGCTTCTACGGCACTGACAACGCCTGCCTGATCAACGCACTGAACAAAGCGGGCCAACAGGCTCGCGGTGTCGTGATGTTCGAGTCCGATGTGAGCGACTCCGAGCTCGACCGATTTCATGAAGCGGGCGTACGCGCAGTGCGGCTCGATCTGTTCAAGCGGGCTCGCGAGCCGTTGTCGGCCATCCAAAATTACGTTCGGCAGACTGCTGCCCGCGTTGCGCGACTGGGTTGGCATTTGCAGTTCTACGTCCCAGGCTACGTTGTTCGCGAGCTGATTCCGTTTCTAGCGACCCTGGAAGTCGACTTTGTGATCGATCACATGGGCTACATGCTGGAAGAGGACGGACTGAAACCGTCCGATTTCGCCGCTCTGTTGGAGCTGACCCGCAGCGGCCGCTGCTGGCTCAAACTGAGTGGCCCATACCGGATCGCCAAAGAGAAGGGTTACGGAGCCGTCGAGCACATCGCCCGACAGATTGTCGAGGCCGCGCCAGGGCGGGCGATCTGGGGATCGGACTGGCCACACATTCCTGATTCTCAGCGGGATACGGGTGAATTGGTGAATCTGCTGACCACCTGGTCGCCCGATGAAAACACACGCCAGCGAATACTGGTCGATAACCCGGCTGAGTTGTTCGATTTCGAAAAACGATAGGGGCGGCTCGCGCCGAAATCTTCGTCGAGGGGGCAATGATGACGACGTCCGCAATACACAGACGAGTAACGGCATGTTTGACAATCGTGACCTGCAGTCTGAGCACCATTCAGGCTGGCGCGGCCGCTGATCCGAGCAATCCAGCGTCCGAGAATTCAGAGGCCACAGACACGATCGCAGCTCGTCTGGAGGAGGTGGTCGTCACGGCACGGAAACGCGCCGAGGTTGCGCAAAACATCCCAGAGTCCATTGTCGCGCTGGGCTCCCAGGAGCTTACCGATGCTCACTTCACCAAAATGGATGATCTGGGAAATACGGTTTCAAACCTTAACATTGTCACGCGAAGCGATAACACTCCGGATGTCGTACTGCGCGGCGTCGGTTCATTCGGGGTGGTGCAGGGCGTAGGTTTCTACGCGAATGACGTACAGCTTTTTGACGGACAAACCGTGCGGCCTGAGGATCTCGAGCGCGTTGAGGTGCTCAAAGGACCTCAGGGAACCCTGTACGGCGGCAGTAACATCGGTGGGGCAATCAAGTACATAACAAAACTGCCCACCGACCAGTTGGAAGCGCAAGCCTCCATCGAGGCTGGAAACTACCATACGCAGACATACTCTGGACTCATTTCAGGAGCGTTGATTCCCGGTGTCCTGGACGGTCGGCTGAGTGTCTACGACAACCACACCGGGGGTTATATCTTCAATACGACGCTCGACCGCTACGCCAACGCGGGTACCGACGGGGGCGCCCGGATGACTTTGCTTGGCAAATCGGACGATACGACCGTAACACTGTTTCTGAACGCGAATCGGACTCGATCGGGCATCGGGGCGAATCTCTATTACACGCCTGGAATACCTGAAGATCCTGCCTCAACCACTGATTTCTCACTCAACGTCCGCGGTGGCACTCCACCGAAGTACGCACGTGATCTCTACTCCGCTGTGTTGAACATTGAGCATGACTTGAGCGACAACCTGACCCTCACCTCGATCTCCTCCGGATTTCATTCCAACACGACTGTCGTCACGGACGTGGATAAGGGACCTTTCCCCATTTTGGCGGGGGTCCAGTATTTCCACCGGCAGGTCTGGAGTGAGGAGCTGCGCCTGGGCACCAATGCGGGGCAACAGGTGGGTCCCGGGTCGCTCCAATGGCTCGTGGGCGCATTTTTGCAGGAGAATAACCCCGACGTGCTCTGGCACACCATTACATTCGTCGGCGAGGATTTCACCGATCCAACACAGGCCGCAGATCCTGCGAACTTCGCAACGTCGACCACCGATACGGTGCAACGTCATCAGGATTACGCACTGTTTGGCAATGCCACGTATGACGTCGGGCGCCTCAGTTTGCAGGCAGGCGTGCGCGCTGACTATAACTCGAGTTCCATATCGGATCCGCTTTGGAGCTTGCGCGGCACGCAGCACAACCTGCTCGTGATGCCGATGGTCTCCGTCTCATACCGCGTCATGCCCGATGCCATGGCCTATGCGACTGTTTCGCGAGGATTCGAGCCTGGTGATTTCGTCGAGGGGTTTGACGCCGGCGGCACCCCGATTCTCAATCCTTTCCACCCGGAGACAACCTGGAACTACGAGGTGGGCTGGAAATCCACCTGGTTGGAACGGATTCGCTTCAACGCGGCCGCCTTCTATACGCGATATCTGGACAGGCTCTATCAGACGAACGCACTGGAGGCGGGGACTATTGTTGGGGTCACGGAAAATATCGGCTCCTCACACAACTACGGTGCCGAGTTCGATCTCTCCGCACGCCTGACTCCCGGGCTGTACCTCAACGCCAGTTTCGGATTCACAAAGGCGGTTTGGGGCAATGTCCCTTATCTCGACACCGACCTGGGTTTCGCTGCGGGAGTTCCCGGCGTGCCCACCAGTCTCGACGGCAAGAATGTGAACTTCACACCCGCCTATCAGGGCTCCGTCTCGCTCGACTGGTCTCATCATCTGGCGGGCGACTGGACCGTGGGAGCGCGGCCCAGCATCTCCTTCTTCGGCAAGGAATATTGGGATCTGACCAACCACTACAACCAGCCGGCCTATCATCTGGCGAACTTCGGCATCCGCCTGGAAGATCCGCACTGGCGGATTTCCGCCGACGTTTCGAACGCATTCGACAAACTCTACAACACGGTCTACATCAGCGCCGCGGAGCTCGGAGCCCCGTTCAATCAGGCAAGCATTGGCCGCCCACGCCTATGGTCGGGCACCGTTTCTTACCGCTGGTGAGGCCGCAGGACAGTGCAATGAAAATCGCCCCGAGCATTGGCCGGTTCGCCGCAATGATCATGGCCGCAGCGTTGTCGACAGTTCAGACGGCGGTTGCGGCTGAAAGCTCAGAGTACGTGATCTCCGCAAAAATTCCCGGCGCCGGCGGCGCTTGGGATTATGCGGTGGTCGATAACTTCGATTCTCGTCTCTACTTGGCGCAGGGCGGTGTGACGGCGCTCGATCTGAAGTCCCGAATACTCACATCTGCTCTGGTCCACGGTGGTATGACCCACGGTCTGGCTCCCCTCGGAGACGGGTCTGTTGCCGTTGCCGATGCCGCCACACGAACGATCAGCGTGTTTGACGGGGCGACCGGCAATGTTACTGCGACCATCAAGACCGCTGACGCGAATCCCCTAGGTGGGGTTCATGCGTTGGACGCGCTGGTGCTGGAGCCTAAGACGGGCTTGCTTGCCGCGGTCAATGGCGAAGCCGGGTTAGTCGTGCTCGCTGATATCAAAAGTCAGTCCGTGGTTGGGACCATCAGCATCGGGGGAAAGCCGGAGTTTGCGGCAGCCGACGGCGGTGGTCGCATATACATCAATGTTGAACGTGATGACTCCTCGGAGATAGTCGCGCTGGACGTAGCCACCCGCAAAGTGGTCGGACACATTCCGCTGCGAGGATGCGATGGGCCGACCGGCTTGGCCTATGACCGGGAGGCGTCACTGTTGATGTCAGTCTGCGAGAATGGAGTCGCCAAATTTGTGCGGGCACAGACGGGGGCCGAGATCGCGAGTCTGCGGGTAGGCAAGGGAGCAGATGCGCTCCTATTCGACTCCCGCCGACGTCGAGCCTTCGTACCCAGTGCGGATGAAGGAACCCTGAGCGTCATCGCAGTGCCCAGCCCAGGCAGGATTGCGATCGTCCAGACTCTGATAACGCAGAAGGGAACACGTCTGGGTGCGGTGGACTCAGCGACCGGTACGGTCTATCTGCCGGCTGCGAAGTTCGGGCCGCCCGTTCCGCCCGTTCCCTACCCGAGCGTTGTCCCGGGCACCTTCGTCATCCTGGTAGCGACGTTGGCGAAGTAGTGCCCACTGTGGAGATCGCGAGCCCCCGAGTGAAGTCAGTCAGATCCCTTTCGACAATCTGGTGGATCTGTTTCCCGATCGCCCTGTTCGACGGCTACGACACTTTGGTGATGTCGTTCCTGGCGCCGGTGATATCGAGGGAGTTGGGGATCGCGCCGGCGATGTTTCGTGGCGTATTCACGGCCACTTATGCAGGTGCGGCTTGCGGAGCGGTCATTCTGGGACCCGTGGCCGATCGATTCGGGCGCAAACCGGTGCTGCTGTTGGCCCTTGCGCTGGCCGGTGCATTTACGGCAGCGACTGCCTGGGTGCATTCGCTGCAAGGCCTGATGTGGTGCCGTGCGTTTGCTGGATTGGGCCTTGGAGGCGCAATTCCGATCATCTCTGCGCTAGCGGCCAGTGAAGTGCCTCACGAACGCAGGCGTGTTGCGGTCACCCGTGTGTTTATAGGTTATCCCGTCGGCGCAATTGTCGGGGGATTGCTCACGGCGTGGTTAACGGGAAGTATCGGATGGCGCAACCTGATGCTGGGAACGGGCGGTTTGACCTTGGCCTTGCTGGCTCTCACCTCACGGGCTTTGAAGGTTTCGGAGCGCACCTCCGAGCCAGCGTTGTCGGTCGCTACCGGAGGACCACTGCGGGGGCTGTTCGGCCCCAACGTGACATACGTAACCTTCACGTTAGGCGCTGCCGCATTTCTCATTCTCGGCGTCAGTTACTTTCTGGTGAGTTGGATCCCGACTGTCCTGACCCTCGAGGGACTGAGCGTCCCGGCCGCGAGTGCCATAGCAGTGCTGCTCAACGTCGGCGGCCTGATCGGTGCGTGGGGCTTGTCCAAGGTTGGGCGTCGGACACCAGCCCGACCGTTAGGAGCGTCTCTCTGTCTCGGTGCGTTACTGATCGCAGTGTTCGGATTCGCTCTGCACGGCAGTGCGTACGTCGTGGCCGTCATCGTGTTCTGCACGGGATTCCTGGTCATCGGGGCGCAAACCAATATCCCGGCCTTGGCGGCGTGGATCTATCCCTTGGGTTCGAGCGCCTCCGGTGTCGGGCTGGCAATGGCGTGCGGGAGAATCGGGTCCATCGCGGGCCCTTTCATCGGTGGGTATCTGCTCGCCAGGCATATGAGCTGGGAGGCGTTGTTTCAGGTGGCAGCCGTTCCAACTCTGCTGGCGGGCCTCGCCCTCCTCATGCTGTCCGTCTCGGATAAGTAATATCCGTAAACCCGGGTACGAAGACCGCAGCGGGATCGATCGGATCGGCCTGCATTTGATCGAGGATGTAGTGGGCGACCGCGTTTGAGAGCTGCTGAGCCGGATCCTCCATCACGAATCGAAGTCGTGTGATGAGAGCGCGACGGTCATCCAGAGAGCGCAGGGCGGGGAGCTCACCCAAAGCGTCGGTGTGATCGTCGAGCGTGGGCGCAACGTGGACCGCCGGTCGAAATGCGGGATAACCTGCAAACATTTCCCGGCCAACCTCGACGCAGACCCGTGTGCTGAACCAAATCTGCCGATACCGGGATTCCAGCGCTGCCCGGTCACTTTCAGTCCGCAGCGCGTCCAGCACGAGCGGTGGCGCGTGCGGGGCGATATAAACTCGTTCAGCAGGCAGCCTCTGGCGCGATGCCCGCCAGAGAAGATGGCACATGTTGTTGGTTTGCCAGGTTACCCCGGCAGTCGTGCGTCCGGCTCGACCGCTGATGACCACCATCATTCGCTCCCAGTCGAAGTCCTGAGTGCGCAGCCAACGCATGATCCGGTAACCGATATCAAGAAATACCAGGCCAAAGGTTCCCACCATCATGTCGTTTATGGGGACCGGCACTTCCGCGCAGTTCACCGGATCCAGGTAGTGCGTCCGTAGACGTTCGAATGTGAAGTCCGCCGGCTTCTCGAGACCCTGCTCGAGGAATCGCGAAGTCACATCGCAGCTATAACTCACCAGATCGCAGATTTTTCTCTCGAGACCCTTCCAGGCTTCCACCGCGGCCGTGTCGCGCCAGTAGGCAGCGCTATTGGTGGCACGAACCGCGGCGATCTGTACCATCAGACTTCGTGCCAACGGCTCCCACTGCGGATCGCCCAGCTCGCGTAACCGGATCAAATAGGGCACGGCGACGCCCAGGTGGGAAATGCTGGTCAGTTCGATGAACCCGCGCGTACCGATGCGGAAGCTTTCGGTAATCGGCGGCCGGTCTTTTCCTGGAAACACAACAACGTCAGTACCGGTCGCCACGAGCAGAGGGTCATCTGAGGCCAGTCGCGCCCGAAGCCCATTGAGCCGCTCCCCAATGCTTCCCTCATCCGGAGTAAAAAGCGAATACAGCTTGCGAAACTCTGGATCCGGAACGTAGCTCATGGGTTCGCTCTTTCCCGTCAAACGTACACCCGATAGACAAGGGTATCCTGACGGAAGCGGACACCGGCCGTCAGACTATTGGCGACGACCAGAAATCGCTGGCCGTCTGTGGTGAACACGGCAGCGTCGGTGCCACCGAACGTCGGAAATTCATCGATGACACGAAAGGCTCCGGCCTGCCAACGATAAATCTGCGACAACAAATCGGTTTTAGGCGCCGCGGGCGTGCCCTCGATGAAACAAACTCGAACCAGGTACATCTCGCCCGCCGCCTCGAACAGCTCGAACGCTCGCCCGCCGGCGCCTCCCAAAGTTTGACACGGGACGAACCGCCCCTCATCCCAACGATACAACGTCGACTCGCCGCTGATGTTCGCAAACGCGAGCCACCAGGTGTTGTCAGCCGGGAAGGCGCGAAACGCCCGTCCCCCCTGAGTCGAGAAACTCTGTAACGGCGCGAATTGTCGACCGTCCCAGCGATAGAGCAGGGACGCGCTGGTGTGGTCTGCGTAAGCGAGATAATGCTCCCGTTCGATTTCAAAATAGGAGAACCCATAGCCCCAGCGGCCCTCCAAAACCTGAAACTCCCTGAAGGAGGCTCCATCCCACTCGAGAATCCGTGACTCGCGCGGATGACGCGCCTCCACGCCAGGCAGGGTCACGCCCTGCGCCAGCCCGAGGAAACTACGGCCGCAAAATGAGAATGCGTAGCATTGCTTTGCCGCAAAGGTCTCAATCTGCTGGTGGGCAACCCAACTGCCTCGTTGGAGGTGAAATACGGTCGACACCGCATTCAGATCATACGGTCCGGAGCCCGTCCGGATGCTGGCGGTTGCGAGATACCGCTGTCCCGCAATGCTGAAGAAAGCCATGTCCTCCCCACCAGGCACCCTCAGTCGCTCGGCTTCCTCGAATCGTCCCCCGTTCCAACGATAGATCAGCGCGTCGATGTCACTGTTCCCGCCATTCATGTACGCCGGCGTGCCCGAGATATCCTCGGCCAGTTGGGGGACTCCCAGATACAGCGTGCCGTCGATCTCGAATGGGGCGACTCGCCTGGCTCCGGAAGTGGGCAGGCTCTGATGCAGCTTCAGCAGTTGCGATTCACTCATACCGCCATCTTGCGCCGAGCTTCCAAGGCGGCCAATTTGATTCACCGCAGGCATTGATTGTTTTTGTAAATCGACGCCAAGCGCGCCAATAGAGAGATTTCACCTTTGATTTAATTTATAAATGGGAGAGGGCCGTCGATCGGCCAGGAGGACGCACTTCGATGGACCTGCGTCAGCTGCGCTATTTCCTCGTTCTCGCCGACGAGCTGCACTTTCGGCGCGCTGCCGAGCGCCTGAACATTACGCAGGCCCCCCTGAGCCTGGCGATCCAGGCGTTGGAGCGGGAGCTGGGTGCGCTCCTGTTCAACAGAACCAATCGGCGAGTGGAGCTGACTGAAGGAGGGATCGCGTTGCGCATCGAGGCGACGGCCATCCTCGAGCGCGTGCAGCGTAGCCGCGAGACGATCCGCGATCTGGCGGACGGGATTACCGGCTCAATCCGGATCGGTGTGACGCCGGCCTGCTGCCTGATGCCGTTCTTTGGGAACCTGGTCTCCGCGTTTCGCAGCGCCCGACCGAAAGTCCGCGTTACCCTTCACGAGTTGTCATCGAGAGATCAGCTCATTGCGCTGCAGGCACGCGAGCTCGATGCCGCCATCCTGCGCAATCCGCCACGGCGCTTCGCTACGGGCATCTCCTTGACTCGATTGACCACCGACCCGCTCGTGATTGCCATGAACAGCGCTCACCCGCTCAAAGATCATGCCCACTTGGCGATCGCCGATCTGCGAGACGAGTCTTTTGTGAGCTATCCGCGCCAGTCAGGCGTTGGGATCTACGAGCAAGTCATAGCGCTGTGCGCGATTCGCGGCTTCACTCCACGGGTCGTGCAGGAGGCAGAGGAAACCTTGACTCTGCTGGGCCTGGTCTCGACAGCCTTCGGGCTCGCCTTCGTCCCCTCAGGCCTCATCCACATCACAGTGCCCAACCTGATCTTCAAGCCGCTCCTGGACGAGGATGCGACCACCGAGGTTTGCTTGGGCACCCGAGCAGACGACACCAGCGCCACTTTGAGCACCTTCCGCCGCATCGCTCATGCCATTCGCACACGACGATGACGGAAATCAACTCCTGACTCCGCGAGCCGCAGACAGCGCAATCCACCACCAACTGTTTCGGCGCATGGTTGCACGGCTCGGTCGACGAGGCGAGGGCGGTCCTGCCGAACTTGCCGCGGAAACCGCCGCCGAAGTACCAGGTATCGACGGTCTGGTTGAAGATCCGCGGGCCCGCTTCGAGCAGTCGCCGCGTCACGAAGCCGAGGTTGGTTGCGGCGTTTAGGTCGATGCCGAACGGGTTGTAGGGCCTGCATCTACGGCGGGCCTCCCCAAGTGGCCCGCAACGACCGCCATGTGATCGCACCGCGCGCTAGCGGCCGAGTGTCCGGAATCATCTTTAATGACAATGGTGTCGCGGCACGCCGATTAGTCGCGTAAGAACAATAACTTAAGAAAGACTTGGAAAACCCTTGGTAGGAGTAGACGGCTGGCAGATCAGACGCAATTGCCCGGGATTGCCAACAATGCTGATCGGTTTGAGCGGGACTGCCATCAATGATGATCGAACCGTCGGAGCTGCCGCGCTTCGGCCAAGGATGCTTTTGGGGATGAAGGCCAGGTACTGGCCCCCAAACACGCCAGCTGGCTCAACATGGTAGAGATCGAGATCGGCGTGCTGCGCTCACAATGCCTGGACCGTCGTATTCCCGATTCCCAGACGCTTGCATCGGAAATCGCTGCTTGGCAGCAGCAGCGTAACGCCTCCGGTGCGCGGATCCAGTGGATGTTCAACGCCGAGCGCGCCCGGCAGAAAATGGAACGGCTGTATCCCAGCCCTCTCATTGCCGCGCCTCTGGCAGCCTGAACCGAGGTACTAGTTACCTGGCGCCCGTAACCCTTGCGCCTGCGGCCCCCGCCGTTTGTGACGGAGTGGTATACCAGATTGGGGATGACCAACCGCGTTGCTGTTCCGTGGCTGGCACACTCGAGGGCAGCGGTAGGTGGTTGCGAACCGCCAGGAGCGTAGACCAGCGAGGTGTTGGAATCTCGAGCACTCGTAGATAGTAAGCGGCTGATTGGCGCGGATCGAACTGCGGGTCCTGCCACACCGTGCGCAATTCCGTGGCGCCGATGTCGTTCGTGTATGCGCCGCTTTCGAGATTGACGGTGTTGCCGACAGCCGGCAGCTTGCCTGTCCCGGGATCGATCTTGCGCGACCCGGACCAAGCGACATCGAAAACTTTTTCGTGCTGTTGTCCGTTGCTTTCCCAGACTTTGATCACCTGGACGCGGTCGAGGTTGCCGCTGTTGGGGTCCTTCGCTGCCCAGATCGCGAACCTCGGCGCTTTGCCGGATGCGGGTCGCGCCGGGAGATCGCTCCCCATGGGCACCCCCCGGGCGTAAGCGGTTTTGACCCAGCAGCGCTTCTCCACCACATTCCGCTCCAACCTCCAGCCGCCGAAGAAACGGACCTGGAGCCTCGTGCCCGTCGTGGCGAAGGTCTCGCGACGGCGCAGCGCTGCGTAGATCGACTCGCGCGTGTTGCTCTCCGCCCAGACTCCTGTGAGATTACCGGCAGTCGTCCGCAGTTCGGGCAGAGAGCCGAACTTTCCGCCGGCGAGCGTGCTCGCCGCTTCCGTCGGGGAGGGGATGCCTCCGCCCAAATTCACGGTGGCGTGATTTCCGGTGTAATCCGCCTGGGCGCTGACGCTCAAACCGCTATGCAGATCGGACGCGCCGACGAACCCGTACTTGAAAGGGTTGATGCCGAGTCGGCTCTGCACAACCAACCCCCGTCCCAATGCATCCCGCAAATAAGAGCCTGCCGGACGGCCTTCAAAGCCCCGATCTTCAGAGTGGAAGTCCAGAATCTCGTAATTCGCGAACTCATCGGCCGCAGACAGCAGCGGGTGGGTTTCGGAGGAGCCCTTGACCTGCGAGATCTCGCTCAACGGCTCGTTCGCCTGGCGACGCTGCGCATAATTGCGGTCGATCGGTTGCCCATCGCTGTCGAGCCAGTCGTACATGAGGCCGTTGGAGGCATTCCCGTTGTGCGGAATGGCCAGCGCTTCATAGCCTTGCCTGGCGATCGTTTCCAGCCAGCTCCACAGATTTTCCGGCTTGGTGGAATCGAGCGCCGTAAAGGGCAATGGCGCCGAGTTGCCTTTGAAAATGACATTGCGATGCAGATTGTCATGGTCGGGAGCGGAGGTCCATTCGTAGGCAATAAAAGTAGTGAGTGTCCCGGGTTGGTAGTTGCGGTTGGCAAAGTCGATCTCGCGCTGCCACGCGGACCTCACGATCGCCTGCAACTCATCTGTCGGCTTGGCAGGACCGTGCTGAGGGGGGGAACCCTCCTGCACAAATCGCTTGA
>Ga0137415_10004379_pt1 | contig 13985 bp, 6 predicted proteins | sample CZODoug3_1_1_16f_FD_183082 | JGI IMG/M metagenome (GOLD analysis project Ga0137415, IMG submission 183082) | Vadose zone soil fungal communities from Angelo Coast Range Reserve, California, USA - CZODoug3_1_1_16fungal (Hybrid Assembly) | ecosystem: Environmental > Terrestrial > Soil > Vadose... | reverse complement strand
GTGATGATCATGTTCAGCAGCGCGGCCATCCGCCAGTTCATCGCAAGCCACCCGGAATTTAAGAAGATGATGGGGAGTGATCCGCCCTCGACGGAACAACTTATTGGCGACGGGTGGGGTTACGCGCTTCTCGACACCAGTAGCATACAAGCGGACAACGGCTCAGGTCTGACGAAGGGGATCATTGGCCTTACAAATAAGGGTCAGGCTCGAAAGCCGGAGGACTGGGGTGCGTTGCGGGCGTGGGGCTGGGGTGCCTCGCGCGGTCTTGACTATCTGCAGACGGACAAGAGCGTTGATGCGAAGCGCGTTGGCATCGAAGGTGTGTCTCGTTATGGAAAGGCCGCGCTCGTGACCATGGCGTTCGATACTCGCTTTGCTGCCGTGCTGGTGGGCTCCTCCGGGGAAGGTGGCGTCAAACCGCACAGACGCAATTTCGGAGAAGAGGTGGAGAATCTCACGGGGTCCGGCGGGTATCACTGGATGGCAGGTAATTTTTTGAAGTACGGTGCGGCCCAGGCTTCGTTCGGAAGCAAGAATGCCAGCAACTTGCCAGTGGACTCGAACGAACTGATTGCGCTGTGCGCACCGCGACCGACGTTCATCAGCTATGGGGTTCCCGAAATGGGGGACGCAAAGTGGCTGGACCATCAGGGCAGCTTCATGGCGACAGTGGCCGCGGGTGCTGTCTTCCGGCTATTGGGTGCGAAGGATCTGGGAGTGAATGACGACTATCACAACGCGAGGATGCCGCCAGTGAATACGGGGTTTCTCGATGGCCAACTCGCATGGCGGCAGCATGACGCGGGCCACACGGATGCCCCGAACTGGAAATACTTCATTCCCTGGGCGGACAAGTTCTTCACCCATCACCCGACACCGTGGGAACTTCCGGCCGATCAGCCGGTTTTTCGGACGGACGCAAACTCTCTAGTTGCTCATGCCCAGTTGCTCGCGAAGGCGAAGCAAGCCGGGATCGACGTCTACTTCGAAGGTGACTCGATCACAAGAAGGTGGGGTGCCGTTGACTACCCAGATCTGCTCGCCAATTGGAAACAGAATTTCTTCGGCTGGAACGCGGCTGACTTTGGATGGGGCGGTGATCGAACGCAGAACATCCTCTGGCGTTTAGAGAACGGCGAGTTGGACGGAGTCAATCCCAAAGTCGTCATTCTGCTCGCCGGCACAAACAACCTTGGCGATCTAACGACCCCAGGTGGAGCCCACGCGAAAGCAGACGACTTTACGCGAGGTTTTCAGGCGATTTTGCACGTGATTCAAAAGAAGGCGCCCGCGGCGACAATCGTAGTAATGGGGATCTTCCCGAGGAACGACAATATGGCGTTCATTCCCCTCATCGACGGGATCAACCGCGGTCTGTCGGAGTTCGCTGATGGCCAAAAGATCCGATATCTGAATATCAACGACAAATTGGCCGACGGCGATGGAAGGCTGCTCGACGGGATGATGAACTCGAAAGACAAACTCCATCCAACCGTGAAGGCGTATCAAGTCTGGGCAGATGCACTGAAACCGATCCTTACGAAGTTGTTGGGCCCTCCCGCTGCTGTGGATCACGCCCCGCCGCCTACGGGCGATCCCGCTGCGGGACACTGAAGTGATGGAACATACGGGCGCCACTGGCCTCCGAGCTGCACTTAGAATGTTGTACCGAAGGATTTTGCTGTTGGGCAGCGGAGCAATGAGGAGAGGCGTCGGAAAAACTTCACGCGAGTAGTGATGCGCGGTCCCGTCCGCATTGGGACAGTCTGGGTGAAATACTTGAGCGAGATCACAGTCATTCACTTTGCGCTCACACTCAATGGCGCGTTCATTCTCAATCTTCGAAGAGCGGGCGTGAGTAGAGCCGGCGCGCCCCTTGGAAGATAGGTCAGCGAAAGGAGATTCGGATCAGGTGCTACGCCCCATCATTTCGTTCCTTTTGTTCTTGGGGGCTCTGCTAGGAGTGACACATCTCGCGGCGCAGGAGATACCTCGCGTCGACCGCTCTCAGGGCTCAGCGCAATTGATTGTTGGTGGCCGACCGTTCATTATCTTCGGCGGTGAACTGGGCAACTCTGCGACGGGGACAGCAGCGCAGGCCGATGAAATCTTGCCGCGCGTTGCGCGCTTCCACATCAACACCGTGCTGATGCCGGTTGCCTGGGAGCAGATTGAGCCCCTCGAGGGAAAGTTCGACTTTGCGATTCTGGATCATTGGATCGAGCAAGCGCGAGTTCAGCATTTGCGCCTTGTCTTGTTGTGGTTCGGCAGCTGGAAGAATGCCTTCTCAAGCTATGCGCCGAACTGGGTGAAGAAGGAACCCAAGCGCTTTGGTCGCGCGATTGCGCCGGATGGCAGTCCGTTGGAGATTCTTTCCACCTTGTCCAAGGAGAATCTCGACGCCGATGCCCGCGCTTTTCAGGCCCTGATGCGGCACATAAGAGAATTGGATATGCGGCAGCAGACCGTTCTGATGGTTCAGGTGGAGAACGAGGTTGGCATCCTGGGCAGCGGGCGAGACCATTCCGCCGAAGCAGATCGTCTCTTCAATGGGCCGGTTCCAGAAGATCTCATGCGGTATTTGCATGCGCATCGGGATTGGCTTCCGCCTGAACTGAGTCGCGTTTGGAACGGGAATGGACGTACTTGGCGCGATGTTTTTGACGAGCAAGCGCCGGAAGTCTTCATGGCCTTGAATTATGGGCGCTACATCGGGCAGGTGGCAGCGGCGGGAAAGAGCGAATATCCACTGCCCATGTATGTGAATGCGCAGCTGCCTGCGCCGTTTGAGCGCGCAGGAGAGTATCCGAGCGGCGGTCCACATCCTTACTATTTAGAGGTCTACAGGGCTGCCGCGCCCGCGCTCGACTTCTTTACTCCCGATATTTACTGGCCGAATTTCGAATATTGGGTCCAGCGCTATAACGAGCACGGCAATCCGGTGTTTGTCCCAGAAGCACGATTGGAGGCAGGCCCCTTCAACGCGTTTTATGCCTACGGAGAAGCGCGCGCGTTTGGATTCTCGGCTTTTGCCGTTGATAGCATTTCGGATGTGGAAACAAGACCGGATCAGGGGAAGAATTCGCTAGCCCAGAGCTACTCGGTCTTGCAGCAATTGGAGGACATCCTGCCGCGAGCCCAGCGCGAAGGTAAAACCCGCGGCCTTGTGCTTCACGCCAGCAGCCCGCGCCCCACACAGACTGTTTCTCTGGGAGGGTATCTCTTCACTGCAACGTTGGCCCGATCCTGGCCGGCACGGAACCTTTTGCAAGACGATGGTGCCATGATTGCGGTCCAGACGGGCTCGGACGAGTTTCTTATCGGCGGCGCAGCTCTTAGCATCACGGTGTCGAAGGACGTCGACAGGGGAGACGGAATAGCTGGGATTGCGAGTGTCGAGGAAGGTTCACGTGTGCGCGGAGAATGGGTAACGGAGCTCCGTCTCAACGGTGACCAAAGCAATCAAGGACGAAGTGTCTCTTTGCCCGCACATGGGTTCAAGCTCCTGCGCGTGAAGCTCTACACAATCCCAAGACCGTGATGCGAAGTCTCCACTGTATTGGGTAATGAAACTGTGCCAGCCTAGCGATTCACTCCAAAATGGACTGAACAGTTGAAACGTGCCCGTCACGGCAGGAAGCTCCAGTGAACCTGCTAAGTATCAAGAATTTCGCTTGACATCAGCAAAAAAGCCGCGCATATAGTTCGCGACACGAATTTAATGTCCATCGTTAGCCTTCTCGTTTTCGAAAGTGTTGTGTTTTAAGGATGAAGAGAGCAGTTAGAGCCAAGTGGTCGTTTGAAAATATAGTTCGAGACTAAAACTAAATGAAACGCATTGACTTTACGAATACGCAGGTTGCCTCAAGCCAAACCGCTAGGGACATTAACAGGGGTGTTGTTCTCAACCTCATCCGCCGACGCCAGCCAATCTCCCGCGCGGATTTGGCCAGGGTTTCCGGGCTTCAAAGGAGCACTGTTTCTCTTATTACCGAACAGTTGATTCGTGAACGGTGGGTAGTCCACGGACCGATTGGGCGGTTGCCACGGGGCCGAAGACCGAGGTTCCTGAGGCTGAATGACCGGAAAGCGATCCTGGTTGCAGACCTTCGGCCAGATCAAACTAGGCTTGGCGTTGCGGACGTTAATGGCAATTTTCTTTCGCAGGAGATGATGCCCACTACGAGCGACCCTCGTGCCACTGCGAAGGGCTTGGCCAAGAGAATGCTTCATTTGATGAACGTTCATTCCGACCTGGTGTTCGAGGGAGTTGGAATCAGTCTGCCTGGCCGCGTCAGTGAGAAGACGCAGCGCGTGATATTCGCTCCGAATCTGAGGTGGCCAGATTTCGATTTAAAAAGCGCAATCCGAAAGGACATTGGTCTGCGGGTAGAACTCGAAAACGCAGCGAACGCCTGTGCGCTTGCGGAGGTTTGGTTCGGCCACACCGAGAGGATACGCGACTTCGTGGTGGTAACCGTCTCGGAAGGTCTCGGCACTGGAGTTTTTGTGAATGGACAGCTTGCCCACGGACGTGACGGAATGGCCGGAGAATTCGGGCACGTGCCGCTGGATCCCAATGGGCCGGCATGCTCTTGTGGCGGCCGGGGATGCTGGGAGGTCTATGCGTCGAATCGCGCGGCATTGCGCTACTACCACGAATTGAGTGCAACGAAGGATGAATTGAGTTTTCAAGATCTGCTGGCGTTGGCGGAATCAGAAGATGGGTTAGCGCTAAAGGCGTTGGAGAGAATGTTTGAAGCCATCGGGAAAGGGATGCGCATGATCGTCACAGGCTTGGCGCCACACGAAATTGTGGTTGTCGGGGAGGTGACCCGTCAATGGCGCCGCTTCGGTTCACTGATTGAGAAAGAAGTGGGGATGGGTTTTCTTGCCGGCCGGCCGCCTCGTGTCCGTCCGGCCGAAGGGGACATGGCGCGCCTGCGCGGGACTGTGGCGTTGGTGCTTCAAAAACATTTCGGGCCCTCCGCAGGTGGACACGAGGAAGAAGACGAACGTTTCGTGCGCGGTAAAGCCATTGCGTAAGGAAGAGTTTCACAAGCAAAGTGGCGGGGTGCCACGGCGCTTGGATCGACTGAGTCATTTGTGTGGAGGGGGTGTTATGTCCAGAGGAATTGTGAGGTGCAGTCGAGATATTTTCTTCAAGAAATGCAGACTCTTGAAATTTGCTGGTGCAATGCTGCTGCTGGGATTGTGTATTTTCTCTAGTGCCGCGAACGCGCAGGTGCTCTATGGATCCCTTACGGGAAACGTCTGGGACCCATCGAAGGCCCTTGTCCCCTCGGCTCGCGTCGAAGCGCTTAACGTCAAGACGGGAGTTGTCCGCGAGGCGACCTCCGATGCCAGCGGCGTCTATCTCTTCCGTGAGTTGCAACCTGGAATTTACAAGGTAACCACCACGGATCCCAACTTTGGCGCCAAAGCTGTCGAAAACGTGCGCGTGGACGCCAACACCGAGACGCGCGTCGATGTGCAGTTGGAGTTGGCTCAGCAAACTTCAACAGTGACGGTCACCGGGGCCGCCCCGATACTGCAGACCGACCGCGCCGATGTGCATACGGAGCTCGAGTCCACGGATATTCAGAATCTCCCGAACACTTCTTCCGAGGGGCGAAGCTTCCAGGCTCTCTACAAAATCATTCCTGGCTTCACTCCCCCGACCGAGACCAACTCCGCTGCCGGCAATCCGCAAAGATCCATGACCTCCAACGTCAACGGCGGATCCACCCAGGGCAACGCCACTCGAATTGACGGCGCCGCGGACACCTACACTTGGCTGCCCGCCAACGTCGCCTACGTTCCCCCGGCGGATGGCATCGAGAGCGTGAATATCGTCACGAACTCCTACGATGCCGAGCAGGGAGCGGTAGGCGGCGCGGCGGTCAATGTCATAACCAAGTCGGGCACAAACGAATTTCATGGCAGCGCCCACGAATTTCACACGGACCAGGCGCTCGGCGCGGAGAACTACTTCACCCAGGTGGGCCCATTCCGCAAGCCAAAGAATATCTTCAATCAGTACGGCGGGACTTTCGGCGGGCCCATCAAGAAGAACAAGCTCTTCTTTTTTGGTGACTGGGAAACCACGCATCAGCGGCAGTTCGCCACCAGGACTTTCACCGTGGCCAACCCCGCAGCCATATTTGATGCTTCTGGCAACGTGAACTTTAGCGGCACCGGCACGACTATCTACGATCCCAACACCGGCAACGCCAACGGAACTGGCCGCACGGCGTTCCCGGGGAACATAATCCCTGCCAGCCGGATCGATCCCGCAGGGCTGACCATGCTTCAGCGAATCGCTACCAAGGGATTTCTGAACAACTCAGGACTAACCGTTACGAACAACTACGTTGCGAACAACACTGCGCAATTCAACCGCGACGATTTCGATGGTAAGGTCAACTACACGCCCACGCAGAAGCTCATGATCTTCGGCAAGTATAGCCTGTCGAAGAGTTTTATCTTCGATCCGCCGGCGCTGGGGCCCGCGGAAGGTGACGCCACCAACGGCGGGCAGTTGGGCAACGCGTTTTCCAGAATTCAGAGCCTTGGCCTCGGCGGCAGCTATACCATCAGCTCGAACATGTTGCTGGATGCCAATGTGGGGTACACGCGCCAGCGCATCAACGCGGAGAGCACCGACCTATCCCTCGGCGCATTCGGTCTCAATACCCTCCGCATCCCCGGCACCAATGGCCCGCTGTTTCTCGAAGGCGGCATCCCTGCTTTCCAGATCTCCGGCTTCGCCAACATGGGAAATCCCAATACCGGGAACCCATTTCTCTTCCGCGACAATCAGTACGTCCTTAATACCAACCTCGGTTGGACAAAAGGACGCCACGATCTGCGTTTTGGCTTCGAGTACGGTCGCAGCGGCATCAACCACTTTCAGCCGCAGGGCGGAGCCTTCCAGACGGCTCGCGGTTCTTTCCGTTTTACCGGCAACGCCACCGCTCTGAACGCCACAGGAGCTGCCAGCGCCAACCAGTACAATGCCATCGCCCAGTTCCTGCTCGGTTTGCCGAGCGAGGTTGGCACCGCCGTTCAAAACACCAATCCCAACTCACTTCGTTTTCGCAACCTGGACGCCTATGCGCGGGACCGCTGGCAGGTAACATCCAAACTGACAGTGACCTACGGGCTGCGGTGGGAGCGTTATCCCTTTGCCACCAGCGATCACACCGGTGCCCGCGTTTTTGATCCGGCGACAGCCAACGTACTCATTGGCGGCCTAGGTAGCGTTCCCGAAGACGATGGCGTGAAGGTCGGAATCGGGCAATTCGATCCGCGATTGGGAATCGCCTATCGTGTGACGAGCAAGACCGTCGTCCGCGCCGGATACGGCATCGGCACGGACCCCAACAATTTCCGGTTCCTGCGAAATGCCTTTCCGGCTGTAACGATCTCCGACTTCAACCCGGGCGGGTTTGCTCCCGCTGCGAGCCTCACCGGTGAGACGCTTACTCCTTATCCAGGGCTCGTAGCTGGTATAACCCCGATTGCGCTGCCAAACATCAGCACGGGAAAGGTTCCGCTTCCGGACGGTACGGGCACGACCACAGTGCCATTGAACTTCCGGCGAGGGTATTTTCAGTCCTACAATCTGACGGTGCAGCATGAGTTTGCGGGTTTAGTGGCGGAAGCAGGCTACGTAGGGACTCGTGGCGTGCGTGTGCTTACAAACGCGAACATAAATGCGGCTCCTGCCGGCAGTCCGGGACCGGGGGGCCGCGACAGCCGTCAGCTGAATGCCGCTTTTGGGCATCTCTCAACGGTTCAAAACCCGGCGAATCCAATTATCTGCACGCCGCCAAGCACAGCCGGTTGCTATGCAGGTTGGAGCGATATCAACCAATTGACTCCAGGTTTTAACAGCTACTACAATTCGCTTCAGGCCAAACTGACGCGCCGGTTTAGCGGCGGCTCTGTTGTCGGCGCCGCTTACACGTTCTCACGGACAGAAGACTACGAAGACAACGAGGAACTTGGCTTCCTGTTGTTTCCCTTTCCTGCTTATTGGCCCCGGAACAAGGCGCTCGCCGGTTTTGATCGCCCGCACAATTTGGAATTTTACGGCGTCTACGAGCTACCCTTCGGGCCGACCAAGCGCTGGGCACAGCACGGCGTTGCCAACGCTATCGCCGGCGGCTGGCAATTTAATTGGCTGCTCTCGTCCCTGAGCGGTACACCGCTTACCATCACAGGTGGAGGTTCCTCGCTGAACGCCCCAGGGAATACCGAAACCGCCAATCTGGTCGGACCGGTTACCATCAATGGTGGCATTGGACCGCGGCCCGGCCAGACCTGCCCGAAAACCACGCCATCGTGCGATTATTTCAGCATTTCCGCGTTCGCTCCGGTTGCCACAGGTCTCGCTCAATTCGGCAACACCGGCCGCAACTTGCCATATCTCCGAGGGCCGGGCATCTTCAATCTGGATGCCAGCCTCTTCCGCACCTTCAAGCTCACCGAGCGGGTGAATTTCCAGTTCCGCACCGAATGGTTCGGCGCAACGAATACGCCGCATTTCGGCAATCCGAACACCACTGTCACATCCAACGCGTTTGGCCAAATCAGTTCCAGCACTGGCCAGCGGCAGATTTGGTTCGCGGGCGTATTGAGCTTCTGACCGGAGGATTGCGGGAAGATCGAAGAGGGCGAAGTTGTGCTTTCCGTCGAAGCCGCGCCGCTCTCCTATCGTTTCTTCTACCAACAAGCATACCATTCAGCGAAAATTCTGGGCGCGGCGACCACTCGGGACCTTTCTTCAGAAACAATCGGCGGTTTTACCGGCGTGTACGTGGGGATGTATGCCACCGGTAACGGACGGAAGAGTACGCGCCCAGCAGATTTTGATTGGTTTGAATACCAAGCGGAAAAACCATGACACTTACTTTCTTTCGCAAGTCTCATTCTCCCAGCCTCGGCCGCAAGCAGCCCTTACCCGCGCCTTCAGTGGGTAGATCCAGCCTGCTAATGCTTTTATGCTTGCTCGGCTCTCCTCTTCTTCACGCTCTGACCATCGGCCAGGATCGCTATGTGGATCCCGCTTACCACCCCGGTGATTTCAGTCTCGTCACTCGAAACGCCGCCGCAACTCTATTTGTTGACTCAGCTGACTTCCCTGGTGTCGTTCGTGCCGCCAACGATTTGCAGGCGGACATCGAACGCGTTACGAACCGCGTTGTAGCAGTCGCGCACGACGAAAAAAGGCTTGGATCAAACGTGGTCATCGTTGGCACGGCTGGAAAAAGCAAGATCATCGATCAACTGATCCGCGATCACAAAATCGATGTGACAGCCGTTGCCAGCAAATGGGAATCGTTTCTTATTCAGGTCGTGCCGAAGCCGCTGCCAGGTGTGGCCAGCGCGCTGATTATCGCAGGAAGCGACAAACGAGGAACAATCTACGGTATCTATGATCTCTCCAGCCAAATTGGGGTTTCGCCGTGGTACTGGTGGGCCGACGTTCCCATCCAGCATCATGATGAACTCTTTGTAAAGCCCGGCACCTATGTGCAAGGACCACCCGCAGTTAAGTACCGCGGAATTTTCCTGAACGATGAAGCGCCGTCCCTCACCGGATGGGTGATAGAAAAATACGGCAACTACAATCATGAGTTCTACACCAAGGTTTTTGAGCTCCTGTTGCGATTGAAGGCCAACTATCTCTGGCCGGCAATGTGGAACAACGCCTTCAACGAAGACGATCCGCTGAATCCCCAGCTGGCCGACGAATACGGCATCGTGATGGGCACATCTCATCACGAACCGATGCTGCGCGCACAACAGGAGTGGAAGCGGCATGGGAAAGGTCTGTGGGACTATTCGAAAAATGCCGAAATCCTCAAGGAATTCTGGTATCTAGGGGTCGAGCGCAACAAAAAGTACGAAAGCATCATCACGCTCGGCATGCGCGGAGATGGAGACCTCCCCATGACCGAGAGCGCCAACATCGCCTTGCTGGAAAAGATCGTGGCGGATCAACGCAAAATGATCGCGGACCGCGTAAACGCCGATATATCTAAAGTGCCGCAGGACTGGGCCCTCTATAAGGAAGTGCAGGAATACTACGAGAAGGGCATGCGTGTTCCCGACGACGTGACTCTGCTCTGGTGCGATGACAACTGGGGAAATGTCCGCAGGTTGCCAACCCAGGAGGAAAGAAAACGCAGCGGCGGCGCTGGAATCTACTATCACTTCGATTACGTCGGAGACCCGCGTTCCTACAAGTGGCTGAACACAATTCCGATTGCAAAGGTCTGGGAGCAGATGAATCTCGCGTATCACTACGGCGCCGATCGAATCTGGATCGTTAACGTAGGTGACCTGAAACCGATGGAATTGCCCATCGATTTTTTCCTGAACATGGCGTGGAAGCCGGAAAACTGGCACAAAGAAAAAATCTCTGAATTCACCAGGCTCTGGGCGGAGCGGCAATTTGGACCACAGTTCGCGCCAGACATTGCGGACGTCCTTTCGAAGTACACGAAATACAACGGCAGGCGCAAACCCGAGTTGCTGGACCCCAGCACGTTCAGCCTGGTGGACTACCGGGAGGCGGACACCGTGTTCGCTGATTTCCAGGCTGCGGTGGCGAAAGCGGAAGAGATTTACGGCAAGTTGCCGGAGAACCAGCGCGATGCTTTCTTCGAGCTTGTTCTCTACCCCACGAAAGCGTCCGCGATCGTGACGGAGCTGTATATCACTGCAGGCAGAAACCAGCTCTACGCCAGCCAAGGTCGTGCCAGTGCGAACGAATTGGCCGCGGCGGCGCGCGCCTTGTTTCAGGCCGACGCGGATCTCTCCGCCTATTACAACCACATGCTGGCACACGGCAAGTGGGACCATATGATGGATCAAACGCACATCGGTTACACCTTTTGGAACCAACCGCCGGTGAACGCTATGCCCAAGGTCACGGAGATCGAGATTCCTGCCCTGGCGCAGCTCGGCGTGGCCGTTGAAGGTTCAGCGAGTGCTTGGCCCGGCTCTCCGGGAGAACCATCCCTCCCGCCGTTTGACCTCTTCAACCAGCAACGCCGCTACATCGACATTTTCAATCGAGGTCGAGAACCATTCGTGTTTTCCGCCACCACGAGCGTTCCTTGGATCGTGCTGAGCGAATCGCAAGGAACCATTGAGAAGGAACGGCGCGTGTGGGTTAGCGTGGATTGGAAAAAGGCCCCTTTGGGTTTTACGAGCGGCTCCTTGAAAATCGCGAGGGGCAGCACGCAAGAGGTTGTCGTGAACGTGAACACTTTTCGTCCGCAAGACCTGACACGAGAATCGCTGGACGGATTTGTGGAGAGTGATCAGTACGTTTCGATGGAAGCGGTGCACTACAGCAAGAAAGTCGATGGACCGTCGGCACGCTGGGAAAGCATTGACGACCTCGGACGTACTCTGTCGTCCATGTCCGTGTTTCCTGTGACGGCGGAAAGCGTGACGCCGCCGCGGGATGCTCCGCGCCTTGAATACAAATTGTATCTTTTCGACCCGCGTACTGTGGAAGTGGAGGCTATCCTCGCCCCTACGTTGAATTTCGTGCCAGGTCGCGGCCTGCGATACGCCATTTCATTCGATGACGAAGCGCCTCAGGTCATTGATGCCCTCGCACAGAACTCGGTGGAAGACTGGAGAACCTCCGTGAAGGACAGCGTCCGCAAAGTGCAGTCCACACACTTGCTGGCAAAATCGGGCTATCACACGCTGAAGTTCTGGATGGTGGATCCGGGCGTGGTGCTGCAAAAGCTTGTCGTGAATCTGGGCGGTGTGAAACCCAGTTATCTCGGTCCGCCCGAAAGCTATCATCTTGGCGGGCCTGAACCTGCTCAGCACTAGGAACTTCGTGGTTTGGGGAATTGCAAAGAGTGTTGCGGACGGCATGTCGCGGTGAGGTGTAAAACCCGTCGTCATGCGAAACAGGGGCCCATTTGCCGGTTGGGAAGCTAGTGCTAACTCTTAGTTCGAATCCTGCTGAAAGGATGTGCGCATGATAAACCTAGCCTTATTGTCTTTTCTTGCCAGGGGAAATCGCACATTACAGGTCTGGATTGGGAAGTGACCCCGTTTTATTTAACCATTCTTGTCGGCGTAGCTTGGTAAGTGGTCAGCAGAAGAAAGGTCTCAGCCGCGGATTACCTGCTGGTTGCGACCTGGGTGGATCATGGGCGCCTCGCAAACATCGGATCGAAGCATGTAGTCGGTCTGGCCGGCGGCGGGGCGACAAGCGGCGTGGTGCTGGCACACTCTTCGTCTTCGCCCTCGGAGAGGGAATCCAGCTGATCCTTCGGTTTTTACCCGAAGGGTCTGAGAGTCATGTGAGTGTTGCTCCCCTGCGATATGGCGTTGCATGTGGCAATTCCCGCGTGGGTTAGAAACTGCCCAAAGACGATCCACCTTCGCAGGCTCCAAAAGTGGCGATCTGGGAAGCTGGCCGAGTCCAGGAAAAGCGCGTGGCGCCTTGGATCTGCTACAGGAAAGAGTCAAGGAGATCTATAAGGGATCGCTAGGCAGGAAGGTCAATCGAAAGTCCGAAAAATCAAAGAAGCGTTGCCTCCTCCGAAACCGAAGGAGTTTGTCATGGCGTGGCGCATGGACAAAGGGCGGGCGGTCATTGGAACGAAGTCGAGGCCATAATCGATGTCCGGACATTCGAGATTGATTGTCGGGGGTGCGATCTGGTCGCGAAGCGCAAGAACGGTGAAGCCGGCTTCGAGACTCCCTGCGCCTCCGAGGAGATGGCCGGTCATGGACTTGGTGGAGCTGACAGCCAGTTCGCGGGCGTGATCTCGGAAGGTGCTGCGGATGGCGGCTGCTTCGGCACGGTCGCCGAGCAACGTCGAAGTCGCGTGAGCGTTGAGATAGGCGATATCGGAAGCCGAGATGCTAGCATCCGCGAGCGCCAGTTCCATCACACGGCGAACTCCGTCGCCACTTTCGAGTGGCGCATTCGCGTGATAAGCGTCGGAGTTGCGACCGTAACCGATGAGTTCGGCAATCGGTTTGGCTCCCCGCAGGAGGGCATGCTCACGCTCCTCGATCACAAGGACTCCGGCGCCTTCTCCGAGCACGAAGCCGTCGCGGTCGCGGTCCCAAGGGCGAGACGCGAGGGCTGGTTCGTCATTCCGAAGAGACACAGCGCGCATCGCACAGAAGCCCGCCATGCCAAGTGGTGTGATGGCCGCCTCCGAGCCTCCGCAGATCATGACATCGGCGTCGCCGTACTGAATGATTCGGTAGGCTTCCCCGATGGCGTGCGTTCCGGTGGTGCATGCCGTAGCCGGCGCCAGGTTCGGTCCGGCAGCTCCCCAACGAATCGAGATCTGTCCAGCAGCCAGATTGACGATCGCCGCCGTGATAAAGAATGGGGAAACACGTCCCGGGCCCTGGCTCGTGAGCTTCGCATGTTCGCGCTCGATGGCCTCGAAACCTCCAACGCCACTTCCCACGAAAACTCCAACGCGGTCAGGATGTTCCGCCTTCATATCGAGACCAGCATGTCGAACTGCGAACTCGGTGGCGGCCAGGGCAAAGTGGATGAATCGGGCGGTTTTCTTGACGTCCTTTTTCTCCACAAAATCGAGCGGGTCGAAAGCAGGAACCTCACCAGCAATACGGCAGGGGAACGAGGTTGCGTCGAAGAGAGTCACGGGCCCGATTCCTGAGCGACCGGCCAAGATGGCCTTCCAAGCATTCTCGGTACCAATTCCCGTCGGGCAGATGAGCCCGATCCCTGTTACGACAACGCGCCGTCCTCTGCCCATCGGTTCAATCCTCCCCGGCCTATCCAGCGTGCATCAAAAGCGACCACTCGGTCTCGGAGAACGGGGGGTCAACGCAAGGATACGTTTCGCAACTGACGACGGCTTTAGCGGAGGGAAATCACCGTTAGCCGTATTTCTGAACGTAAATGGAATCCAATTTGTTGATAAACCACTTTTGCGCCATTCTCG
>Ga0137415_10004376_pt1 | contig 13987 bp, 11 predicted proteins | sample CZODoug3_1_1_16f_FD_183082 | JGI IMG/M metagenome (GOLD analysis project Ga0137415, IMG submission 183082) | Vadose zone soil fungal communities from Angelo Coast Range Reserve, California, USA - CZODoug3_1_1_16fungal (Hybrid Assembly) | ecosystem: Environmental > Terrestrial > Soil > Vadose... | reverse complement strand
GGAGATGTGGCGACGTAGAGCGTGCCTTTGGTGTCGAAGGCGATGGCTTGGGCGACGAGATCGGTGGATTCAAAAACGGTGGCTGGCTTGCCCGCCCCGTTGCCATCAAAGCGGAAGACTTTTGCGGGAGAACCGCCCGCCGCATAGAGGGTGCCTCGCGGATCGACGCGCAGAGACCAGAGATACGAGGCGTCCGCGTCGGCGATCAGCGTGAACTTTGGCGCGAGTTCGAGCCGGCCGTCGCTGCGAACGGCTACACCGTGGCGAGTGCCTTTGAGGAAATCTTCGTAGGAGGCCTGGCGCCAGGTGCGCGTGTGTTCGGCGACCGCGGAAGGGAGGTAAATGAGGTAGAGGAAGGCAATGAGGTAAAGGACACGCGCGAACATTTGCATTGGAGCGGCGAACGCATTGCCGTCCTTCGCGAATTCTTTTCGGATTCGCTCAGGATGACATTGCATGCTGAGATTCGTGAATGGTGGCATTGGGGCTCTTATCGGATTTGGAGGTTTAGCGAGATCACGCCGGAAACCGGACCGCCTAGCGGGATGGAAGATTCGCCGGCGAGGGATTCACGAAGGACCTGGACGCTGCCGGGAGCAGGGCGGCCGTCGATTACATTGATCTGAGAGAGCGGAGCGTTGGGGAGTTCTTTGTCTTCCCAAAGGATGGTGGGCGAGGGCATAAACAGCCCGACGTATAGTCGATCGTTACGGCGCTCGCGATTGAGGACGGCGATGAGCTGATCGAGTCCGGAGGGCCCGCTGGAGCCGCCGAACGCGAAGCCGCGCGAAGCGCGGTTGAGGGTATCGCCGTCAGTAACGAGGATGCGCAGCGTGGCGCCGCGCGCGATTTGGTCGGGGACTCGGACGGTCGTTTCTTCAACGCGGGCCGCACCGCGATACGGATGCAGAAGGACGCGGACGCGCAAGGTTTCGCCGGGAGCGGCGTCGCCCTTTTCGAGCCAGGCGCTGTCGATCGTGAAGGATTGGCGGCCGGGAACGCTTTCGACGCGGAGAGCGATCCGCTCGACCTCAGGAACTTCGAAGGTGTTTACAAATAAACGCGCGAAGATGCTCTGCACACTGACTGCGATGGGAAGGCCGTCGGGGATGAGGGCATCGCCGGGAGCGTAGGTATTTTCGATTTGCACTGGCGTGCGGCCGCGGAGACGAATCTCACCGGTGAGGTGGAGCGTGGTGCCTTCACCGTAGATGGCGTTTTGCGTGAGACCGTTGAACGTCGTGATGGCCACGAGCAGGGGAGTGAGCTTGGGATGATTGATGATGTCGAAATGCATTTTTTTCTCGCCGAGCTTGGTGGCGACCGCGAGGTCAAGAGGAATCATAGGCGGAGGAGCGCCGAGCTTGCCGGTGACGGCGGTGAGATGGTCGCCGGTGATGGTGCCGATGGAGCCGCCGATGTTGACGATTTTAGTGGAGGCGAGGTCGGAGGAAAGCGTGGTGAGCACGCGGCTGCGCGCCATGGGGATCTGGACTTCGCCAAGATTCAGAAAGGGATGGCCACAGAGAAAGACGCGCTCGGCTTGCACGGCGGTGACGGTGCACGCGGAGTAGATGGAGGCGTCGCCTTGGACGAGGACCATGCCGGCCATGTCGCCCGGAACGAGGTGACCGTCTTCCGGGCCGGGCGCGGAGGTGCCCCCTTGCGCTGCGACGAAGCCATAACTTTGGATTTGCGGCGCGAATTGCTGCACAGTGGCGGATTGAAAGCCGGAGAAGACGAGCGGCGTTTCGATGGGCGCGAGAGTCGAGCTGGAGGGGAGAGCGAAGGCTGGAGCCGTTTTTTGCAGGGAGGAGCCGTCGACCGGGAACGGTTGCGTTGTTGCTGAAGATAGCGCGCTCGTTTGCGCGGGCGGATGGATGACGTCTTCGATTGGCGTTACGCCGGCGATGGGATCTTTGGCGAAAATGGCGGGGAGCTTGAGGGAAAGAGCGCCGGCGAGTTTGCCGTCGAGATAGACGGGACTGCCGCTCATGCCGGCGACGACGCCGGTGCGCTCGACCTTGGGGCCTTTGAGTTGGACGAGGATGATGGATTGGCGAGGCCCAAGAAAATTGGGCATCACTCCGATTACCTCGAGGTCGAACTTTTCAACCTGGTCGCCGGCGAAGATGGTGTAAGCGTAGCCCTGCATGCCCGCTCGGACTTGGTCGAGCGGAAGAATCTCATTAGATTGCGCGGAGGCGGCGACCGGAAAAACTGCAATTGTCAAGGCGAGGCGGAAGGCTCGGAGGATTCGTGCGGACAGATGGAGCGGGGCTGGCGGCATGAATGGTTAATGATACTTGGGGCGGGCACTGGTGGCAATTGGACGCACGGAGCGAATCAGTTGAGAGGAAGAGGCCAGGCGTTCTAATACTTTGGAGTGCGGGAGTCTTGCTCCCGCTTTAGCAGCGTAAGCTCGTGGTGCGCAGACAGCGGGCGCAATCTCAACAACAACCGCTATATCTACATCGACACGCGGATAACCGCCCCAGGCCGCTGACGGGTTGCGGCGCCTCCTGCATTTGAATCTCACATATCTGTATGAAAATGAGGCGGATCGGCTTCTCACCGCGGGAAAGTAAACGGGGGCCTGATGGCGGGGCGGAAAGCCGCTAGTTACTATCCAAAGCAGGCGGACGTGGGTTCGAAGTCCAACGAGTACCAATCGACAGTTCTGCGACTACTAGTGCGAGAGGGGAGTTGCTTTCCGCTCAATCGATTAGGATAATACGCTACCTTTCCGGTGTGGCCGAATCGGAATGAATCTTCGGGGTCATCCATGAGTCCACGGCGCGGATCCTTTCGCCGCAACGAGCTTGGCTTATCGTTAGTTGAGATGGTGATGACGCTCGCCATCGGGTTGATTATGGTGAGCGTGGCGCTGCCGGTGTTGGTTGGAGCGATTCAGAACTATCGCCTCAACAGCATGGCGCAGCAAACCGCAAATTTCGTCGAGCTCGCGCGATACACTGCGATACGGCGCAACACTACTGTAAGCATGCTCCAAGCGCCGCCAAACGGGAATACCGTCTTTTATATCGATTTGAACGGCAATGGAAAGTTGGACGTGGGCGAGCCGATGCTTATGTTGCCCAGCGACATGCAGATCGCAAACGGTCAGTCCCTGACTCCCGATAAGGCGAGCATCGGGACGCCCGGCCTGCAGGATTTTGCCGGCACCATCACGTTCGACTACCGCGGAACAGTGAATTATCCGGCCGGTAGCCCAACAGGGCCTTATTTCCTGGCTCTTGGATATACGAACCAAACGCAATACGGGTGTCGAGCGGTCACCGTCATTCCCATGGGGCAAACCAAGCTTTGGAAGGCCCCCGCTGGCGGCCCATGGACGTGGATGTAGAGCAGGAGCAAGGATGAGCGTGGCGAAGGCGAATCGCAATTTGGCTAGACACGGGCGGAAGCAGAGCGGCTTTTCCGTGCTGGAAATGATCCTGGCCAGTGCCATTCTGATGGTCGGAATTGTTTCCGTGGTGCAACTCGTGCCTGCAAGCTTGAACTCCAGCGTCGGTAACCGCTTGGATACCATGGCCACCGTGGTTTGCCAGCGCGAATTGGATCAGATGTTGAGCCAGCCGCTCAGCGTAAACAGCTTCCAGGATGAGGGCCAGACCATCAGTCTTGGCGGCGCGGGTTCGCCGGGCGCGTCGGTGCTAATGTCTGGGCAATCCGTGGTTATTGATTTTTCTCTTGGCGCAACTCCTCCAGCGGGCTTCTCTGGCACCATGCTTGCGGATCCAAACGTTCCAACCAGTCCGAGCTTTGAGTTGCGCTGGGCGGTCTTTCCCCAGCTCAGCAACGGAGCCGTCGTGGGCAGGCGCATTGTTATCGGCTGCCGCCGCGCTAATAGTGGTGGCAACCAGCAGTTATTGCTGCCTGTGACGTTAGATAGTTCCGTGCAGAAGTGAGTTCTGAGCGATTGCAATGAGAAAACGGAAGCACAGCGCTGTAGGGTTCTCACTGGTGGAATTGCTGGTGGGAACGATCCTGTTCACCATCGTTACCGGGATTGCGTTTTCCCTCTTGATGAGCGCGCAATTGCGCTACCAGGGCGAAAGCACGGTAACGGAGGCCTTCCAGCAAGCCAACGTAGCCCTGGATCAAATTGTGCGCGACGTGCATTCGGCCGGCTACCCGCCCATGAGTTCCTTGAGTGCGGCGGTGGCGAACAATAATGCGAATGCGAACAGGTACGCATTGCCGTTTGCCTGGGCGCCAAGCTATCCTGCGACGCCATGTACAGTCGGAGTTGGGGGAACTTGCACGGTTCCGGGACAATACGATCTGATCCTGGAAGCGGACCTGGGTAACGGCGTCCAATGGATTCGCTATTCGCTACAGACCACGACTCTAATGCGAGGCGTGGTGCCGAAAGCGCCTTTTACGGATCCTGTGACGGCAACTTCGGGATCCTCAGTCTTAGTGCCATACCTTGAGAACGTCATGAACGGCAGCAACTCGCTTCCGATTTTTTCCTACGTCTGTGATCCCGGGGCGTTGCAACAGCCCTCCAATATCCGTGAGGTAAACGTCTCTCTGATGGTGCGTTCGCTGCAGCCCGATCCGCAAACCCATCAATACCGTACCATCACGTTGAACGGCCAGGCCATGCGCTTCAATCCGAACCAGTGAAGAAACCGTGAAAGCACAGAAAAATCGACGGCAAGCAGAACGGGGCGTGGCCCTTGTGATCGCCATTTTTACGCTGATGCTCATCAGCGTAGTGGCTACGGCGCTGATATTGATGGCCGGTACCGAGACGGCCATGAAGGGGAATTACAAGTCTGCGATGCACGCGTTCTACGACGCGAAGGCGGGTTTGGAGGAAGGGCGCGGGCGGCTGTGGGCGCGCAATCCAAACTCCATTGCGAGTTGTGTCCTGCCGGGGGGAGAACAGATGATGCCCGTTGGCCAGGTGTGCTACATCTTGAATCCATCGGCCGGCGAGGTGGTGAACCCTGTGAGCCCGCTAGATCCGAGTAATCCTTATGCCGACACTGAGTACCAGACGGAATGGGGCTCCGCCATCCCGAGCAGTCCTTGCGCCGCCATTCCCGCGCCGCCTTGCTACAACACAGTGACGTCAACTTCTCCGATAGCGAGCGCCAACATCGCCGGACCTTTGTTTAAGTGGGTGCGCATCACATCGCGCACGGAACATTCGGGAAAGATCAACGTCGATGGATACAATACGGATGACAATGTGAATCCGCTCCTCTACGACGGAATGCAGCAACTTCTCTCGCCAGGCGGCAGTCCTCTTCCCGGCGCCAGCCAAGTGTTAACGGTGACGGCGCTAGCGGTTACACCGTATGGGAGCCGTCGCATGGTGCAGTACACCGTAGCGCAGGGAGGCTCTGCCGCAGCTTTGGCGAATTTGAATTTTCCCTCGGCTCTGACCCTGGACGGCAACGGTGTCAGCTTCACAGGCCCTGGCGGTAATGGAAGCCCTGGCAACTTTCAGATTAATGGAAATGACAGCAGCGCGCCTTCGGGCACACCGTCCGGTGTATCAGCAATCGGATATACAAATTCCAACGATGGCACCAGCGTCTCGAGCGCAGCAACACCCTCTAGCAGCTACGCAAGTCCGCAAAATGTCCCAAGCGTTGGCCTTGTGACCCTGCCGCAGGTACTTCAGACTCCCAGTGGCCTTGATCGCCTGGTCCAAGGTATCACGCAGAGCGCCGATTTAGTGCTGACTCCGACCTCCGGTAGCGCGGACCAGACCAGTTTGCCATCTGCAATGTCCGCCTTAAATCCCATGATCGTCGTTGTGAATGGCGATTTTCATCTCACTCACGCAGGCGGCACGAGTGCCTTCACCGGGTATGGTTTGCTGTTAGTTACGGGAACTCTACATTATGACCCGGACGATTCCTGGTACGGCGTGATCTTGGTGATCGGAAACGGTATGTTCGATGGAAGCAAGAACGGCAAAGGCGGACAAATCAACGGCACCGTATTGGTTGCTAACACGCGCGTCAACTATGGTAACTTGCTGGCGAGTTTGGGGCCGGCTTCCTTTAATCAGACCGGCGGGGGCAATGGGATCCAGTTTAACAGCAACTGGGTGAAGACCGCGCAAGGGCTCATGCCATATCAGGTTCTTTCGTTTCGAGAGATTCCCCAGACAACTCCATAAGCCAGCCAGGCGCCAGTAGGTCCTTTCTCCCGGCGAAATTCGGTGATAACAACTCCCAGCCTCCCGCTCTTCTTGCCCAGACCTGCCATTGCGGGTTATTTTGGGGGGCATTCTCCGCGAGGTGCGATCCCTTATGGGCAAGGAGCCGCGACATGGAAGGGTTACCGTATTCGCTCTGCTGCTACCATTGTTCGTCCTGAGTTTTTCAAGCGCGCGGAAAGGTTCGGTCCTTCCAGAGAACATTGCCGGGGAAGAGTGGCCCTACTACGGGCACGACGCCGGCGGCATGCGCTATTCGCCACTGGCGCAAATCAACCGGGAAAACGTCTCGACGCTGAAGGTTGCGTGGACCTTCCACACCGGAGACATTTCCGAGGGCCACGGCGACCGAAAGCGCAGCGGTTTTGAAACCACGCCGCTTCTGGTTGACGGGACGCTCTATCTCACAACTCCGTTTAATCGCGTGATCGCCCTTGATCCGGAAACCGGAACGCAGCGCTGGACCTATGACCCGAAAATTGACTTGGATGGTGACTACGGCGATGGGCTCATCAATCGCGGCGCTGCGACTTGGCTTGACTCCGCACGGCCGAGCGGTCAGCCGTGCCGCCGGAGAATTTTCGAGTCCACGCAAGATGCGCGGCTGGTCGCCATCGATGCGGCGAACGGTGCGGCCTGCGCGGACTTTGGCAAAGGCGGCCAAGTGAATTTGAGCGATGTCTCCGGCTATCACGCCGGCTGGTACCACATGACTTCACCGCCCGCCGTGATCGATGACCTGGTGATCGTCGGCTCAGCTATTGACGATAATCACCGCGTCGATATGGCGCGCGGCGTCGTGCGCGCCTATGACGCGCGCACCGGCACACTGCGCTGGAGCTGGGACCCAATCGCACTAAACCAGCCCAGTGCAGCGGCAAACGCGAACGCGAAGACCTTTCGCAGCGGTGCCGGCAATGCCTGGTCAATCATGGCCGTTGACCCTGAGCGAGATCTGATCTTTGTTCCCACCGGGAGCGCCAGCCCAGATTATTACGGGGGCTTGCGACCAGGCGACGACAAGTGGGCCAACTCGGTCGTGGCGCTGCGCGCAAGAACCGGCGAAGTCGCGTGGGGATTTCAGCTTGTGCATCACGATTTGTGGGACTTTGATAGTGCGTCGCCGCCTTTGCTTACTACCCTGCGCCATGATGGAAAGGATGTCCCGGTCGTCATTCAGGGCAACAAGGCTGGCCTGCTCTATGTGCTGAACCGCGACACCGGCAAGCCAGTGTTTCCCGTAGAAGAGCGCCCTGTGCCGCAAAGCGACGTCCCCGGCGAAGTGACTTCGCCAACCCAGCCGTTTCCTCTCGCTCCGCCCCCTCTGGCCGCAGAGACGCTTTCCGCCGAGGGGGCCTGGGGGCCGACGCCGGAGGATCGCGAGGCTTGTCGCAAGACAATCGCGCAGTCGCGCAACGAAGGAATTTTCACGCCGCCTAGTCTTAAAGGAACATTGATGGTGCCTGGCAATATCGGCGGCATGACTTGGAGCGGCTACGCGTTCGACCCGCGGCACAGTTTGCTGGTTACAAATACGAACAATATCGTCGCGCTCGCACGCTTGATTCCACGCGCCAAATATGATCAGCGCGGCTCGCACGCCGAAGACGGCGACTATGGTGACCAGACAGGCGCACCTTACGGTTTGTACCGGCGCTTCCTGCAATCTCCTTCGGATTTGCCGTGCAGCGCGCCGCCCTGGGGACTGCTCACGGCAATCGACATGACGGAAGGGAAAATTCGCTGGCAAGTGCCGCTCGGTTCAATGCAGGATTTTGGCGGCGTGCACAAGCAGCAGATTCCCGCGGGATCGATCAATCTCGGCGGCCCCATCGTAACGGCGGGCGGTGTGGTGTTCATCGCCGGCACAACCGATTCCTACATCCGCGGCTTTGACATTGAAACTGGCAAGGAGCTTTGGAAGGCGCAACTTCCGGCTAGCGCAAACGCCATGCCGATGACCTACCGGCTGGGAAGGAATGGAAAGCAATATTTGGTGGTCGCCGCTGGAGGACATCCAAAAATCACCGAAGAGAAGTTGAGCGACGCACTGGTGGCGTTCACGCTTCCTTGAGCGCGTCGTACCGCAAGTCTATTCATAGCGAAGCGCAACCAGCGGATCCACGCGCATCGCCCGGCGCGCCGGGGTGTAGCAGGCCAGCAGCGTCACCACGCTCAAAACGAAAGTGAATATTCGTGGCACAGCCAATCCTGGCTGTGCGCTTATCGCATTCCACGACCAGCACTAATCCATGTGGTGGTGCATCGCGAAGGCTTTATCGAGCGAATCTTCGTAGGGATAGACGTGCACCATCCATCCGAAGATCGACGGCCGGAAGCGCCCGCCCGCCGCATCGCAGGCATCCTGCGAGGTGATCGAGCCTTTCAGCCCGAATTTGGTCCAGTCCGCGTTGCGCACTTGCGCGCGCGGCGGCATGCACAGATTCGTGTGCAGATGCCACATCGCCACACTCAGCGGCACCCGCGCATTGAGCTGGTCCTCGCTCGCCCGCTTCGGCATCGTGTACATCGCGCCCGCCAGTTCGTAGCCGGTTGAAGTCTTCCGGTACAGCAGCGACGTCGGCCGCCCCGGATCAAACGTCAAAGCTTCAAGAAACCCGTTGCGATAGCTCGTGAAGTGATATTCCGGTTGCGGGATATTCGGCAAGAAAATCTTGAAGCCATCGTTTAATGCCACGTGATAATCGCGATACTTCTCGATGCCGGCGCGAAGCTGCGCCACAACTTCATTCGCGCGTTGTACGTCTGCCGGAGTCTGCGCGCGCATCGCCGTCGTGGTCATGTGCTGGCTGAGAGCATCATGATGGCCCGGCGTCATGTCGTGTACCGCGGCCTTCTCATTCGCATGCTCGTCGCTCATGTCCATGCCGGGCATGTTGCTGTGATCGACATCCGGCGCCTGTGCGGCTGATTCTTGCGTCGACGCTTGCTGCGCCGGCGCGCGGTGTGCCGGCAAAGCCGCCAGCAAAATAGTGAATACAAAAAGCGCGCCAAGAAGCATTCCGGCTTTCGCGGCGATTTGAAGGGCCGTGCTGCGTGCGGACATCGGAGTTCTCCAGCACTAAATAATACGTAAGCACTCCGGAAAAGATTGCAGGCTTTGGCGCACTGTTGCGCGGTCAAAACTGTACAAACGGACAGGTTCCCTCCGCTCCGAACTCCGTGCGCTCTGTGACCTCTGTGGTGAAATTCTTCCTTCTGATGTGCCATGTTAAAATTGCCGAGTGAAAAAGCGCACCATTCGCCCTGCAAAGCAGCTAACCGGCGGCGTCGAGCCTCCGGGCGACAAATCCATCTCCCATCGCTATGCCATGATTGCCGCGCTAGCCGAGGGCGCGAGCGAGCTGCGGCATTTTGCCGCCGCCGCCGATTGCCACAGCACGCTCGATTGCATGAAAGCGCTGGGCGCCACCGTGAAGGTCGACAAAGACACGGTGCGCATCGCCGGTCGTGGCTTGCGAGGGCTGAAGGGCACACGCCGCGCTCTCGACGCCGGAAATTCCGGCACCACCATGCGCTTGCTCGCGGGCATTCTTGCCGGCCAGGAATTTACGTCGCAATTGACCGGCGACGCATCGCTGCAAAAGCGCCCCATGAAGCGCATCGTTGGTCCTCTGCGCCAAATGGGCGCCGACATCCGCGCGCGCGATGACAATTTTGCGCCGCTCGAAATCCGTGGCGGGCGCCTGCACGGGATTGATTTCAAGATGCCCATGGCCAGCGCCCAGGTGAAATCCGCGGTGCTGCTCGCGGGATTATTTGCCGAAGGCGAGACCATCGTCACCGAGCCCGCCCGCACGCGCGATCATACCGAGCTGGCTCTCGAGGAATTCGGCGCTCCCATCGAAAAAAGCGGCAAAACCATCCGCATCCAGGGACTCGCCGCGGGAAATGGCACAGCGAAATTGCAGTCGCGCTCTCTGGACATACCCGGAGACCTCTCCTCAGCAGTCTTCTTCATCGCCGCTGCCTCACTCTTTCCAGACTCGAACCTGCTGATTCACAACGTCGGTCTGAATCCCACGCGCACCGCGATTCTCGATTTGTTCGTCTCGATGGGCGCCTCGTTCCAGATGCTGTCCGTGCGCAGCGCCCACGGAGAGATCGTCGGTGACTTGGCGGTGAAAGGCGCGTCGCTCAAGGGCGGCGTGATTGAGGGCCAGCAGATTCCGCTGGTCATCGACGAACTGCCGATGCTCGCCGCGCTCGGCCCGTACACGGAGCAGGGAATCGAGATTCGCGACGCCGCGGAGTTGCGCGTAAAGGAAAGCGACCGCATTGCCGCGCTCGCCGAGAATTTGCGCCGCATGGGCGCGACCGTCGAAGAGCGTCCAGACGGCCTGCGCGTCGAGGGCCGCGCGGCGGGAAAATTGCGCGGCGCGGAAATCGAGCCCCACGGCGACCACCGCATCGCCATGGCCTTCGCCGTAGCAGCCCTCGGTGCGAACGGCGCTACACTAATCCGCGACGCCGACTGCGCCGGCGTCTCCTATCCAACGTTTTACGAAGACCTCGAGCGCATCGCCGAAAGATAGAAGGAGCTAACCTACCTCCCGCCCCGCAGGGGTGCGCACTTGGAAATCTTGTCGCTAACCTCCGACCTGCCAGTGTTTCTCAACGCTTAGAATAGAAGGAATAAGTCAGGTTGTGGTCCAGGAGGTCAGCCTCTTTGTGCGCCCAGACTGCATACTCCGTGTTCTACTCGGCCTCCGATGGTTCCTGGTTTATGTTGGTGGCGCTGGCTGGCGCCGTCGGCGGGGTCGCTTTGTTTTTTCGAGGATTCCGCATGTTGCAGTACAAGCGGCTCATCCTAAACACTCCCTTCTCAAAAATTCGTAGCGCTTCAATAGGCTTGGTGGAAGTGAGCGGGATGCCCACAGGACCGCAAACCATCTCCGCGGCCATTACCGGCGACCCTTGTTATTACTATCGGGTGAGGGCGTGGCAATGGGTGGAGTCTGGAAAGGACCACAAATGGGAGCAGGTGTTGGACGAAAGCTTGTCTGTTCCTTTTTTTCTCGACGACAGCACGGGAAAAGTGTTGGTCAATCCGCAGGGCGCTGAGCTCGACGTGCATCGTAACTTTACGGATGAATTGCAGACGTCGAGTTTTGGCAAAGGAAGCATCATCCCCGAAAATATCCGGAAATTTGTGGCCCTGCGCGGGCTGCTCTCCGGCGCCAAAATACGATTGGAGGAGCGGATCATAAAGCCCGGATATCCTCTGTTCGTCTTCGGCACCTTGGGCGAAAATTCCGGCCAGACATCCTGGACACCGGCGCCGCACGCGACCAATGCGCGCGTTTCCTTCGGCTCCGGCGCCACCTCCCGCTCGCTTACCTTCAAATTTACCCTCGGAGAGCCCGGATCCGATATCGCGATGAAACTGATGGAGCAAGTGTCAGGGAACAAGAACGTCCGAATCGAGGCACGCACTACGGCTAGCGGTCCCATTGTGCTTCCCGATCGCGTTGTCCAGCAATTGAATCGAATCGGCGTGTCTCTCCCGGTGCCCGTCCTGACCGAATCCTCACGGATAGCACCCAATGTTCCAAGTCTCGGCAATTCGACTGGCATTGCAGTAGCCACCGAGAACGCCGCGGCCGCACCTGTCGAGATTTCGTCTCCGAACCCCCAACAGAGTAATGCAGCAGGCACGCCACTCAAGACCGCTTTCGATCTCCACCCTCCAGTGGCCATCTGCAAAGGAGAGCGCGGTGATCCCTTCACGATTTCCTCGCAAAGCCAGCGCGAAGTCGTGCAAGCGCTGGCCTGGAAGTCCATGCTCTACATCTGGGGCAGTCCAGTCTTCACGTTAGCGTGCATCTATTTTCTGCTTGCCTATTGGGGATGGTTGTAGGGGCGCATAGGAGCCGGCATGGGTGTGATCCCTTTTTTTGTGCTCGTGTTCGTAGCGGCAGGGCTGCTGATTTATCTCGGGACGCTTTATAACGGTCTCGTCGCGCTGCGCAACGACATCAACAAAGCTTGGGCCAACATCGACGTTCTGCTCAAGCAGAGGCACGATGAACTGCCTCGCTTGGCGGATGTTTGCAAGGGCTACATGCAATACGAGCGCGAGGCTCTGCAGCAGTTGACCGAGGCCAGGGCCAAATACGCAGCCGCTGTCACCGTAAACCAGAAAGCGCAGAGCAGCGGTGCGCTGAGCGCCTCTGTTCAGCGCCTTTTCGCCACTGCAGAGAACTACCCCGATCTAAAAGCCAACGCGACGTTCCTCGAACTCCAAGAACGTATAACGAGCCTCGAGAATCAAATCGCCGACCGCCGCGAGTTCTACAACGACGCCATCAATCTCTTCAACACCCGCATTCGGCAGATGCCCGATGCCCTGATGGCGCGTATGGCTGGATTCGAGGCTCGTCAAATGTTTCAGGTAGCTGCTTCAGAGAAACTGTACGTGGCGGTCGGGATGAATCCAGTGACACGCTGAATGGGGTCGACTGAATCGGCAAAGCTGACCGTCAGCGAGACGGCCCGAAGTAGCGGTAATGGCCCGTGATCCTCCAGTTGAACAAGACATCTTCCATCTGTGGGCCGCGCCCGATGTTGTGGAAAATCAAGTAACGTCCCGTTCGCGCTGATTTGCGATCCACCACAATGCCGATGTGAGGTACGTTCCCGCCAAGATCCCAAGTTACCAGATCCCCAGGAGAATAGTCCTCGCTGCGCTCACTGACAGGAAGCGGTTCTCCTTTGCGCGCGAAGAAAGCCATCAAATTAGGGACGCGGCGGTGATCGATATTCGTGTCAGTGTGAGCAAGGAGCCATCGGCGTTGATTCGGATAGGCCGAGAAATTGTGCAGCATATCCTCGTGAACTTCTTTTTGTAGATCGATGCCAACGGCGCGGTATACGCGGATAATTTCATCGGTGCAGACTCCTGTATTGGCAGGGACGTCCCCGTTTGGATAGGGAATGCGGACGTAGGCGGGATCGTAACGAACGATGTGGTGCGTCCGCTCTACGGCGGCGTCGACGAGTTTCTGAAGAAACTGCTGGTGCGCCGGCGAAATTGCCGGCGGCTTTTGCGCCAACGCGGGCAGAACGATTAACAGAGCGAGAGAACAGGCGATCGGGACTGGATGTCGCATCATCAAGGGGCACCAAATCTTATCAGGCCATAATCGAATGCGGCAGAGCTCAACTGGTTTTGTGTATAGAGATGGAACCGTAGGTGGTCTTCAGGATGATTTTCGGCCCGCGCCCGCGTCCGTACTTGCCTTCCAGATGCGAGTCGCCGGAATCCGTCGAAGTTTTCTTCAACGTATCGGCCTCGAATTCGGAGTTGATTTCACCTGAGTGGCAGTCCGCCAAAATCTCAAAACTCGAAGACTCCGGCAAAGTCAAAGTAATCGGCGCCGACGCGTTCGTGATTTCTATGTCCTCTTTCGGCGGCGAAGAAAAGCGCACCTGAATATTACCGTTGCGGTTGTCGATCTTCACCTTGCCGCCGGCGTTTTCGATGGTGATGTCCTCATCGCGCGTTCGCGCGATCAGGTTCCCCGGCGCGTCGACCACATCCAAATTTCCCGACCCCGCTTCCATGTGGCCGGAGAGCTGCGTCAGCGTCAAATCCGTCCGGTGCGACACAAAGCGCACGCCCTTGGTCACTTTGTCGGCCCGAATCGGCCCCACAAATTCTCCGTTGATGGTAAAACTACCGCTGGCGTTCACCACCTCAACGCTTCCGCCATGTCCGGAAATCTTCACGTCGCCCTTGGTGTCCGAGACCTTGGC
>Ga0137415_10004375_pt1 | contig 13991 bp, 15 predicted proteins | sample CZODoug3_1_1_16f_FD_183082 | JGI IMG/M metagenome (GOLD analysis project Ga0137415, IMG submission 183082) | Vadose zone soil fungal communities from Angelo Coast Range Reserve, California, USA - CZODoug3_1_1_16fungal (Hybrid Assembly) | ecosystem: Environmental > Terrestrial > Soil > Vadose... | reverse complement strand
GAGAACTATCTTTTCGCTAATACTCATGGGCATTTTCCTGCTGCCGCTTGCCGGTTGTTACTTTGCAATTCTGGCGAGCGCTTCCTCATCATAACCCAGGACGATTTCAACTCCACGAAGCACCACGGGTCGTCGAATCAAGTTCGGCTCGGCGGCCATCAGTTTCAGTGCCTCATCGCGCGACGGCGGATTCTTCGCCATCTTTCGTGTGCGATACAGTTCATTGCGCGTGTTCAAGAATTTGCGGTGGTCGGCGCTGCCAATGAGTTTATCGAGCTCGGCGATCGACAACTTATCTTTTCCGAGGTCGCGCACTTCCAGCTCCGCCTTTTTCTGTTCCAAGAATGCCTTTGCCTTGCGGCAGGTCGTGCAATTCGGCTTGTGCAGGAATTTGATTTTAGTTTTCGCCATATTTCAATTTCACTCCTTAGAAACCAAAATCCACCGGTGCGGAAAAAGCGTGGTTCCGGACTCGCAAACTTTCCGAGCGGCCCTCGCCCAACCGTTTTAAATAAGCGCCCCGGGATGAAACGTCCGTGACCCAGTGCTTGATCCAGCGCTCAAATCCATCCAGTTCGCGCGTCTGGTCATGATATTCGTGGAAGAAGGCATGGTCGCGCCCATAATAACCTTGAACAGGCGCAGGATGCGCACCGCCGGGCTCGTGCACGACCGCTGCAACCAAAAAACCAGGAATGAGCGTGCGGTTTGGATCCGAAGCAATCACTTCCGGGGCAACAATTTCTTCAGCGACTAAGATCACTTTGCGCGATGCCCGCGCACCATCAATTGCCACACCCAGGCTGCCCCACACGTGAGCATTACCGGCGGCGTCCGCGCGCTGCACATGCACAATAGCCACGTCCGGCCGCAAAGCGCGTACGGCAACAAGCCGGTCTTCGTTGACGGGCGAAGAAAATTCGCGCAGATTGCCATTGCGCTTGAGCAAATCGCTGCCGAGCGTTGTATACGTAGGCATAAACGGCACGCCCATGGCGCCGGCGTGCAGCGCGAGAGCAATCGTGAGATTCGTGTGGTCGACCGTCTCGATCGCGCGCGGAATTCTTTTCTCGACGGCGCGACGGAAGCAGTAACCCATTCCAGCGGAGGCATTTCCGATCCAGGCCGCCATCACGCGAGAGACACAGCCTGCCCCGATCATCTGGTCGAACAGAATGTCGGAAATGGGCCCAACGAGCGTCAGATCGCGTCGTCCCTGGCGAATGATTTCATGGCCCGCGGCGAACGGAATCATCTGCTCCAGTTGCGCTCCCAGCACCACCATCGACCCCGACGGCACGTGTTCGGCGATCGCGCGCTGCATCGAAACAATTTTGGAAGCAACCGATGCATTCATAATTTCGTCCAGAAATGTTGAGGATCAATCTCTCGGATCGCCGCAAGTTCCGCCGGATCGGGTTCAGGAGTTGTGGCCAGATCGTCTGCCACTCGCAGCGTCCATCCTGTGTTGCTCAGCACGTCCTCCACCGTTACACCGGGATGCACGGAAGCCAGATAAGCCTCGCCGTCATCGCCAAAGCGAAGCACGCCCATTGTGGTGATAATTGCCGAAGGACCCGAGCGCAGTGGCAGCCCCTGCTCGCGCCGCCAGCCATTGCCTGTTCCATTTCCCGGCGAAGTAATGTGTCCAACACGTGAAACGAGGCGCTGGCAATTGTGTTCGAGTAAAACAACGGTCCGCTGCGAGAGGCTTGCGATATCGCAAGCGCCGCCTGAGCCTGGCAACCTCACCTGCTGCCCATTGCGACTGCCCCACGTGGTATTGAGATTGCCAAAACGGTCCACCTCGGCCGCTCCCAGGAAGCCGACGTTTACGCGTCCCTGCTGCAACAGCGACATCACCGAGAGCATGTCACCACAATAAGTCGCATTCAGCAAATTGGAAGGATCGCCCATGGTGTAGAGCAATTCCGGCGCGGGTGTGTCCCGGATCACGCCACTTTCGAAAAGCCCGGTAGCGCCCGGCGCATGGGTGCGCTTGGCGACGCCGAAAGCGATCATCGGCAGGCGCATGCCGACGAAAACCAGTTCGCCATCGTGAATCTCGCGCGCGGCGGCAGCCACCATTAGCTCGCCTCGTGAAACTTGGCCGGCAGCGATACCTGAATGATCTTTTGTTGTCATGCTTATGGAGGAAAGTTTACCCGGGCCGGAACGATTATTTCAAACGGTTTGCTCGACAGCCACACCGTTTGTCCGCTCTTTCTGCAATTTCGTGAGCAGCCTGGCGAGCTGGCGGAAATAACGCAGCTTGGCATTTGGCCCGAGGGCGTTTTTTCCGCTCGTCGAGGGGAGAACGAAAACCAACGCGCCATAGAGACGCTGCTTTTGCAGTCCAAGCTCGCATGGCCGTTGAGAAAAATTCTGATAGGCCATCTTGCCGTTGAACGCGATCACTTGAGGGGCATACTGCTCGAGCTTTTGCGCCAGCAGGATGCGGCCCTCAGCGAATTCCTCGCGACGCAATTCCTCGACCCCGCGCGTCGGCCGCTTCACCAAATCGGTCAGACCGATTCCGAATTCGATCATACGCTTGTCATCACGATGATCGAGAAGTTCCGGTACAATCCCGGAATCGTGAAGCAGCGGCCAGAATTCATTTCCACGCCCGGCGTAATAATGCCCAACACGAGCCGAGCGGTCCCCGGGATTACAACCCACGATGACAAGTCTCATACCGCTGCGAAGATGGTCCGGCAAAGTTCGCATTTTGTACCCGGTTTATCCGGGCGCCTCCGACTGTCTATCAGTTGCCAAGCGTGCGCATATTAAATTCCTCGGTCCAAATTTCTTGCGACTCTCGATGATCGAGTTCCCTCAAGGCTGTTCGCCTGAGGGCTGCCCTGCAGTAGCCCTGAAGACTTTGCAATGGCGCGCTCCGCATCCCCGCATCGCGCCTAAATCATAGAGTCGATGTCCCAAGAACCACGCGCAAAAAGCTTATGGCCCAGATTGTATCACTTGCAATTCAGTTCAAGGCGGCAGATCAAACTCGATAGCGCCATATGGTCATCCCCCACGCTGCTTCAAAGCCTATTAGCCTCGATGTAACGCGCCATCCGGGAGTTTCCTTTCCCGGTAACAGGGCGCACCTCTATGAAAAATTCCTGAATCCTGGGGGCAATCGCCAGCATCCGAACAGGGAGAACGATATGCTGTTGGACAAGGCCAAGGAAGAATATGGTACCCTGCCAGATGAGCGTAACTCGTTCCCCGCAGTTGACGCTCGGGGTACAAAGATTTGTGAGCGCCACCGAACCAAAACCGCTGGCTTCCACAGTCGTCCGCGATGACGAAGCGCAACTGGTGTCTGCGGCCAAGGCCGGCGACGTTTCCGCGTTTGAAGAACTGGTGAACCGCTACGAACGAAAGATATTTCGCCTGGGAATGAACATCACGCAAAACCGCGAAGATGCCGAAGACGTAATGCAGGATGCATTCCTGAAATCCTATCAGAACCTGGACCGCTTCCAGGGCGACTCGCGATTTTACACCTGGCTGGTGCGCATTGCCGTCAACGAAGCGCTGATGAAGCTGCGCAAGCGGCGTCCCAATCAGGTCTCGCTCGATGAGCCGCTGACGGATGGCGAAGATCCCATCTTCCGCGAAATTGAGGATTGGGGCCCGTCACCTGAGAAAAAGTTTGCACAGACGGAACTCAATGAAATTCTCACGCAAGTGATTGGGGAACTCGATCCAATTTTCCGCGTTGTATTTCTGCTGCGCGACGTCGAAGGAATTTCGACCGAAGAAACCGCGCAAATCCTGGGTATCTCGGTGCCGGCGGTGAAGTCGCGGCTGTTACGGGCGCGGCTGAAACTCCGCCAGCGATTGAATAAACATTTTCGACGGAGTGAAACGCAGTGAACTGCAAGAAAGTAATACTCGAACTAACGAGCTATCTAGACGGAGTCCTCGACTCCAGCATGCGAATCGATCTCGAAGAACATTTGGCCGGCTGCACCGATTGCCGCATCGTCGTCGACACCACGCGCAAAACCATCCAGATTTTCTGCAACTCAGAAGCCGTCCCCCTGCCCGATGATGTCCGGAATCGCCTGCACACCGCCCTGCTCGATCGCTTCCGCCGGAATTCGAAGACTATCTGAGCTATGAAACGTTCATGTTTGGCTGGCGTGGCCCCAGCGTAAAGTAAAACGTGGCGCCTTTGTCGGCTTCCGCTTCCGCCCAAATGCGGCCACCATGTCTTTGAACGATTCGCCGGACCGTGGCCAGCCCTACTCCGGTCCCCTCAAAATCTTCGTGGCGGTGGAGACGCTGAAACGCCTCGAAAAGTTTGTCGGCATGCTTCATGTCAAATCCGGCGCCATTGTCCCGTACGAAGATGACTTGCTCGCCCGCGATTGCGGTCTGACCGATCTCGATCATCGGAACCTCTCGCGGGCGCGTGTACTTGATGGAATTGCCGATCAGATTGATTAGAACCTGCTTGATTAATCCTCGATCGCATTCCACAAGCGGCAACTTCCCCACTTTCCAATCGATCTGCCTGCCCTGCGTGTCGGTCTTGAAGTCCGCTAAAACCAGCGTAAGGACATCGTCGAGAGATGTTGGCTGCATTTTCAACTGCCGCCGCCCAAGCCGGGATAGATTTAACAGGCTTTCTATAATGCCGGCCATCTCCTGAACACCCTTATGTATGCGCTGCAGACATTTTTTCCCCTCAGGATTCAACAGAGAGCCATGAGTTTCTTCCAGAATGGTGGAATAGCCATCAATCAGGTGAAGCGGCCCGCGCAAGTCGTGTGAAACCGAAGAACTGAAGGCTTCCAGTTCCCGATTAGCGGCTTCGAGTTCCGCCGTGCGGACGCGGACTCGTTCTTCGAGTTCTTCGTTGAACTTGCGGATTTGTTGTTCGGCGCGTTCCCGCTCGATCGCGTAGCGAATTGCGCGCGACAGAATGGTTCCATTCAGATCAATTTTGGCAACGTAATCCTGCGCGCCTTCCTGGACCATTTTCAGGGCCAGCGCTTCGTCACCCAAGCCCGTCAGGACAATAATCGGCACTGTGGGGGCTTGCGCTCTGGCCTTGTCGAAGGTGTTCTGCCCTTTACTATCGGGGAGCGCGAGGTCCAGCAGGACTGCGTCGATTCCTCCGTAGCTGAGCCGCCGGAGAGCTGTCCCGAGCCTGTCAGCGGTCTCCAGGTCAAAAAAATTTCCCGTCGAATCCGCGAGCGATTCCTGAATTAACCGGGCATCGCCGGGGTTGTCTTCCACAAGCAGAACTGTTTGCCGTAGGCTGCTCATTGTTTATGGTTTGGGAGTTTGACGATAGCCAGCCAAAAATCCTCTAAAGACTTTACGACCTTGACGAATTGTTCCAGGTCGACGGGCTTTGTCACGTAACAGTTGGCGTGCAGGTTATAGGTTCTAAGGATGTCTTCCTCGGCTTTCGAGGTGGTAAGAATCACTACGGGGATGCGCTTGAGGTCGACATCGTCTTTGATCTCTGCCAGAACCTGCCGTCCATCCTTAATGGGCAGATTGAGGTCGAGCAGGATCAAGTCCGGGCGTATCGTATTTTTAAATTTGCCCTGCTTGCGCAGGCAAGCTAAAGCTTCCTCCCCGTTGCTGGCGACGATCAAATTATTGCGAACCTTGCTGTCCCGAAGCACTTCCTGTGTCAGCCGGACATCGCCGGCATTATCTTCGACCAGCAAAATATCAACGGGCATTGACGGGGACTCGAAGTTCATTTTGTTCTTTCTCCTCTACACTCCGGATTGGTTTAACGGGAATCGTGAAACAAAACGTAGAACCTCCACCAGTTGACGGCTCGACCCAGATTCGACCGCCATGCCGCTCGACAATTTTCTTGCAGATGGCCAACCCGATGCCTGTGCCTGGATATTCGGTCTTTGTATGCAGCCGCTGAAAGATTACGAAGATACGATCGGCGTGCTCTTGCGAGATGCCAATGCCATTATCGCGAACTGAAATTTTCCAGTCGCTTCGATCTTTTTCAACGGAAATCTTGATGGATGGCGGCTCCTTGCCTCGAAACTTGATGGCATTTGTCAGAAGGTTCTGAAATAGCTGACCAAGCTGCTGCGCATCAGCCATAACCATTGGCAAGGGGTCGCGAGAAATGACGGTCCCGCTGTCCTCAATGACAAATTTGAGGCTTTCCACGACCCTGGCGAATAGCGTTTCGCAGTCAGTGGGCGCAAGGGACTTCCCCTGCGTTCCAACCCTCGCGTAAGTGAGCAGATCGGAAATCAGGGTCTGCATCCGTGTCGCGCCGTCAACGGCGTAATTGATGAATTCCCGAGCATCGTCATCGAGCTTGTCTTTGTACCGTTTGGCGAGGAGTTGCGTGAAGCTCGCTACCATGCGCAGAGGCTCCTGCAGGTCATGCGAGGCCACGTAGGCGAACTGTTGTAGTTCAGAGTTCGATCGTGCCAACTCTTTCGCACGTTCGTCCAACTCCGCGGTTCGTTCGGCTACGCGTCTTTCCAGATCGGTATTGAGCACTTGAATTTCTTGATCGGCTCGAAATCTCCGGCTCATTTCCTGTCCGACGATAGCGCCCGCCAGGCTTAGAAAAGCAAAGCCGAGAATCTCTCCCACTACGATCACGATCCTGGTTTTCCGTAAGCTTGCGTCTGCCTCTTCGGACCGGCTCTTTAGCAATCTATTCTCTTCCAGCCTCATTCCGGCTATCAGCGTTCTTATTTTGTCCATGTGGAGCTTGGCTGTACCAGTGCGGACTAATTCAACTGCAGCCACCATACCCTCCCGATCTCGAATTTCGATGCGTTCCTGGAGCGTTGACAGCATTGTTGCGGCCGCGGGTTCCAGGAGGTCCAGAGCACGCTGCTGATTAGTATTGTCGGCGGTCAATGTGCGGAGTTCAGCGAGATTTTGGTGCACATGTGCACGAGCGTTGTTGTAAGGTTCCAGGTACGATACTTCTCCCGTGATGATGTAGCCGCGCTGTCCGGTCTCGGCGTCAATTAAATTGGTCAGTACGGCGTCAAGCTTTTCCAGGACGACGTATGTGTGGGTTACCCACGCTCTGTCGTTACCGTTCTGACTCAAGCTCATGAAAGACACGACGCCAACGAGAATTAGAATGGTGAGCGCCGCACCAAAACCCATGGTGATCTTGTTTTTAAACGTCATCGAATGTACCGGGCAAAGAATCGGCCCCGAAGGCCTGGGAAGCGAAAAGCGGCAGGCCGAACATAGAGCTCTAGAAGGGGTATGCGAATTCTATCAATTGGCATACCTGTTGACACGTGGCTGACTAAGGGATGTGTCTATTCGAGTAGGGGACGCATATTGGCGCTCGCGAATCATGAGAGGGCGAGGTGTTCAGACTCGATCGTCGGCACGCGAAATGTAATGTTTCAGTCATCAGGGCCTACTCAGTCCGATTGAATGGATAGTGTAGAATATCGGATTGCGCTTCAGGCCCCGTAAGCCTGCCGCATTATTGAGGACACATGGCTCCAACGATTCAAACCATCGGCATCTCGAACGGAGGCGGAGATTGTCCAGGGCTTAATGCCGTTATTCGCGGCGCGGTTCGTGCCTCCATCCTGGGACACGGCTGGCGAGTCGTCGGCATCAACGACGGGTTTGACGGACTGATCTGGACGGATCGCACTGTTCCCTTGACCGTCGAATCGATTGCCGGGATTCTACCGCGCGGCGGCACCATCCTCGGCACGACAAATCGCGGAAACCCGTTTCATTACGACATCGAGGAGAATGGAAAGAAAGTCACATACGACTATTCGCGCATCTGCTGCGAAAATATGCGCAAGTTGGGACTGGACGCGCTGATCGCCATCGGTGGTGACGGCACGCTCACCATCGCGCGCGACCTCGGCAAATTGGGCATCCCCATTGTTGGCGTGCCGAAGACCATTGATAATGATCTCTCCGCCACGGAAGTTACTTTCGGGTTCGATACCGCGCTGCACGTCGCCACGGATGCGATCGACCGGCTGCACACCACGGCTGAATCGCACGGCCGCGTGATGGTGATCGAAGTGATGGGACGGGACGCCGGGTGGATTGCGTTGCACTCGGGAATTGCGGGCGGCGCTGACGTCATTCTTCTCCCGGAGATTCCCTTCACCATCGAAACCGTTTGCGAATACCTCCGCAAGCGCGCCGCGACCGGAAAGAAATTCTCAATGGTCGTCGTCGCCGAAGGAGTGAAGCTGCCGCCGCTCGATCCCTTCGGCAAACCGTTTCCCGCGCCGCGTCCCGGCCAGGTGGGATTTCTAATCGGCGATGCCATTCACACGCTCCTGAAAAAGGATGTACGCGTTACCGTGCTCGGCCACATTCAGCGTGGCGGTTCGCCCAGCCCGTTCGATCGCATCCTGGCGACGCGTTTTGGCGTCGAAGCGGTGGAACTGATTGCGCGCGGCGAGTTCGGCCGCATGGTCTGCTTGCGTGCCGGCGAAATTGAATCCGTTTCGCTCGACGAGGCCGTCGGGGAAACGCGGCTGGTGGATCCTAAGAGCACCATGGTTCGCACGGCGCGAGCGATTGGCATGAATTTCGGAGATTACGCATAAATGTTGCAACGCATCCTTCGCATGCGGGGGATCATTCCTGGCATTCTCATCTTGGCGGCCATCGGCTACTGGCGGCTGCATACGGGACCTCCAAAAGCTCTGGGAATCGGGTACGTGTCTGACCGTGACGTCCCCATGTGGAATACTCTGGCGCAAGTGCGTGGGCGCGTTGGGGATCTGCATTACGGCGAGCGCGTGGAAATCCTGCGTCAGGAAGGAACGGCGGCGCAAGTGCGCACATCTTCAGGTGCACTTGGATGGCTTCTGGACTCGCGCGACTTGATGGATTCGTCGCTCTGGGAACAAAGCACGGCGCTCCTTTCTCGCGCGCGCACGATGCCGGTGCAGGCTCGAGGGCAGACCAAAGCCGTCAGCAACGTGCGCATCGAGCCGGGCCGCAACGGCAAACGCATTTTCCAGTTCCCGCGAGGAACACAGGTCGTCGTGCTCGACCGAACTGTCGCGGATGCGCCGCAAGACGCCTCTGCGGGAGAAAAAGCCGCTGGCGCAGAGGATTCAAAGACCAAACAAGAAGATTGGTTATTTGTGCTCCGCGCCGGTGGATCCTCAGCAGTAACTGGCGCACCCTTGTCCCAAGCGAGTTCCGATACTGCGGGGAGTCGTGCTTCCGCGGGTCCTGTGAGTGGAGGACCGGGCGTCGCACAATCCGAGGTTCCTGGCGCAGTTTTGGCGGCGCCGCCCATTGCCGGCTGGGTGTTATCGCGTTTCATCGAGCCGGACCTTCCGGGTCCTGTGCGCGACTATGCCAGTTCCTCTAATTTGCATGTCATAGCCTGGTTCGAATTAAATCGCGTCCCCGACGGCTCGGGAGGACAAGTACCGCAGTATCTTGTCGCCGGATCCCACGGTGGCGAGGGCCAGGTCTGCGATTTCACGATGCTTCGCGTGTACAGCTGGAGCACAGCTCGCAAGCGATACGAGACCGCCTACATCGAAAGTAATCTCTGCGGGCATCTCCCGATCCGCGTGTCCAGCGACTCTGCCGGTCCCGAATTTCGCTTTGCGGAAGGCGGAGGAAATGGAGCCGAAAGGGATTACGTCATGCGCCAGACCGTCGTTCGCCGCGTTACCAACAAATCTCCCGGCACTTCACCAAGCCGCCGGTGATCCCCGCAGCAGAAAACCTGGCTCGCCCGAATAATCCTGAGCGGAAAGTACGATGACGAACGCCGCCATCGGTTTGCATCCCAGGGGTCGCGCATTCTTCGCGTCTCCATGGGCGATGGTCGGCGTCGCGCTGGCCGTTCGCCTGATCGTGATGGCTTTTGCTTTCAAGATTCAACTCGATCCGTCGCAGGACCACTGGGTTTTCGGCTGGGAAACCGGCAGAGTCGCGCGATCGATTGCCACGGGCCATGGATTCAGTTCCCCTTACTCGGAGCCGACTGGGCCGACGGCGCTTATACCTCCCGTCTACACATACCTCGTTGCCGGCGTTTTCAAAATCTTCGGTGTGTACACAACCGCTTCGGCCCTGGTGATTTTGACCCTGAACAACCTGTTCTCTTCCTTAACGTGTGTGCCCGTCTATTTAATCGCGCGCAGAATTTTTGGAATTCGCACGGCAGCTTGGGCAGGATGGATGTGGGCCTTTTTTCCGTACTCGATAGCACTTTCAAATGTAGTGGTTTGGGAAACAAGCCTGACCACGCTGTTACTGACCTTGCTGGTTCTATTCACACTGACGCTTGAGCATTCGAGGAGCCTCGCCGCGTGGATTGGGTATGGATTGTTGTGGGGCGTATCGGCTCTCGCCAGCCCAGCGGTTCTCTCCACGTTGCCATTTTTAGGAGCATGGGTTTGGGTTCGCCAATGGAAGCGCGGAAGTAATTGCACGGGTGTGGCCATGGCTGCGTCCGTGGCATTTCTATTCGTGGTGACTCCCTGGATCTGGCGGTGCAGCCAAACTTACGGACACTTCGTTGCTTTTCGCGGCAATTTCGGCCTGGAAGTTCTGGTGGGAAACAGCAGTGACACGAGCAACCCTGCAAATTCGAACGTTCTCCCCGGATACAACAAATCTGAGTTGCAGGAATTGCAACGCGTCGGCGAGTCCGCCTACATGACTGAAAAACAGCGTCAGGCCAACGAACTCGTAGCGCATGATCGGCTTCGCTATGCGGGATTGACTTTGCGAAGGGTCCTGCACACGTGGACCGGCGTGTGGGAATTTCCTCCGCGTTGGAAATTGGACGAGTCGGGGATCCCGAATATTCTCATGTACACTTTCATTTCGGTGATGGCCTTTGCGGGCATGATCATGGCAATTCGGCACGGCCGTGAGGAGGCGATTCCGCTGGCATTTCTGCCCATTTTTTTGCCGGCTCTGTATTACTTGACGCATTCGGACATGGGCTTTCGCCATCCGATCGATCCCGTTCTTACGATTTTCGCGGCGTATGCACTGGATACCATTGTCGCTGGCAAGCAGCAGCAAAACCGGGAAGTGCATCCAATTAGAGGTTAGCGCCATGGCAGGGTAAGTTTTTTTCAGACCGCCAGGACAAATGGCACTCGCCCAATTGGAAATAAGACATTAAAATGTGCGTGGTGCTATGATGCGCGCTACTCGTAAACGAATGTTCTTCATCCGCCCCGGCGAAATCACAGTGAGGAATTCTCACGGGATCAGAGGACGATGAAATTATCAGTGATATCGCCCACATTGAACGAAGCCGAGAATATTCCTCACCTTGTGGACCAAATTGGGCGCGCCTTGGTTGACATCGATTACGAGATTCTGATTGTAGATGACGATTCCTCCGATCAAACCTGGTCAATCGCGCACGAAATTTCCTTGAGCAATCCCAAAGTGCGAGTCCTTCGCAGAACGCAAAACCATGGGTTGGGAATGTCAGTGATCGATGGTTTCATCAATGCCCGCGGAGACGCGCTCGCGTGTATTGACGCGGATTTGCAACATGACCCTTCGATCCTCCCCCGAATGGTGCAGGAATTACTTCGTGGCTCGGATGTCGTGGTTGGCAGCCGCTATGTTGAGGGAGGAAGTGCGGGAAAATGGAATCGCGTGCGGCGTCTGCAATCCTGGTTCGCAACCAAAACCGCGCAATTTCTTCTTGGAATCGATTTAAAAGATCCCATGTCCGGCTATTTTTTGGTTTGGCGCAAGGACTTCGCCGAGGTAAGAGACCAGCTAGACGGAAGAGGATTTAAAATCTTTCTGGAAATCCTCACGCGAATTCAAGGATCGAGCGTCAAGGAAGTTCCATATACATTCCGCTCTCGAACCAATGGCAAATCGAAACTTACGGGCAAGATCGTGTACCTGTACGCCCTGCAATTGTGGCGATTGTGCAGTTCGAGCCGGAATCTTCCAGTCCGATTTTTTAAATATGCGGTGGTCGGCGGGACCGGTATTTTTGTCAATCTCGCCGTTATGGCTTTGTTACTCACGCGAACAAACCTGCATGGCTGGCGGGTCTCGGCTTTTGCAAGTTTAGCGGCCAATTTTCAAAACTACCTCCTGAATAATTCCTGGACGTTCGCAGACCGGTCTCGTAAGGGATTTCGGAAACTGGCAGGCTATTTTTCGTATTTGCTCGTGTCCGCTGCAGGCTTGGGAGTCGCCACGGGCCTCTACGCATTGCTCACTCGAGCCCTGGCTCACACCACTCTCTTGCAGGCCGGAACGGGCGCGCAAATTGTTTTTACGCGGCTTGCTTGCCAATTATTTGCCGTCGTCGCCGGCATTTGGACCAATTTCGCGCTGAATAAAGTTCTGCCCTGGCCGGAATTTGTCCGGCTGAATCTAACCGCCACAAAACAGCGTTCCTATTCCACTCTTCCCTGAAATTAACGCAACCGTGCGCTTTTCGCTTCTCCTGATTCCGTCGGCGAACGGCGCCCCCGGATGCTCGTGATATTATTCGGCGGGAGGAATCGGACAATTTCAGAATTTATTTCTCTGCGCACAGCTCATGCGGATCAATCCAGTTGGCGTCGTGCCTGCCTCGTGATTGCTCTAGTTGCCGCGGCGTGTGCGACGTCCTGTGCGAAGCCGACGGATCCAGCGCCCAAGCCGCCGCCACCGCCGCCACCATTCGAGTTCCTCAGCGCATGGGGAGAAAAGGGCAAAGATCCTGGAAAACTGGATACGCCTGTCGCTTTTGCAGCCGATTCCATGGGACGAGTGCTTTTCGCGGACCCTGGCTCGGGGTTCGTACACAAATTCGAGTCGAATGGGACGCCGCTGCTTTCTTTCGAGGACACTCGCGTCCGTCACGCGTCAGGAATTGCCGCGGATAGTGGCGGCGCCATTTACGTGGCCGACGCGGAGCGCGGAAGCGTCCTGATTTTCTTTCCCGATGGAACATTCCTGCGATCGATACGAATCGCTCCGCAGCGGCATCCTCCGCATAGATTCTTCATCTTTGGCCTGTCTCCTTCGCGATAAAAGCGCCTTCAATCTTAGTCATCTGCGCTACGTCCCGACTCAATTCAGGCCTGTTGCCAACTTCTCATCCGGTAGATGATATAGACGGATTTTTTGAGAACCGCTCGATCTGGTCGGGAATCGGAGCCCAAGGTTGCGCACTGTCAAGCCAGATAGCCATCGATGGCTTCAGACCCGCTGGCTCATCGAGACTGGCGGCCGTGACCGCAAATATGTTTTCGGTCCAGGCAAAGAGCGGCGACCCACATTCAGTGCAAAACTCTCGGGTAAGCGTTCTTCCGCTGTCCGTTTTAACCGCGAAGCGCTTAGGCTGACCCGTAAAGCCGCGAAGAAGCACTATCCAGAGGCAGAAGTAAATCTTGGGATTTTCTACGCTCAAGGCCTGGGTGTGACCCCAGATGCGACTGAAGCCGTAAAGTGGTTTCGTAAGGCGGCGGAAGTAGGCAATGCCGATGCTCAGTTCAAGCTGGGATTCATGTATGAGGCGGGTCAAGGCGTGAAGCAGGATGCTCAAGAAGCACTGCGGAGGTACCGGCTAGCGGGCGAACAGGGATCGATGGAAGCGCAGGAAGCTCTCGGTGAAATCTACGAACTTGGCCAAGGAGTTAAGGTTGATTACACTGAGGCCGCCACGTGGCATCGCCGAGCTATCGAACAAGGCAACACTCGTTCGGCAACACGATTGGGGACGATGTTATTTCGAGGCCAGGGAATCGCTAGAGATCTGAAGGAAACCGTCAAATTGTGGGCTTGGGCTGCGGACCACGGAGATGCTTACGCACAATTCGATCTTGGGGAATTGTACTTGACAGGCACCGGCGTTAGTCGTGACCTGGCCAAAGCGTATTCATTGTTTACTCTTGCCGGCAAAAGTCTGGATGTAAGCAAGCAGTTGAGCGAGATTTCTTCCAAGATCAGTCAAGACGATTTGAGCGAGACGCGTGCGAAGACTCTTGTCGTGCCTCAGTAGTGTTCTG
>Ga0137415_10004374_pt1 | contig 13992 bp, 12 predicted proteins | sample CZODoug3_1_1_16f_FD_183082 | JGI IMG/M metagenome (GOLD analysis project Ga0137415, IMG submission 183082) | Vadose zone soil fungal communities from Angelo Coast Range Reserve, California, USA - CZODoug3_1_1_16fungal (Hybrid Assembly) | ecosystem: Environmental > Terrestrial > Soil > Vadose... | reverse complement strand
AACCCGGAGGATCCGTCGGGGCGCACCCCGCAGAAGTTGTACTGGAGGAAACCGTGGCAGTACGCCGGTTGACCCTTCGAGCACTGGGGGCATGCGGCGCAGCTGTGGAAGCTGATCGCGACCTGATCACCGACAGCGATCGTCGTCACGTCGGTGCCGACTTCTACCACGGTTCCACTGCCCTCGTGGCCCAGGACGCCGGGAAGCGGGAACGGCAGGTGCCCGTGCTGGACCGCGATGTCGGTGTGGCAGATGCCGGCTCCGGCGATCTGCACCACCACTTCATCGGGTGCCGGGTCTTGAAGTTCGACCTCCGTGATGGTGAACGGCGCGCCCACCTCCTGTACTACGGCGGCTGAGATTTGCATCCGCTTCCCCTTAACTGTTCGGCCGCGTTGGTCCGCGGCGCTTCCCGCGCGGACGTGACAATCCGGTGTCGGGGTCGCGAGCGCTGACCCCTGCGTTGCGAGTGTGACCGACCGACTGCACCGCACGCGTCACCACATCGGGCGGTTCTCCACCCCGCAGCGGAGGTATCTCGTCCTAAACACTCTTGGCTGCACCGGATCGACTGTTCATAGTGGGATGGCCATAACTCAGAGTGACGGCCGCAAGCTCCCCGCCCGGCACCGCGTGCGCCTCCGCCCCAACCCAGGCATGCCCGCGCGGTGCCGGGTCCGGGCTTCCGGATCAGCCCCAGAAGCGATGGCCCCACCCACAAAGGGGAAGCGAAGCGAGATGACACCCTCACCGCAGGTGATCTCGGTCGAGGAGCTCATCGAGCGAATCAAGGCCGGCCCTGGCGGCCCAAGGATCGCGGCCTTCTTCGACTTCGACGGAACCCTGATCCAGGGATATTCGGCCAGCGCTTTGATCACGCACCGCGCTCGTAACTTCGAACTGGGACCCGACGAGTTTGTCCGCACAATGCGCGCTGCGCTCGGTGGCCCCCTCGACGAACCCGCCTTCAAAGACCTGATGCTGCAGGGAATACGGGGTTGGGTGGGCCGCACCGACGACGAGCTGCTGGAACTTGGGCAACAACTGTTCGCCCAGGAAATCGCCGGTGCGCTGTTCCATGGGACATGGCGGCTGGTGCGCGCCCACCAAAACAAGGGCCACACCGTAGTCATCGCGACGTCCGCGACACGCATGCAGGTGCAGCCCATGGCCAGCGAATTGGGTATCGACCATGTCTTATGCACGGAGCTCGAGACGGAGGACGGTGTGCTCACCGGCCACATAGCAGGACGCCCGCCGTGGGGGGAAGGCAAGCAAGCCGCGGTCTGTGAATTCGCCAGACGCGAAAAAATCCCACTGAAGAACTGCCACGCTTACGCCAATGGCGGCGAGGACGTGCCCTTTCTAGACGCGGTCGGCTTCCCGCATCCGATCAACCCGGGGTCGGACCTCGCCCGCCACGCCGCTGCGAGCGGGTGGCACGTCGTGCGGTTCAAGACCAAGCGAAGCCAATACCATCCGATGGCGTTGGTTCGGACGACCGGCGTGTTCGGCGGCTTCGCCGCGGCGGTGAGCGCGGGCGCGATAGTCGGGGTGTTGACGAACGATAGCCGGGGCGGCGTCGACCTTGCCACGTCCCTGTTCGGTCGCCTCGCAGGGCAGCTCGGCAATATCCAGTTCGACGTCATCGGCGAGCAACACACGACGCGTCGTCCCGCGGTGTTCTTCATCAATCATCAGAGCACGCTGATCGACGCGCTCGTCACCTCACGAGTCGTGCAACGTGGCTTCACGGTGGTGGCCAAGGCCGAGGTGAAGCAAATACCCGTGCTCGGACCGCTACTCAACCTGGCCGACGTCGCCTTCGTGGACCGGTCAAGCACGTCAAAGGCCGTCTCGGCGTTGCAGCCCGCGGTGGACAGGCTGCGCGCCGGCATTTCGATCGCCATCTCGCCCGAAGGCACCCGGTCGCTGAGTCCGAAAGTCGGTGCGTTCAAGAAGGGCGGCTTTCACCTGGCCCGCGACGCGGGGGTTCCGATCGTTCCGATCGTCATCCGCAATGCGGGCGAAATCATGTGGCGCAACGCGAAGGTGGCCCAGGAAGGCACGCTCGAAGTCGTTGTCCACGAACCGGTTCCGACTGCCGACTGGACCAAGGCCGATCTCGATGAATGGGTGCCGCGAATGCGCGAGCTATATGTCGACACCCTCGATGATTGGCCGGGCGTCGATGCCGGTAAGAGGTGGTCAGCGGCAATCGCTGAGGCATCCGGGACGGCGGCGCCGAGATGATCACGCTCGCTGCACTGTTGTCGCGCCAAGGCGACCGTCCGGAGATCGCTGCGCTCCTCGCCTCCGACGAATTTCTGAGCGCCACAGCACAATTAGCGTCACAATTGGGTCGTGATGTAGCCGACGTGCAGGCCGAGGGCGCGGTCTACGTGCACGAGATGGCGGCATCTCACGTTCCTCCTGTCGTGCGCGCATGGCACGCAATGTCCGCGTGGATGGTCCGCGGATTCCAGGTCGTCATCGATGACGACGACCTGGCCACGCTGCGGGCACTCGACCGCGACAACGCCCTGATCTTCTTGATCTCGCACCGCTCCTACCTGGATCAGTTCTCCTTTCCACCACGCCTCACGCAGGGCGGCATTGCGCCGACGTTCGGGCTGGCCGGCGCCAACCTCAATTTCTTTCCGCTGGGCACATTGGCCCGCCGTAACGGGTTCATCCCCGTTCGGCGCGCGACGGGGGACATACCGGTGTACCGGGTGGCCCTGCGTGCCCTCGTCGGCCGGATGGTGTCTGACGGCCGCAACCTGGTGTGGTCGATCGAAGGCGGCCGGACGCGCACCGGCAAACTGCGGCCACCGCGATACGGGTTGCTGAAGTATGTGACCGACGCGGTCGAATCCGTGCAGTCGGAGCAGACCCTCGCCATCCCGGTGTCGATCCTCTTCGACCAGTTGCCGTTGCACGAAGTCAAACTGATGGTCGAGGAGTCGCGCGGACTTCCCAAGCGGCCAGAGAACGCGCGCTGGCTGTTCAGTTACGCGCGTGGCCTGCGGCATCGCCTGGGACGCATCTACATCAACTTCGGCGCACCGGTTCCGCTGTATGAGCGAATGGTCGCGCTGCGCGCGGAGGGCTTGACCGATCGGCAGGTGGTCGAACGCGTCGCGCTGGACATCTGCCATCGCCTCAACCAGGCCACGCCGGTGTCTGCGACGGCCGCCGTGAGCGTCGCGATGCTCGGCGCCGACCGTGCCCTCACGCTCGACGAAGTGTGCGCCACCGTCGCACCGCTGGCGCGTTATCTTGCCGCCCGGGGTTGGCCCGTTGCCGGGGGTGCCGACCTCACCGACCGTGCCACGGTGTCGCAGACGCTGCACGACCTGGTCGGCTCCGGTGTGTTGACCAGCTACTCCGAGGGGCCGGAAACGGTGTGGGGGATCGGCGACGACCAGCATCTGATCGTCGCGGTCTATCGCAACAGCGCAATCCATGTTCTGGTGATGAGAGCGATCGCCGAACTGGCCTTGCTGGCGATCGTGCAGACACCGGGAGCAACCAAGCGCACCGGGTGGGAGAAGGCGCTGGCGGTTCGCGAACTGCTGAAGTTCGATTTCTTCTTCGCCGGCCGCGACGAGTTCGCCGACGAGTTGTGGCGTGAGTTCGCGATCATGACCGGACGCGGCCAAGACCCGAGCGCACCGCTCGATAACGAAGAGGTCGCGCGGAGTCTGAATGAAAGTGACCTGGTGGTGGCCCATCTGGTGCTCAGGCCGTTCGTCGACGCCTACCGAGTGCTGGCCGAGGAGCTGACGAACGTCGGCACCGACCGCGGCGTCGATGAACAGCTACTGCTCAAGCGGTGTCTTCGCCTGGGCCGGCAATGGTCGCTACAGCACCGCATCACCGAGGAGTCGGTGTCAGGGGAAATGTTCAGCACCGCTGTGAAATTGGCGCGCCACCGCGGTCTGATCGACCCCGAGGGCGACGCAGACGACCTTGCGGATCGTCGGTCCGCCCTTCTCGCTGAGCTCGACGACCTACAGGGTTCGATTGCTGAGCTGGCACGGATTCGTCGGGATTTCGTGCGGGTGTGAGGAAGTCGACGGGAAATCCAGCTTTTCGCCCGGGTAACCGTTTGGTAATATGGTTAGACCATAACTTGTGGACAGTGACCTGGCTTTCAACGAAGAGAGGCAACCGATGACCGAGTTCACCGACATTTCCTACGAGGTCGACAACGGCCTGGCCTGGATCACCATCAATAGGCCGGAGCGATACAACGCCTTCCGGGCGCGCACCCTCGACGAACTGATCCGGGCGTTCAAATTGGCGTGGGGAAGCCCCGACGTCGGGGTCATCTGCCTCACGGGGGCCGGGGAAAAGGCGTTCTGTACCGGAGGAGACCAGAAGCAGCGCGCCGAGACCGGCGATTACGGACCGTCGGAAACCGGCCTGTTCGAGGTGGATACGTTGCATCGGGTCATCCGGGACGTGCCCAAGCCTGTCATCGCCGCCGTGAATGGGTTCGCGATCGGCGGAGGCCATGTCTTGCACGTGCTGTGCGATCTGACGATTGCCGCTGACACCGCGGTGTTCGGGCAGAACGGTCCTCGGGTCGGTTCGTTCGACGCCGGCTTCGGAACCGGCTATCTGGCGCGCGTAGTCGGCGAGAAGCGTGCCCGTGAGATCTGGTTCTTGTGCCGCAGGTATTCGGCGGAGCAGGCAGAAAAGTGGGGACTGGTCAACAAGGTGGTGCCTGCCGACGAGCTCAAGTCGGAGGTGCGGGCATGGGCCGATGAAATCTTGATGCTCTCGCCGACGGCTTTGAAGATCTTGAAGCAATCGTTCAACACTGACACCGAACAGTTCGCGTCGGTCGGTCAGATGGCGTACTCGAGCCTGAAGCTCTTCGGCGAGACGCCTGAAGCGCAGGAGGGTGTTAGCGCTTTCAACGAAAAGCGTGTACCCGAATTCGCTGCCTACCGAGGCAATTGAGCCGGGGACTGGGATGCGATGTTCAAGGTCGAACAGCCCGGGTCGGAGGCCGACGAACGCGGGGGGTCGCTGGCGCCGGTCGTCATCTCGCTGGTTAACACCTATGCGGGATTGTCCACGGCGGTAGCAGGTTTTGTGCTGGACACGACGGCCCTGGTCGTCGCGGGCCTGATCCTCGTCGTGTCCGCTGCGGTGCTGATGCGGTGGCCCGGATCCAAGCGCAGGCGAAAGGATGATCCGTGCGAGTCATTACGTCCATCGATGAGGCTATTGAGGCCGTCGGCCAGGAACTCGGCGTCTCCCAATGGGTTTCCGTCGATCAGGAACGCATCAACGCGTTCGCCGACGCCACCGGCGACCACCAGTGGATCCACGTCGACGTTGAGCGAGCCCGCACTGAAAGTCCTTATCGCGCAACGATCGCGCACGGGTTCTTGACGCTGTCCCTCATACCTGCATTGAGTAAGGACAACTACAGGGTCGACAACGCGAAGATGGGCATCAACTACGGACTCAACAAGGTGCGCTTCCTCGCGCCGGTTCCCGCGGGCAGCCGGGTCCGGTTGCGTTCGGACCTCGTGGACGCGAAGAAGGTGGACGACTCCACGGTCGACCTGACCGTGCGCCAGACGGTTGAGCTCGACGGCTCCGATAAGCCCGCAGCGGTGGCGGAGGTCATCGCCCGGATGGTCTTCTAAAGCCGAATCGCAGCGGGTCGTGCGGGCGTAAACTCGGCCTCTGATGGCTTCATGGCCGACGAGAGAAGGCGAACGATGCGCTTCGCTGCCGTAGTCCTACTAATCGTGAGCATCGTGGGGGTGATCGCCGCGCTGTTCACCGGTACTCCCACACCTAGCAACCCAAGACACGGCACATTTGGTTTTACCGGGCTTGATGGCAGCTTTATCGCGTGGGCGTGCGTCGGCCTGTGCGCGCTAGGCCTGGTCCTGCTGTTTATCGATGCACGTCTGGAGCGTCGGCGCCCGCCCCAGCCCGACGACGAGGGCCACACGGCAGGTGACGAATTGTTCGGCGAGCACGACGTCGAGCGGGACCTCGCGCGAGATAATTGAGCCTGGACACCACGGCCAACACGCTGAGCCTGCGTCGCCAGTACGCCGCGACAATGATCTGACCGGTACATTGGGTCTTACCTTTAGACCGAATGTATGCGGAGGAGCGACGATGGCACCAGTCGAGTCGAATTCGACCTCGACACGTTCGAGTGTCTTGCTCACTCCAGTGGATGTACCCAAGGCGTCCGACGTGTTGGCCCGCGAACTGCGTGAACGGATTCTCAGCGGTGAGCTGACCGAGGGTACGGCGCTTCCCGCGGAACGCGAGCTCGTCAAGCAAACGCAGATGAGCCGCGCCACGGTGCGGGAGGCCTTACGGATCCTGGAGGTGCAAAACCTGGTTCGGGTCAGGGCTGGTCGGGCCGGCGGCGCCTTCGTCCAGCGCCCCACGACGAAGTCGATGGCCAATTCGGTGACCTTGATGATTCGCGGCCAGAAGATCAAGCTGGCCGATCTGATGGAAACCCGCGAGGCGCTGGAGCCGTTCTGCGCCGAACTCGCCGCCCGTAACCGCACCGATGACGATCTGGCGGTGCTGGACCAGGCGAACAAGGACATCGCGAACCCGGACGCTGACCTGCCGGCGTTCCTGCAGGCCAATCTCAATTGGCATGTGGGTGTGGCCATGGCCGGTCACAACGAATTGTTGATCGGATTCATGACTGCGTTGTCGCACGCCATCTACACCGGAACGGAAAACGCCGCGTTCGTCGACGACGATGTGCGAGCCGTCACCCAGCGCGCCCACCGGTCAATCACGACCGCGATCCGCAGCGGTGACGCCGAGGCGGCCGCCCGGCGCATGCGTCGCCATGTGCACAGCTACGCCAAGGCCGCACTGGCCATGGACGCGCGCGACGAAATCAGCGTCGACGACTGATGGAGATATAAGGACTAGACGACCCGAGACTCCCTGGGTGACGCCTGGTCCGCGACGAGCCGGCGAATCTCGCCGACGGCATCGGGGTTTTCGGCACCGGACAGGTCCCCGGGGTCGATGCCGAGGGCGGCGGCCCGGATGGCGCGCCGCATGATCTTGGCCGATCGTGTCTTGGGTAGCGCGTTCACGCGCCACACCCGCGACGGAGTGAAGGGTTTACCCAGTTCGCGTCCGACCAGCGCCGCCAGCTCAGCGCCGACCTGCTCGGCGGTCTCGTCGTCGATCGCGTCGGTTCCGTCGTCGGATCGCGAGACCCAAAACGCCCACACCGCCTCGCCCTTAACGGTGTCGGGCACACCGACGGCGGCCGCTTCGGCGACCTGTGGGTGGGTGATCATCACCGATTCCACTTCGGCGGGTGCCAGCCGCTTGCCGGCGACGTTCATCACGTCGTCGGAGCGCCCGCGGATGAACCACTGGCCGTCATCGTCGACCATCGCGAAGTCGCCGTGCGTCCAGATGCCCGGGAAGCGCGACCAGTACGCCTGAAGGTAGCGCTCGTCGTCCTTCCAGACGCCGCGCGTCATCGACGGCCAGGGCTGGCGGCACACGAGCTCGCCGACCTGGCCGCGCACGGACCGGCCGGTGTCGTCGACGACGTCGACGTCCATCCCCAGCGACGGGCCGCCGAGCGAGCAGCTGCGGATGGATTCGACCGGATACGGCGCCAGGAACGATCCGCCGACCTCCGTGCCTCCGGAGAAGTTGATCACCGGCACGCGCCCGCCGAACACGTCGCGGGCCAGCCACTCGTAGGATTCGGGGTCCCAGGGTTCACCCGTCGAGCCCAGCACGTCCACTGACGACAAGTCCGTGCTCCGGATGTGCCCAAGCTCAGTGGATTTCAACGCTCGCACCAGGGTCGGTGACACGCCCAGCATGGTGACCCGGTGGTGCTCGACGAGCCGCCACAGCCGGCTGTTGTCGGGTCTGTCCGGTGAGCCCTCGTACAACAGGAGAGTCGCGCCATTGGCGTGGGTGCCGAACACCGACAGCGGGCCCATGATCCAGCCCATGTCGGTGACCCAGCAGAACACCCCGCCGGGCTTGACATCGAACGAGTAGGCGACTTCGCTGGCCGTCTTCACCAGAAATCCCGCGTGGGTGTGCACCGCCCCCTTGGGTTTGCCGGTGGTTCCCGATGTGTATGCGAGCAGCAGTGGGTGCATGGCGTCAAGTTCGACGGGCGCCAACGGGCCATCGCGGTAGGTCAGCTGTGACCACAAAACCATCTGCGCGCCAGAATATTTCGTGGGACCGGCTTGTTCATTTTCGGAGCCGTTGGGCACCACAACGACGTGGCGCACCGTCGGGCAGTGCGTCAGCGCGTCGCTGACTTGTGGCAGAAGCGGTAGCGCGCGCCCGCGCCGGGTCGTGACGTCGGCAACGATGACCGCCTTGGCCTCGGCGTCGGCGAGGCGGGAGGCGATCGCCGTCGAGGCGAAACCAGAAAACAACGGCACCAGGATCGCTCCGAGGGCCGCCACTGCGTAGCACGCGACGACCGCCTCGGGGATCATGGGCAGGTAGATCGCTACAGCGTCGCCGGGTCCGATTCCCAGCTCGCGCAGGCCATTTGCGGCGCGGGCGACCTCGGCGGCCAGCTGGCTGAACGTGATCCCACGGATCCGGCCGGCTTCGTCCTCGTGGACCACGGCGATGCGGTCAGGTGTTTCGCCGCGCCAGCGCAGCAGGCAGGAGTCAACGATGTTCAGCGTGGCGTCGACGAACCAGTCGGGATGTTCGATTCCGTTGTGCAGATCCAACACCCGGCTGTAGGGCGTGCGGAATTGCAGACCTAGGTCGGTGGCCGCGGCATCCCAGTACCACGTCGTGTCGGCGACCGACCGCGCCCGCAATTCGTCGATGCCGGCCAAGCCGTGCGCGCGGGCCAACCGCGTTACGTTGGCCCGCTCGATGTTTTCGGGTGTTGGATTCCACTGGTAGCTTGTCACGTTGGCCCCGCTGACTCAGCTCTTGGGCATGCCGAGGATGCGCTCGGCGACGATGTTGCGCTGGATGAACGTCGATCCGCCGGCAATGGCAGTGCCGCGAGCCTGATACGCGAGCCGCAGCCACCGCTCTCGGTCCGCCGGTGATGAGACCGCGGCACTCTTCTCGGCGAGTGCGAACTGGCCCCCCATCTCGTCGAGCTCCAACCCGAAGTCGGCGATGTCCTCCACCAGCGGGCAGAAGAACAGCTTGCCGATCGAGGTGACCGGGCCCGGGGGTCCGTCGCCGGCAGCCCCGGTGATGACCCTCTGTCCGATCAGGTAGTGCACGAGAGCGCGCCCGTACAGGTCGGCGATCCGTTGCCGGACAAGGGGATCGGCGCCAAGGGGAGCGCCATCGTCGGTAGTGCGGGCGGCGATCTGGCGGATCAAATCATTGACCGCCCCGGTGGTGTTCACCCGGCCGGTGGCGATCGCGACCCGCTCGAAGGCCAGGGTGCCCATCGCGACCTGCCAACCGCCGTCCACCTCGCCGAGGACGCCGTCGTCGGGGATGAACACGTCGTCGAGGAACACCTCGTTGAATTCGGGCTCGCCCAGCATGTGTGCCAGGGGACGGATCTCGACACCGGGGCTGTCCATGGCGAGCAAGAAATACGTGATCCCGCGATGCCGCGGTTTGCCGCCGGTGCGGGCCAGCAGGATCGCGTGCGCTGCCAGTTGGGCGCGGCTGGTCCAGATCTTCTGGCCCTGGATGCGCCAGCCGCCGTCCACCTTGGTTGCGGTGGTACGCAGCGAGGCCAGGTCGGAGCCCGCCTCCGGCTCGGAGAACAACTGGCACCAGAGCTCATCGCCTGTGAGGATCGGTCGAAGGTAGCGCTCGTGCTGGCCAGGGGTGCCGAACTCGATGATCGTGGGACCCGCGAAGTCCTCGCCGACGATGTTGAGCCGTTCCGGCGCACCTGCGCGATCCAGCTCCTCGTTGAATATCGCGCGCAGCTTGGCGTTCGCGCCGCCGCCGCCGTACTCCTTCGGCCACGAGAGGCCGGCATACCCCGCGTCGTAGAGCAGCCGCTGCCAGGTGCGCCAGTAGTCGAGCTTGTCCTCGAGGCGTGCGGGTTCGGGTCCGCCGAGCTGGGGCAGCGTGTCCTGCAGCCACTCGCGCGCCTCGGCGCGGAATTCGGCCTCGGTGGGACTGTCTTTCAACTCCATCAGCGGGGGCTCGCCACTTCGTGGGCGCGGCCGGCCTCCGCCTCGAGGCGCTGTTCGATGTCTTTGCGCAACTCCTGTTTGAGGACCTTGCCGGTTGGCGTCATCGGCAGGGCATCGACGGCGACGACGCGCTCGGGCGTCTTCTGGACCGGCATGCCGTGCGACAGGAGGAAATTGCGCAGGTCTTCGACGGTCGGGGTGGTGTGTCCGGGCGCGGTGACCACGTAGCAGCACACCCGCTCGCCGAGCCGCTCGTCGGGCATGCCCACACACGACGACGCGAGCAGGTCCGGATGGTTGACGAGGTTGTCCTCGATTTCGCGAACGCTGATGTTCATCCCGCCGCGAATGACAATGTCTTTGGTTCTGCCGGTCACGCGCACATAGCCGTCTTCGGTCATCACTCCCAGATCGCCCGACCTCGAGAAGCCGTCGGCGGTGAACAGGGCCGCGGTCTCCTCGGGATTGGCGAGATATTCGATCATGTGGGCGGGCCCGCGGTAGGCGATGTCGCCCTCGGCGCCGCGGGGCACTTCGTTCCCTTCGAGATCGACGATCTTGACTTGTGCACCGGGCACGGCCGCGCCGTCGGACGTCAGGGCCCGCAACACATCGTCGCCGACGGAACACGTAGTGGTGACCAGGTTTTCGCTGCGTCCGTAGAGGCTCAGCACCTTGACGTTGGGAAGCGTTGCGCCCGCCCGCTCGACGACCGCGGCGGGGATCGGCGCGCCCGCACATGTCCACAACCGCAGGGAGGACAGGTCGTGGCGCTCGGCGTCGTAGGCGGACAACAAGCCGTGCAGGAACGTCGGGGCCGTCACCGCTGCGGTGCAGCCGAAGCGCTGAATCTCCTCGATGCCCCGGTCCGGATCCCACTCGGCCATCAGATGTGTCGCGGCTCCGGCCAGCATCGGCAGTAGCACGCTGGTGACCAGCCCCGTGGTGTGGGCGACGGGGGAGGGACCGAACTGCACATCGGCCTCGCTGAAACCGAACGGCGCGATCAGCGCACGGGCACCCGAACAGTAGGTGTTGAAGGTGTGCACACACCCTTTCGACCGCGACGTGGTTCCGGAGGTGTAGACGATGACGAACGGCTCGTCGGCGCCGGGCGGATCGCCCAGTTCCTGACGTGCGCTGTCATCGTCGGTGTCGACCTCCAGTTCCTGCAGGCTGAACAAACCGTCGTTGTCGTTGATGATGCTGTCGGCGGCGGTGTCGGGCCGGGCGACGACGATCTGGAGGTCCGGATGTTCCTGACGCAGACCGAGATACATGTCGAGGTAGTTGAACTTCTTGAAGGTCGCGGGCGTGAAGACTCCGCGTATCTCGGCGTTGGACGCCACATAGCCGACTTCTTCGCGCCGATAGATCGGCATGATTGGTACGGCGATTACGCCGAGCCGCGACAACGCGGTGAGCACCTGCACGAACTCCACCCAGCTTGGCAACTGCAGTGCGGCGGTGTCACCGGCCCGCCAGCCTTGCCGGTGCAGACCCACGGCCAGTCGCTGGGCCGAGTCGAAGAGCTGTCGGAATGTCAGCGAGCGGGTTCCGTCGGTCGCGAACACCTTGTCGGGATTGTCTTCGACGCAGCGGACCAGCAGGTCGTGGAATGTGTCGGTCGACCAGACTCCGGCCCCGTAGTAGTCGTCGATCTCTTGCCGGCTGTAGTGGTCGGTGTACGGGCTGGGCTTCATCGCGCTTCCTCGGTTCTCGGGATCCGCCGTCCGGGACTCACACCGGAGGGCAACACTGCCTCGAATCGTAGAATGGTCAGACCGAAAGGGTAATCACTCGAAAGAGGGATAATTCGCCACGCTCAGGCATTGCGCCACTGTGGCGAACGCTTTTCCTTGAAGGCCAGCACCCCTTCGGCCAGGTCATCGGTGGTGAAGGCCAGGGCGAGCTGGGCTTGCAGGTAGTCCAACGCGGAGTCCAGCGGCAGATCTCGAGTCGCCGCCAGCGCCCGCTTGCCCATGCCGAGCAGCAGCGGCGATTTGCCGGCGATGTCGTCGACCCACTGGCGCACGGTGTCGTCGAACTCGGCGTCAGGCACCACCTTGTTGACCAACCCGGCGGCGGCCGCCTCGTTGGCACTTAGCAGCCGCCCGGTCATCATCAGCTCATTGGCGACCAGCCGTCCGGTCGCGCGGAAGATCAATGCCGAGATCATGAACGGAAAGGCGCCGACGTTGATCTCCGGGCAGCCCAGCCGGACTGACTCCTTGGCGATGACGAGGTCGCAGGCCAAGGCGATGCCCAGCGCGCCGGCCAGCACGTCGCCGTTAGCAGCGCAGACGACCGGCCTGTCGATGCCCGTGAGCGTGCGATACAACGCAGGAAATCGTGAGAGGCCCACATACTTGGCGATGGTCGCGCGGTCGTCGGCGAACGCGTCGAGGTTGCCGCCGGAGGAGAAGACCCGCGGGTGTGACGACGTCAGCACAATCACCCTGACCCGCGGGTCGGATGCCGCGCGCTGCAGCAGTGCGCTGAGCTGATCCAGCAGCGCGTCGGACAACGCGTTGCGCCGCTCGGGATCGTTCAGAGTCAGGTACGCCGCCAGCGTGTCGGTGTCTGGGCCGGCGGGTTCGAGCCGGTAGCCGACCAGTTCGTGTGATTCCTCCACGGTTCGCCTCCTAGTCGTGCTTCAGTACGCATTTGCCGAACGTGCGTCCACGCTCGAGGTGTTGGTGTGCTTCGGCGGCCCGGTCAAGTGGGAACTCGCGGTCGATTACCGGCGGCCGTGGCGAACAGCGATCGATCATGTTGAGAAGGCCGGCGAAGTCCCTGCTGCTGCCCATGGTCGTTCCGAGCAGATCGAACTGACCGAAGTAGAAGCTACGGATGTCCATCGGGGCGGTCTCGGCGGCATTGGCGCCGAGCACAACAAGCCTGCCCCCGGGCCGCAGCGCGCGCACGGACTCGCTCCAGCGGCCGACAGGGTCGAGGACTAGATCGAATCCGGCCTTATTCGGCGACATGGCGCGGGCGTGCTCGGGCCATCCCGTTTCGCTGTGCAGCACGCCGCCGCGGGCTCCCGCCGACACCGCGCGCTCGATGGTGTCGGACGAAGAGGACGTCACCGTAATGGCCGCTCCGGCGGCGACCGCGAGGGAGATCGCCATGGTGGCTATTCCGCCGCCGGCCCCGACTACGAGCATCGACTCGCCGGCGCGTAGCCGGCCGCGAACGAAGAGGGCCCGGTAGGTCGTCACCCCTACCAACGGCAGTGCCGCAGCCTCGGCCCAACTGAAGCCCGCGGGTTTGGCCGCCAGGCAGTCGGCGGGCACGCTGACGAGCTCGGCGTAGGTGCCAGGAGTGTGGTCGCCCAGGATCTCCCAATCGCTACCGGGCGCGTCGTCGCGGTCGCCCCAACTGAGCGACGGCAGCACGACCACGCTTTCCCCCGTGTCGGTGCGCACGCCGGCTCCGTCGGCGCCGACGGTTGACCCTCGATTCTATCCCGCAATGCACACAGAAAGTTTCAGGGTTTCCCTGGTTTGTCTCGTTCCGCTGAATCCGTAAATTCGCTGGCAGCCTTGCGGCTCTCCAATCCGGGTCGCCGAAAAACCAAGGAGGAAGAAGAATGCTTATATTGACAAGACGGGTCGGTGAGACCGTGATGATTGGCGACGATGTGACCGTGACCATCCTCGGCGTGAAAGGCAACCAGGTGCGTGTCGGTATCAACGCACCGAAGAATGTTGCCGTCCACCGGGAAGAAATCTACGAGCGCATCAAGCGCGAAAAGCAGGGCGACTCGCAGGGCGAACCGCACGAAAACGAGCCTGCGGATTTCGCTTCAGCCGTCTGATCTCACTGCGTATCG
>Ga0137415_10004373_pt1 | contig 13994 bp, 13 predicted proteins | sample CZODoug3_1_1_16f_FD_183082 | JGI IMG/M metagenome (GOLD analysis project Ga0137415, IMG submission 183082) | Vadose zone soil fungal communities from Angelo Coast Range Reserve, California, USA - CZODoug3_1_1_16fungal (Hybrid Assembly) | ecosystem: Environmental > Terrestrial > Soil > Vadose... | reverse complement strand
GCTGTCGCGGGAGACGTGGCTTCCTGCGCCGAACAGATCAAGCACTTCCAGGAAGCTGGCGTGGACTCCCTCATCTTCGCACCATTGCCCGGTGAGGAGGAGAACCAACTGAACGCCATCCGTGACAAGCTCCTCCCGTCGAGTCCGCGATGACCCGCGCAACATGATCACAGTGGGCCAGCAGGGAGAGAGAGCGATGTCGGAGCGTAGGGAAGACGAAGAACAGGCGCCCGAGCGGCCTGCCGAGATCACCTACGCCGAACACTTCCATCCGGCACGCCCCCGCAGCCTCCGTCACCGCGCACGCGTCAAGTCGTCCTTCACCCGCCATTCCGTCGCGCAGGACGGCCCCGCCAACGGTCATAACCCGGCCTACGTCTCATGGTTGCTGAGCCAGTCGATGCTGGCCGATGCCAACCTGATCAGCCAACAGTTCTCCGGCCAGGGTTCGATGTGGCAGAACCCTTACGCCAACCCCAGCCCACGGCACGCGGTCGACACCGCGTCGGTGTGGTTCACCGCCTATCCGTTGTCGCTGATCACCCGCCCCGAACAGTCATACCTGGGGGCGCTGGCTGACGAGGAACTGTGGAAGGCATTCGCGGCCATCGGGATCGAAGCCGTGCACACTGGCCCGGTCAAGCGAGCCGGCGGCATCTCTGGTTGGCAGCACACCCCGAGCGTGGACGGGCACTTCGACCGCATCAGCACCCAGATCGACCCCGCTTTCGGCACCGAGGAAGAGTTCCGCCAGATGTGCGCAACCGCCACCTGGTACGGCGGCACCATCATCGACGACATCGTGCCTGGCCACACCGGTAAGGGCAGCGACTTCCGGCTCGCGGAGATGAAGCACGCCGATTACCCCGGCATCTACCACATGGTCGAGATCGACCCCCGCGACTGGGAAGCCCTGCCCGAGGTGCCCGCCGGGCAGGACTCGGTCAACATCGACACCGCGACCGAGGAGTGGCTGGACAAAGCCGGCTACATCATCGGGCGGCTGCAGCGGGTCATCTTCTACGCCGAGGGGGTCAAGGAAACGAACTGGAGCGTGACCCGACCGGCCGTCGGCACCGACGGGGTCGAGCGGCGCTGGGTGTACCTGCACTACTTCAAAGACGGCCAGCCCTCGATCAACTGGCTCGACCCCTCGTTCGCCGGCATGCGCATGGTCATCGGGGATGCCCTGCACTCCCTGGCCGACCTCGGGTCCGGGGCGCTGCGCCTGGACGCCAACGGCTTCCTCGGCGCGGAAAAGAGCGCAGCGGAGGGAAACGCAGCCTGGTCAGAGGGACACCCACTGTCCGAAGCCGCCAACCATCTGATCGCCAGCATGGTCCGCAAAGTTGGCGGTTTCACCTTCCAGGAACTGAACCTGAGCATCGACGACATCCGCGAAACCGGCGAAGCGGGTGCGGACCTGTCCTACGACTTCATCAACCGGCCCGCCTACCACCACGCCCTGGCCACCGCCGACACCGAGTTCCTACGACTCACCCTGCGCACGTCGTTGGAACTCGGAGTGGACCCCGCATCACTGGTGCACGCCCTGCAGAACCATGACGAGCTGACCTACGAGCTCGTGCACTGGTCCACCGGGCACCACGACGAGATCTACACCTATCGCGGCGAGGCCATTACCGGAGCGGAACTGGCCAACTCGGTGCGCCGCGACCTATGCGAACACCTGACCGGCACCAATGCCCCCTACAACCTGGTGTTCACCACCAACGGCATCGCCTGCACCACCGCCACGGTGATCGCCGGCGCGCTGGGAATCACCGACCTCGACACCATCGACGACATCGACCGGATCCGTCGCGCACACCTGCTGTTGGCCACGTTCAACGCCCTGCAGCCTGGCGTTTTCGCGCTGTCCGGGTGGGACCTGTGCGGCATGCTCACCCTCGCGCCCAGCGAGGTCAGCGAGCTACTCGAACGCGGTGACACCCGCTGGATCCATCGCGCCGGTCACGACCTGATGGGCGTCAATCCCAGGGCCACCCGCTCCGCGGCGGGCATGCCGCGCGGTCGCAGCCTCTACGGACCCATTCCCGAGCAGCTCGCCGACGACACCAGCTTCGTACGCCAGCTACAGGCCATCCTGCAAGTGCGGTCCCACTACGGCATCGCCACCAGCCGCCAGGTCGACATCCCCGACGTCTCGCACAAGGGCATGCTGGTGCTGGTTCACCAGCTCGAGGACTCACGCCAGCACCAGCTCACCGTGCTCAATTTCGCCAACGAGCCCGTCGCCGGCACAGTTCGCTCCGAACAGCTGCCTCCCGGCGGCCGTGTCTCCGACATGTTCACCGGGCAAGCGGTCGCCGAGCTGGATGACCTGTACAGCTTCGCCGTGAAACTGGATCCCCACCAAGGTATGTCACTACTGGTGGAAGCCCCACCGCCCGACGGTACAGAGCACTGAAAGGTCTAGTCGCCCCGCCGCGCCAGCGAGGCGGAAGCGTCCGATCCGCGCGTTCAAGGAGGGGCAGCATGAGCTCTCTCACGGTGCCGCCCGACCTGTCAGCAGCCGTCATCAGCCCCGGTTCGCTGGATACTTGGATCAGGCGGCGGTGTCAGCGCACGCTCTTTCATTTCACGAGCCAGGGCGACTCATACAGCACGTGGGCCACCCCCCTGACAGACCGGACTGTGCGTCGTCTGTGCCTGCTGCACCATGGCCAGAATGGTGCGACATCATGCCCCAAAAGGGCAACTGCCCTCGCCCATGAGGAAGTGCGCTGTCTGGATCGCCGGCGACAGCCGTGCCCACTGGAGGGCGTCGATCAGGACTTTCTGATCATCGATGACCGCTGGGTGATAAGACTTCTGTACGACGATCACCACCGTCTCGCGGTAGGGCTCATCGAGACCGCCGCTGCAACGGATCGCTACCGATTCCTGCGGGACGTGTTCTGGCGCGCGGCGGCCACCTAACTCAGGTGAGTGGGCAAGACAATCTCTTGGGGACTGGCGGCCCGCATCCGAATCCAACCGGCAATACTTTCTGGGGAACTGGCATAACTCATGTCTGACGACGGCAACGATCCGCACGTCCCGCTCGGCGACCCGCGGCACGGTGCTCGCGCGGCGCAGCTGCCCCCAGAGCTCGCTCCGGACTCCGTGGTGCAGCTCGATCACGGCGACGAGATCGACACCGACGTCCTGATCATCGGATCTGGGATGGGCGGCAGCACGCTCGCCTGGGCGCTGCGCAATGCGGGCGCCATAGTCCTCGTGGTCGAGCGCGGCGGCTTCCTGCCACGTGAACCCGAGAACCACGACCCCACGCAGATGTACCTCAAGGGCCGCTACAAGAACGCGGGCTACTGGTACGACGGCAGTACTGGCGCCCCATTCGCACCCGGGGCCTATTACTGGGTCGGCGGCAACACCAAGTTCTACGGCGCATCGCTCCCTCGGTTTCGGCGTAGCGACTTCACCGAGGTGGAGCACCAGGAGGGCACCTCGAAGGCCTGGCCGTTCACCTACGAGGAGATCGAGCCCTACTACGGAGAAGTCGAGCGTCTCTTCGACGTCCACGGGCAGACGGAGGAGGATCCGACCGAGCCGAAACACTCCATGCCCTACCCGTTCCCGCCACTGACCCACGAGCCGGCCATCGAGAGGCTTGCCGATTCGATGCGCAAGCAAGGTCTGAACCCCTTCCACACCCCGAACGCGATGAACATTGCGACCCAGGCCGACCGGGTGGCGGTCACGACGGCGGACGGTTGCCCCGACGACACGGGGATGAAGTCTGAGGCGGAGAACAAGGCGCTCGTCCCGGCGCTGAACGGCGGTCACGTGAAGCTGATGGTGCGCACCGAGGTCACGCGGCTGCTCACCTCACCTGACGGCCGGCGGATCGTTGCCGCGGAAGCCCGCCACCAGGGCCGCATCATCCGGATCAACACCGCGCGGGTTGCCCTCGCCGCCGGAGCGGTGAATTCCGCGGCGCTCCTGCTGCGGTCTGCCACCCGCACCCAGCCGGCGGGGCTTGGCAACTCGTCCGGGCTGCTCGGTCGCAACTATATGGTCCACAACAGCACTTTCTTTGTGGGCGTCAATCCGCTCCGGCCGAACACCACTAAATGGCAGAAGACGCTTGGGATGAACGACTTCTACGAGGCCGGTGAGAAAACGCGCTATCCGCTCGGCAATCTGCAGATGCTCGGCAAGCTGCAGGCGCCGATGCTCAAGCCGGCCCGACAGTGGGCGCCGAACTGGGCCCTGAAGTTCATGTCAGCCCGTAGCGTCGACATCTACCTCACCACCGAGGACCTGCCCTCGGTGGAGAACCGAGTGCGGATCGACGGGGATCGGATTCTGATCGACTGGAAACCGACGAACGTCGCGCCGCACCACGAGCTCGTGCGCCGGGTCAGGAGGATCGTGCGGAAGGCGGGCTACCCGTTGATCTTCACACAGCAGATGGGGATCGAGACGAACTCGCACATGTGTGGGACTGCCGTGGGCGGCCACGATTCCACGACCAGCGTGCTCGACTCAGCCTGCCGCAGCCACGACATCGAGAACCTGTGGGTCGCCGACGCCTCCTTCTTCCCGTCGTCGGCCGCACTGAATCCGGCTCTGACCATCGCCGCGAACACACTGCGGATCGCGCCGTCGATCGTGAGCGGCCTCTGACGGTTGTGGTCCTCCGGAACGTCGGCTCCGCCGCCCGCGGCTGGCCCGTCCGCGAGATCGCCACAGGGCACGAGGCGATGGTCACCGCGCCCGCCGAGCTCGCGGCCGTGCTGCTCGACGTCGCGGCGGACTCTGCCTGACCTACCCCCATCGGAGGAATGCCCATGGAGTTCCTGGTCCGCACCGAGAACCTGCTCCCGAATGACACCTCGGACGAGGTCCGGGACGAGCTGCGCGCGGGCGAGCGCGAACGCGCTGTGGAGCTCCGCGCCGCTGGGGTCGGCGCGGAGTCCAATCCGTGGCCGCTGATCCAACCCACGGCCTAGAGTGGCGCCCTCTCGCCGGGTCCGAGCGAGCGAGGTCGGGCGAGGTGGCGGGATGCGGTTCACACTGCGGCAACTGCAGTATTTCATCGCGGTCGCGGAGATCGGGACGATCAGCGGCGCGGCGGGCCGCTGCGTCGTCTCGCAGACGGCGGTGTCCCTCGCACTGGCCGATCTGGAGAAGGCCGTCGGGGTGCAACTGGTGATCCGGCACCCGGCGAAGGGCGTCACGCTCACCTCGGCGGGGCAGGACTTCCTGGCCGGTGCGCGATCCCTCTACGACCAGGCCGAGGAGTTGCAGACCACCATCGCGCACGGGGGCATCTCGGTGTCGGGCAAGCTCACGATCGGCTGCTACACGACGATCTCGCCGATCGTCATGCCCCGGCTCATCGAGGCGTTCGTCCGCCAGTACCCGGCCGTCGACCTGATCCTCGAGGAGAACTCACAACCCGAACTCGTCCGGCAGCTCCGCGATGCCACACTCGACGTGGCGATCATGTACGACCACGGTATCGAACCGGACCTCCGCGCGATCGCGCTCGCGCGGACCTACCCCCACGTGATCGTCTCGGCGAGCCATCCGATGGCCGAAGCACCCTCGGTCAGCCTCGTCGAGCTCGCCCGCGAGCCCATGATCCTTTTCGACGTCTCGCCCAGCCGGGAGGACTGGAGCGCGATGATGCACGCCTTCGACCTCGAACCCGTCGTCTCGTTCCGCACGAAGAGCTTCGAGCTGGCCCGATGCCTGGTGGGCCGCAACCTCGGCTACGCCTTCCTCGTCCAGAAGCCCAAGGTGAACCAGACCTACGACAACTCCCGCGTCGTCGTCAAGAACATCGTGGAGAACGTGGCACCCCGCCGGATCGTCGCCGTCCACTCCGCCGCGATACGACTTCCCGCCAAGACACAGGCCTTCATCGACCACGCCCGCACCACGGTGGCACGCCTGCTCTGAACCCATGAAAAACCGTGCAGCACCCTCTGAAACACCTGCTTGACCGGGCGGAGGGGCGCACACCATCCTGTGCCCCATGAGCGAGCCGGTCGACACCGAACGCAACAAGCAGATCGTCCTCGACTACTACCAGACGGCGTTCAGCGGCAACCCGGAGAAAGCCGTCGCCGACCACTTCGGCCCGCACTACGTCCAGCACAACCCCGAGGCGAAGGACGGCCCGGAGGCGTTCATCGGGTTCGTGCACTACCTGCGGGGCGAGTTCCCGAACCTGGTGCTCGACATCAAGCGCGTGATCGCCGAGGGCGACATGGTCGTCACCCACTCCCACCTCGACCTAGAGCCGGCCGACCCCAGCCACGCCGGCCAGGCACTGGCGGACTACTTCCGGCTGGAGAACGGCAAGGTCGTCGAACACTGGGACGTGATCCAGCCGGTGCCCCTCACGGCGGCGAACAAGAACGGCATGTTCTGAGTCATCCGACCCGGGGGGTCCGCAGCGTCCGGTCAGCGTGCACCGACCGGATCCTGATCTACCACGAACGCCACGCCACGACGGTCCTGGACGAGTTCGCCCGACACTTCAACGATCACCGTCCACACCAAGGCCGCCAGCAACGCGCGCCCAACCATGAGCCCGCCGTCGTCGTCCCGCGCGCGGCGCCAGGCTGAGACAGTGCGCGCGAAGCCCGATCGGCACGATCTGCGCGAGGGTGCACAGCCCCGTGGCCGCGAGCACCGCACGCGGGCTGGCGGCGGTGGCCAGGAACGAGCTCAGGACTGGGCCGACGATCCAGCCAGCCGTCAGCGCCATCCGAACGATCGAGACGACCCCGTCACCGACAGGGCCGTCGGTCGCGGGAGCTGATCACGAATGGCATCCACACCTGGATGGCCAAGGCCGTGGCAGGATCTAGCCGAGGAATCCTGCCACGGCGCACAGCCGAGCCGCCTTCCGGAGCGGTCCGAGCGTGCGTCGATCAGGTAGCCGGCTAGCGGGGCTGTGATGTTCGTGAGGTAGTACAGGCCGGCTGTGGTCAACGAGAACAGCGCGACGGTCGCCCGCGATTCCCAGTCCCTCGGCTGGCTGATCACGCAACACCGATCTGGCGGTGGAAGTCGGCGTTATCCCAGAAGAGGAACTCCTCGTCCATCGTGCCCTGCCGGTTCCAGATCCCGACTGTGGCCATGTTGATGGAGTACCGCTTTCCAGTCGGCGCGATCAAGCCGCCCTTGCCGTCCGGCATCGGGCGGCTGAACGTGCCGAACATGACCCCGGTGACGGCCGTCAGATTGTCCTTAGCTACCCGCAGCAGGTGGCTGTAGATCTTCGAATCGGGCGACCACACGAATTGCGCCTTCAAGTCCGCGATGTGCCGGTCGATGCCGTCGGTGTAATGCCCGTCAGGCCAGTGCACGCGGATGGAATGCGCATGACTTTCACCTAGGCGCGACCACTGTTGCTGGGAATACACCACGAAGTCGAGCTCGTCGAAGGACTTCAGATGCGCTAGCTCCTCGTGGGTCAGTCCCTGCGGAAACGGCGGGTTCGACACCGGCGTCGTCGCCGGGTCCGGCATCGGCGTGTACCCGGCCGACCGGTCGGTCGCGGCGAGTGCCGTACCGTCGGCTACGGCGGTCAGGGCGAGCGCGCCGAACACGGCCGCGCTGCCCCGGCCGAGCAGGCTGCGGCGATCGAGCATGGTGTCCTCCCAATGGAAGCAGGTACTCGTAACGCCCTCATCAGACGATTTTCGACGGCGCCGTGCCATCACGATTCATCGGCTGATTCATTCGCCAGATTTATGGCATGGCTCCCGACGAGTAAACTTCAGTTGTGTCTAGCGCACAGGAGTTGGTCGCGCTGCGATCGTTCCTCGCCGTGTATCGCACGGGGGGCGTGACGCGCGCCGCCGAGCAGTTGGGGCTGTCCCAACCGTCGGTCTCGCACCACCTACGCACTGTCGAGGCATTCACCGGCCGGCCCCTGTTCACGCGTGCCGGCCGAGGCATCGCGCCGACCGATGCCGGTCATGCCCTGGCCAACGAGGTCGCGCAACACCTGGACGGTCTCGACGCGATCATCGACAACCGAGGCAATGAAACGCTCGACGCCGGGCCGGTGTTCCTGGGTGTGCCAGAGGGCCAGTTCGACCGACACATCGTCTCGGCGCTCGGGCCGCTGGTCGAGCGAGGAGTCGGGCTGCGCTACCGCATCGGCCTGTCCTACGACCTCGTGGACGCGGTGCTGGACGGCCGGTTGGACATCGCCGTCGTCACCAAGATCGAGGGTGCGCCGCGGGCCCGACTGCACCTGCGGCACTGGTTCGACGAAGAGTTCGTCCTCATTGGACGATCTGATCAGGAACCGTTCCAGCCCGAGGACGTCGCGCACCGCCGGTTCATCGGCTACTCCGAGGAGATGCCGATGGCGCGTCGCTACTTCCGGTCCTGCTGGGGTGCCGCGCCGCCGCCCGCAGCCGTGACGCTGCCCGATGTGACCTCGATCCTGGCGTACGTGGCGGTCAGCTCACTGCTGTCGGTCGTGCCGACGCACCGAGCCCGGCCCGGCCTGGAGGACGGCCGGCTCAGAATTCTCCACCAACCCGCGGCGCCGGTACTCAACCCGATCTACCTAGCGACGCGGCGCGGACGGCAGCACCGGCCGCTACTCAAGGCCGTCTTCGAGGCACTGCTCGCCAGCGGGCCGAGCTAGCCTAGCCAGTCGGGGAGGCAGCCTGGTTGCAGTTCTGGTTGCAATCGCGGGCCACCGCCGGTTGGGAATGCGGGGTCCAGGTACACCGCAGTGGCCTTCACTCAGCGGCTCTTCATCATCTCCCTCCGGTGTGACCACGGACTTGGGAGAGTGCTTGAGCGCCACGGTGGTGCCGGAGGAGAAGTGGCCGGTGTTACACCGGCGCGAGCGGGCAGCCGAGTGGCTGCGGGTGTGGGCGGATGTCGGCGGCAAACCACCACCACGTCCCGCGGGCCTCTGACGGTCTACAAGAGGATCGTCGGCCGCACGGGACAACCAGAGCCTCGCTGTCCGGACCCGACAAACACGCCAAGGCGGCCGACCAGACTACCGTTTGCCGACCGAGCGACGCCCGTCCAATAACAACCATTACCCGGCCCCATGACCGCAACGCGCAACTCTGTCCGCGGCTAACTCACCCGAGCCGATCGGTGAAGCTCGACTGCTCGGTCGTGTTACCGAACACGCCGGTGGACAGGTACTTCAGGCCGCTGTCCACGGCGATCGTGACCACCACGTCGTCGGGAGTTAGCCGCTGTGCCAGCCGGTTCGCGACGACGACGTTGGCGCCGGTGGAGATGCCCGCGAGGATGCCCTCATCGACAGCGAGCGCGGCGGTCATCGCCAGGCTCTGCTCGTCGTCAACCGTCTCGACGTCGTCCACCACCGCGCGGTCCACCAACGGCACGGCCATCCCCGTCAGTCCCTGGATCTTGAACGGGCCTGGCGCTCCGCCGGAGAGCCCGGGCGAACCTGCGGGCTCGACGGCCACTACCCGACACCCTGGCACGTTCTCCTTCAACGCAAGGCCGACGCCCATCACCGTGCCACCGGTGCCCACACCGGTGCAGAACGCCGCGATACGTCCACCGATCTGCGCGACGAGCTCGCGTCCCAGCGTCGTGCGGTATCCCTCGACCATCGCCTGGTTGTGGAACTGGTCGGTCGCGTAGTGGTCGGGGCGGGCAGTAAGCTCGGCCGCCCGTTTGGTCATCGCCTCGAAGTCCGCCGGCGTCGCGCCGGCCGTGGTCACCGACGGCAGCACCTCGAGCCGCGCGCCGAAGGCTTCCATCAGCTCCAACCGTTCCCGGCTGAAGCAGCTCGACGTCACCAGTGTCAACGGGTAACCCTTGGCTCGACAGGCGAGCGCGAGCGCGGGACCGGTACTGCCGCCGGTGTACTCCACAACGGTCATGCCCGATCGCAACGCGCCCGACCGTTCGGCGTGATCCACCATCGCGAACGCCATCCGGTCCTTCACCGACCCCGACGGGTTCAGGTACTCGAGTTTCACCCATACCTGCGCGCCGTCGCGCGGCGCGTGCCGCCTGAGCCTTACCAGGGGTGTGTCACCGACCGCTCGATCGATGCTCCGGCTCTTACCTACCCGAATGACGTCCACGCGCACCTCCTCCGGCTCGTCTTGCGGACTCCGGCCGATGCTATGGACGTCCGAGGACTGCGAACCACGGGCGAATGCCACAACCGCGCGCCGTGTTCTTCCGACACTTGTCGGAGAGTCGTCTACCGTGGTGCGGTGGTGTCGGACGAGCTTCAGAACCGGTTGGATCGGCTCGCGGAGCGGCTCGGGCGAGGCGTGTCGATCGACGACACGCACGGGCACATGGTGGCCTACAGCGCGCATCGAGGGCCGGTCGATCCGGTGCGAACGCGTGGGATCTTGACCCGTGACGTACCGCGCGACGTCGCCGCCTGGCAGGACGAGCACCTTCGGGGCGCGCGCGGACCGGTACGGGTGCCGGCGAACGAGCGGCTCGGCATGACGCCGCGGCTCGCCATGCCGCTGCGAAGCTCGGGAACGCTGTACGGGCACCTCTGGGTGCTTGAGGACGCGGCACCGCTATCCAGGGCGGAGCGGGCCGCGACCAGCTCGGCGGCGGCAGAGATCGTCGGCCTGCTTGCGGAAGCCGGGCGTGCCCACAGTTGGCAGAGCCGCCGCGACCAGCGGATCGTCGAGCTGCTGCTCGACGGCAAGAAGCCCGACCTCGGAGACCCCGGCCCCGTTCCAACCCCTCAACACGAGGTGATCGTCGCCGTCGTAGCGCCGGTGACGGGCGCGCCGCCCCGTCCGTTCGAGCCGAGAGCCGCCACCGACGAGTTGCTTGACGTCGTGACCTCGGTGCAGGGCGCGCGAATCACGGCGGGTATCAGGTCGGGGATGGTCACGGCACTCTGGCCGCACGACGCCGACCCAGGACAGCACCCCGCGAGGTTCCTGCGGGACACGGCAACCCGTCGTCTGCCGAGCTACCGCTTCGTGGCCGGCGCGTCCGGACCGGCGCGCAGCGTCGCCGAGCTTCCCCGCTCGGAACGGATGGCCCGTTACGCTGCCGAGGTCGCGGCCGCCGACCCGGCAACCTCGGATGCCCTGACCTGGACCGATCTCGGCGCGCTACGCCTGCTCGCGGAGCACTGGCCGATCGCTCCGGCCGACCTCGACACACTCTTCCCCGAGATCGCAACCCTGCTCCGTACCCGCAACGGGGCCACGTTCGCGGCCAGCGCCGAGACCTTTCTCGACAACGCCGGCCACATCGGCCAGACCGCGGAGCGCCTCTCGATCCACCGCGCCACCCTCTACTACCGCCTGGACCGCATCACGGCCGCGACCGGCCTCGACCTGAGCGACGGTGCCGCCCGTACCACGCTGCACCTCGGTCTCAAAGCCGCCCGCCTGGCCGGCCTCCTCATCCCCTAACGCTGACGCCGGGCTACCGCGGATCCTCGGCGAGAACCCTCCTGGGCGGCCTCACTATCCGCGAGCGCTACTTCGGCCCGGCTGGAATGATCAGAAGGACCGAGAACGCCAGCCTCGTCGGGCCACCGGATTGAACCGCCGACTTGTCTGAGATCCGCGGGATCCTGGGTCAGTTGATCTAGCGTCAAGTCGTGATGTCGGCTCGTCTGACTCGTGAACCGCACTCCGCCTTCGGGCTGGCTCTCCCGGGGTTTGTCGAGCCGGTCGGCGCCACGGCCGCAGTCTCCGCCCGGGAGCCCGACGATGTGCCGCGGGCGGTGCGCGCCGCGCTCGGCTTGCAGAAGGCGGTTGAGCGGCTCGCCACCGACGAGCCGGATTGGCCCGATTCCGGGTCGGCGCGAACACCGGGTCGGCGCTGGTCGGGAACATCGGCAGCGAGAAGCTTGCACGGTTTCAACGCGGTGGGCGACGCGGTCAACGTGGCCGCCCGGCTACAGTCGCTCGCCGGGCCCAGCCAAGTGGTCGCCGCGGCCGCCGCCGACAATGGTTGCGGGACGAGGTCGAGCGCGGCAAGAGGCAGCGCACCGATTGGGTGCTGGTCCTGCTTTCCGGCTGGGTGAAGGTCGCATCAGAGGTGCTGCTCGCGGTTCGCGGCCCGGGCGTCGTTCGACGACGCCGGTGCGCCCGTGGGTCGACCGCGGTCGTCCGCGTCTTCTTCATCTCGATACCGGGGACCGTCGACAGTCCACAGGGACTGCATCCGCCCGCCGGTGTATGCGACAACCTTCTGTTTAACGATAAGCCAGCCGATCGCAAATATGAGCGCGACGGCGGGTATTCCGATGATCACGATGAGGAAATTGGTCTTTCTCCAGAAATCGGGCGAGGAATTCCACCCGGAGGCGGCGAGCAGCACGAGAATAACTGCTAGAGCGATGAGGCCAAGCCAGCTGGTGTAAGGACTTCCGGGCATCTCGAATCGACTGCGTGCAACTACTCCAGCTTGACTAAGCGATCGCAGCCGCAACTGACAGGCGAAGATCGATGCCCAGGTGAACATGATCGCGATCGAAGTTACCGAGAGCGCCGTCTCGAAGGCGTGTGAGTCGAGTAAATTGAGGAGCGCGCCGAGCACGTAGACTGCCGAGGTGGCCACGATGCCCGCCCATGGAACGCCCGAACTGCTCATCTTCACGGTGAACGCCGGCGCCTGCTTCGACAACCCCAAGGTGCGCAGAATTCGCCCCGTCGCATAGAGCCCGGAGTTCACGCTGGAGAGGACGGCAACGATCAAAATCGCGTTCATGGCATTGCCGATCCAGCCGAACCCGAGCGCGCGGAAGATAGTGACGAACGGGCTGATATCCGGTGTGTAGCTCGATATCGGCAGGATTGAGGCTAAGAGCAGAATCGAGCCGACGTAAAACACAGCCATGCGCAAAGTGACTGTCCTGATCGCCCGCGGAACCTCTGCCTGCGGATCCTTCATCTCGCCCGCTGCGACCCCTATGAGCTCGATCGCCCCGTAAGCGAATACCACACTCGAGAGCGCGAGTAGCGGGCCGTACCAATGAAAACCATCACTGATAGGCCAGAACCCTCCAGGGTTATCGACAAGGTTGCGGAAACCAGCCTGATAGCCTCCGACCGGGAGACCGCCAACGACGAGAACGACGCCAACAAGAAGAAAGATGACAATCGCGCCAACCTTCAAGATAGCGGCCCAGAACTCGAACTCGCCGAACGCCCGAACCGATAGAAGATTGATCAACAAAAGTAAAGCGACGGCAATGAGGACCGGCGCCCATCTGGGCATATCTGGCATCCAGAGTTGCACGTAGAGGCTGACCGCGGACAACTCCGCGATGCCGGCACAGGCCCAGAAGAGCCAATACATCCAGCCGCTCATGTACGCGGCGCGCTCACCGAAGAACTCCCGCATATAGGATACAAAAGCTCCCGACGCGGGCCGGTAAAGCACAAGCTCGCCGAGTGCGCGTAGGACAAGATAAGCCAAGACAGCGGTCAGCGCGTAGCTGATCACAAGTGCCGGTCCCGTGGCCGAGAGGGCCTGGGCCGAGCCCAGGAAAAGACCGGTCCCGATCGCGCCACCGATCGCGATCATCTGAGTGTGGCGCCGACCTAGCGACTGTCGGTATGCCGTTTGCTCGGCGTGGAGGGACCGGAGCCCGACCGGAGACTTGTTCATCGCAGAACCCTTCGGGAGATGTCAGCCTGATGGGTGACAGGAGTGCTGTCGGAGACGTCCCCGATCACGATGTCTCCGCGATCGCGATCGCGATATCGGCGATGGCGCCCGCCGCGTCCGTGACGCCGGGCATCGGCGTGCCTTTGAACATGACAGTGCCGCTGATGGTGTTAGGTACCGGGCCACCATTGGTCGGGGAAGTAGCGCCGCTGCCACTGTTGCCACCGCCGCCACAACCCGCCGCGAGCATCGATAAACTAAATACCACGATGAACTTCAGCAGACCGAACGAGGTACTGCGCAAAGTGCTCTGATTAAACCGATTCATTTTGGAATCCCCGGCGCGTAGTCACACTCAACGTCCTTATCGGCTG
>Ga0137415_10004372_pt1 | contig 13995 bp, 15 predicted proteins | sample CZODoug3_1_1_16f_FD_183082 | JGI IMG/M metagenome (GOLD analysis project Ga0137415, IMG submission 183082) | Vadose zone soil fungal communities from Angelo Coast Range Reserve, California, USA - CZODoug3_1_1_16fungal (Hybrid Assembly) | ecosystem: Environmental > Terrestrial > Soil > Vadose... | reverse complement strand
GTTCCTCTGGCACTCCGGAGAAGGAATGTCTTTATCCGCGGTAATCGTGGACGATGAGCAACTCGCCCGCGATGAGCTTGCATACCTGCTCAAGAGCGCCGGCGACGTCAATATCGTTGCCCAGGGCAAAAACGGCCTCGAAGCCGTGAACCTCATCAAAGAACACAATCCAGACCTCGTTTTCCTGGATGTCCAGATGCCCGGGCTTGACGGCTTTGGGGTCATCAAGAAGCTCCTGGACAAGAAGGTTCCACTACCCAAAATCGTTTTCGCGACCGCCTTCGATCAATATGCAGTAAAGGCGTTCGAAGTAAACGCCGTCGACTATCTGCTCAAACCGTTCGACAAAAAGCGCGTGGCGCAGTCGCTACAGAAAGCACGCTCCAAGCAGGATACGGACGGTTTGCCGGCCGAGCGACTTGAGACTCTGGTCCGAATGTTGGAGTCACACAAGCCGCAGCCATCCAAGATTCTGCTCAAAACCGTCGGGCGCATGTTCCTGGTGGACCAAAAGGATATTTGCTACGCTTCGATTGAAGACGGCGTGATCAGCGTGGTCACAGGGGGCCTATCCGGAATGGAAGGTCAATCCAACTGCCGCACCTTGGAAGAGTTACTCGACAGCCTCGATCCTAACCTTTTCTGGCGGGCTCACCGCTCATATCTGGTAAACATCAACCGCATCCGCGAGGTGATCCCCTGGTTCAAGAGTTCCTATCAGCTGCGCATGGACGACAAGAAGCAAACGGAAATTCCGGTCAGCCGCGCGCAGACCAGACGCCTACGCGAACTCTTCGGCCTCTGATTCTCCTTTGGAAAAGAGGCCAGAGGGCGAGAGAAACAGCAGTCGTCCTCCAGCCTCGGGGGACGGCGATATGGCTAGGGCTTGCAGGCTGTCCGATTTCGAATCACGAGGGTCCCCCAAGACCCCATAACAGCCCTGCCCACGGCAAATCGCAGGCGACCTTTCCAAGGAGCGATCGTTTTCCAGGCGTGAAGCAGGCCTCATCACTGTCCACTGGGAGGGCCCATCTCTATCGCTGATGACGTGATCAGAGTTCTTGCAGACGGGATCGACTTCCCACATGTCTGACGGGATCAGGTTTCGGCATTGGTCAAACCGGGGAGAGGTACTGAAATCCCAAAGGACCATCGCGCAGAGACTGGGAGCCAGCCCGCGGAACAGAACGCTGGAGTCATGTTCACGCGATGACGCGTTGACCATCTCCAGCCCGGCAACATAAAGCTCTAAGCTCGGCGTGCTTAAGGGATACATCGAGCCCAATACTCCCGCGGCTGCACTCCCCCCTTCAAAAGAGCAGGCCGCTTACTTTCCAGGCAGGCAACGGCGCATTATAGTCACCACTGCCAAGCGAGCACTTGTTTTTTCTCCCGATTTCGTTTTTCCGAACAGAGCAACCCAGGCAAAAATACATCGGGGAAGGGACCAAATCCATTGTGCGTTCGTACGGTGAGATTTACTTTCGTAAAGACCAGTAAAATGATGGTTTATTGCTTGGAACCTCACCGCTTTGAGCTTGATCGCCTTGAACTGGGGATGCCAATGAACCAGGGATGCCAATCTTCTCAGCCATCCTCACCAGCTCTGGCAGTGAGTCCGCCCCCATCTTTTTCATGAGCTGGCTGCGATGCACCTTCACAGTTGCCTCACTGGTTCCGATTTCGCCGGCGATTTGTTTGTTGGGCCGGCCCGAGACAACGAGAGGCAGCACTCTCCGTTCGCCACTTGTCAGCGATTCAAGGCGCTCCAACAGCGTGGCAATTTCTGCCTCGTGTGCGCGTCTCATCCGGTCCCGCCCCAGCGCTTGTTGGATGGCATCTAGCAGATCCTGATCACGAAAGGGCTTGGTGAGAAATTCAACTGCCCCCGCCTTCATGGCCCGCACGGCCATCGGAATGTCCCCATGCGCGGTGATAAAGATGATTGGAATCTGAATGTTGGTCTCTGCCAGTTCACGTTGGAAATCGAGCCCACTTATGCCGGGTAGTCGTATATCCAGTACAAGGCAACTAGTTGTAGTTGGACGTTCGCTACGACGGAACTCCTCCGCCGAACCGAACAACTCGACTTGCAATCCCACAGACTCGAGCAGACGCTTGATCATCCGGCGGACCGCCGGATCGTTGTCCACGACAAAAACAATTGGGGTCCCAGTCATGAGACCCCATCGCCATAGAGCTGGCAGAGTATGTTGAAAAAGCGCTCCCTGGGGGTCGACTCAGCCGACAAACGGCCTCCACGGGCGCACTACAACAGACCGCTTGATCGAGCGTCCGATTCCTACACTCTCCGGTCTGGCGGCAAAGAAGGATTCGACCATATGCTCCTCTTGCCGAGGGTCGATTCCCTCTCCAGAATCCCGAATCTGCCTAAACACGTCGTTATGCTTTCTATCTGATTGGATGGGAATGAATCCATTGGACGTTAGTCGGAGAATACTTACGTTGGTGAAGCGACGCCTTACGAAGGTCTGTGAGTTTCCGGCACGGCAATCCCCATTTTTTCACTCATTCTTACAAGGTCAGCCAGCGATGCGGCGCCCATCTTTCGCATGAGTTGGCTACGATGGACCTTTACCGTCGCTTCGGTCGCGCCGATTTCAGCGGCAACTTGTTTATTGAGCAGTCCTGAAACCACCAGGGGTAGGATTTCACGCTCGCGCGGGGTCAGCGATTCGAGACGCTCCCGAAGCATGGCAGTCTCGGCCTGGCGCTGTCGCCGGACACGGTCCCGCTCCAACCCCACTTGAATCGCATCCAGCAGATCCTGATCGCGAAAGGGTTTAGTCAGGAACTCGACTGCTCCCGCTTTCATGGCGCGCACGGTCATCGGAATATCGCCGTGAGCCGTGATAAAGATCATGGGAATATCATTCTTGGCCTGGACCAGCTCGCGCTGGAAATCAAGCCCGCTGATTCCTGGCAATCGGATGTCGAGGACAAGACAGCTTGCAACCTCCGGGTGGCTACTGTTGATAAACTCCGTGGCCGACCCGAACAGTTCTACGTGCAAACCTACCGATTCTACGAGGCGTTTGATGGCGCGACGGACCGAGGGATCGTCGTCAACCACGAAAACGATGGAAGCGGGCTCAGTCATTTATCGTCACCGGCAGAATAAATTCGAACAACGCGCCCTCGGGACTCTAAGCGAGGGACTCATTAAACTAGTTGTATCGACCTTAAGAAGAGCTTAAGTTGTCAGTCTGTCCGGCAGTGCCCAGTGAATCTAAATTAGTTCAGTGGTGCGAGATAAGTTCCTGCAAAAAGAATGCCACCCCTTGGCAGAACCTCAGAACCTGCCGTCAAGTTCCAAATTTTTCGGGGGCGTGGGTCCCCATCCATCAAGAATCGGCCACCCCCCGACTCCCATCCTCGCCGGAAAGGCGTATAGTTCGGTTCGACTGAGACCGAACCCAGGAGAAACACTCATTCGCTGGCTACGACCACCGGTTCGAATGCCGTCGAAACTTCTTAGTAATCCATCTGTGACCTTAGGAGGGTCAACTATGAACAGATTTGCAAGATCCGTTCTCGCCGTATTTGTTCTGCTGCCCGTTGGGGGATCCGTAATTGCCGCTGCGCAGGACATGTCCAATCCCCCCATGCCGCCCAAGGTACTCGTGATCGGCCGGGAGTACACCAAGCCGGGAAAATCGGGCGCCGCTCATGAAAAGACAGAAAGCGCGTTTGTACAAGCTATGAAGCGCGCGAAATGGCCGACTCACTATCTGGCCGTCGAGTCTCTTTCGGGCAAGTCACGTGCGCTATTTCTCACTGGATACGACTCGTTTGATGCGTGGGAGAAGGATGTAAGCGCGCAGCAGAAAAACGCCACCTTGTCGGCTGACCTGACCCGCGCCTGGGCCGGGGACGGTGAACTGTTGAGCGCTACCGACGGCGGCGTATTCCGGTTCAACGCGGACTATAGTCTGCGTCCCGCGGTGGACATCCCTCACATGCGCTACTTCGAAATCGGGCGCTACCAAGTCAAGCCGGGACACGACAAGGAATGGGATGACGGCATGAAGATGGTCCTTGCCGCCTACGAGAAGGTCCCCGGCACGCACTGGGCCTGTTACTCCTCGGTCTACGGAAATCCCGACGCCACGTACATTTTCTTCACGCCGCTGAAATCGGCTTCGGAAATTGACAAGGAAATGGGCCAGGGCAAAGACTTTGAAGCGGCGATGGGCGCGGAAGGCATGAAGCGACTGGGCGAGTTGTCAGCCGCGTCAATTCAGGAGAGTCAGACGAACCTCTTCGTCTTCAATCCGCGCATGAGCTACCCGTCGGACGAATGGGTCAAAGCTGATCCGGACTTCTGGAGCCCAAAAGCTGGCGCGGCGCCCACCAAAAAGCCAGCCGCCAAACCGGCGGATAGTCAGTAAGATTCACCGGACCCCAACCAAGTCCCAGGCCTGTCTCTTCCGCGCAAAGAGAGGCAGGGTTGGGCGTGTTTTGCCGACAGAGCGATTTCCTTGCAGCCCAACCTCTCGCGCTTTGTACTTACGCCGACAAGAGACATCGGACGATGGAGCCCGATACCTGGCGCTCAACTATGAAAGGATGTCAAGAATAAAAGCTCCGCCTCGACCGGAGGGCGAGCCGATTTTTGTCTCGACGTCCAGCTCAGATTTTGTCTCGCCTGCATTCAATCGAATTGAGCGATTCAGCAAGTCAACCTGTCGAACGCGGAGTTTTAATCTTCCCTTAATCCTTGCCGGAAGAGTCTATTTGCTGGGGCCGGTGGTGTAAGGGAACACAGTGGAAGGTGTAGCAGTCTTCCCCCCGCCACAGATGCAAGTTCAAACCTTGCCCGGTCCACCAGAACCATCGGCGGAATGAAATGAAAAGAGTTCCTGACGGTGGAAACGACGTCCCCAACAAGCTGTCTTCTTTAAGAAGTAATCACGTCGCTTCGCAGCGAGAGAAGGAAGGGTAGAAGCACGTAAGCACGCTATCGGAAATCCCGCGGGCCGGCAGAAAGTAATGGCGCACCCCTCCCACTCGCCCGCGGGAGCGGTGCGTTGTAGGCGTGATTTCCCGAGAGGAGCGCAGCTTACTGCATTTCGTTCAGTTTCTGGTAAATCAACATGCCGCCAATCACGAGCAGCAGAACGCCTGAGCCGGCGCCGACTACCCAGACCGGAAGCCGCAGCCGGTTGACCTTGACTAACAGTTCGGTCTGTTCTTGCTGCATCTGTGAATTCGCGTCGCTGAGAAACAACTGATCATCCTCGTGCATGGTCAGGGTGCTGCGGTAGATCAAGAGGATAACCAGTACGGCTGTGAGAATGCTCCACGCAATCCCCAGCCCCATCATTAGCGTCATAGGACACCTCGACAGATAGCAACCCGTCTCGCGTCTCCGACCCGTATGCCACGGACTGCTGGCATCCGCCTCGGGAAGGCTCAACGCCGCCATTATAGACCTGATGGCAAAGCCCAGGGCAAAATTCCGCCGGACAAGGGCCAGGGCCCAGCCCGAAAGATGCGACTTCCGGCAAACCCATATCATCCAACAGATAGAGGTTTTTAAACCCCTGAGTGGAAGCTTTTCCGCCTCATGAAGGGAATAGCCTCTGCTATAATGAAGGATAACCTTTAGAGCCAAGGAGATACGAATGGCTACGACAACCACTCCGGAAGTTCCGACGACAAATGCTCCGGAAGTGTCCAAAAAGACCCCGCCAATCACGCTCACAACGAATGCTATTGCCAAAGTTCGCGAGATCATGGGACAACAGAATCCCGTGCCGGCTGGCTTGCGCGTCGGAGTTGTGGGTGGCGGATGTTCCGGCTTCTCTTACTCCATGCAGTTCGAAAATGGCGCTGGCATGATGGACAAGACCTTCGACATGGACGGTCTGAAAGTGTTCGTGGACGCAACTTCCGTGATGTATCTGAATGGATGCGTCGTTGACTACGTGGAAACGCTTGAAGGCGCGGGTTTCAAGTTCGAGAACCCGAACGTGAAAAGCACCTGCGGTTGCGGATCATCGTTCAGCGTGTAGCTGCGAGCAGGAACTTCTGGACGATCACACGGCCTCATCAAAAGCGATGAGGCCGTGGTTATTTTGGGAAAGCAGCGAAACCGGGTCGACAGTTATTACTTCTGCTCTGGCGGATTGGAAGGCGGCGGATTTGAATTTGGATTATTGAGCATGCCCGGAGCAGGCTGAGAAGAGAATGGACTGTTGTTCTGATTCTGCTGCGGCTGTTGTCCCAGCGGATTGCCTGCCCCGCCGGCGCCGCCGAGTAGCGGCGGCTGATTGGGCGTGCTGAGCAGACCTCCTCGGTCAGTTGACGGATCGTAGATGAACTGCCACTCCTCGTACTTCTTCTTGTGATTGAACTCGCGGATTCCTTCCTTTTTGCTGGTGCTAACGACGCCCACTATGGGTCCTCCACCGAATGTCGGACCGGAGGGCTGGCCACCGAAATCTTTACTATCTCCCGATCGCGCCTGTGGCGTGCCTACGACTTGCGACGAATCCGTTCCCGGGGCCTGATTGGCCCCGGCCTGAGCATTCGGGTCCGCCGCGTTTGTGGGCGGTGGAGCAGCCCCCAAGCCCGATGGCGACGACGTCAAGCCGGGACCGTTTGCAGATCCGAATGGGCTGGCCTGCGCAGGGTTCGCGCCCGCGATGGCCGAAGCTCCCGCGATTGGTGAGCCAAACATCTTGACCTCGCCAAAGTGCAACAGCTTGAAGTCCTGTCCACTGATTGGGTCTTTGTAGCGCTTGCGCAGAAAACGCAGGTTGTTGGCGCTCTCCAGATCCTCAAGCTTCGTTGGATACCGTCCAAACTTCTTGAAATAGGCGCGGATGGCGCGGGAATATTGCACGCCACGATGAATCAATTCCTCTTCCCGGTCGCGACGAATCTGAAAGGCGATGGAGGGAACAATCGCAGCCATGCCCATGATGAGCAGGGCTACCACCAAAAGAAGTGTGAGCAAAACATAACCGCTCTCCCGCGAACCGGGACAGATGTTGCCGGTGGGGTGTTCGATACCAGTTCTGGCGCTTCTCTTGAGTTGAGATGTTTTCCGCAAAACCATACTTATCCCTGGGTCAGGGGAATATTCTGCGGCGGGCCACTGCCCAGCACATCCTGGATTTCAACCGAATTTGGCGATATGCGCATGACCTTGTAACGCCGGTTTACGATGTCACCTTCACCCGCGATGAACACGTCGTCACCCTGGGAGAGAAAAATCTTCTTGGGCTCGCCCGGCTCGTTGGCAAAACCGAAAAACTTCAGGTTGATGGGAGGTGGTGCTTGCACGGGGGGCGGCGCATAGATAGCCGTCTTGTTGTCGGTCACGCCTGTCGCCTTCGGCTGAGGGATATCCTGGGCCTGCGAGACAAAAATGTTACGTCCCGAGCCTGCGTATTTTGTCTGCTCGCTGCTGGCGAGCAAATCAAGACGGAGCGTGGGATCAAGATTGTTGGCCGTATGGCCTTTCTTGCTGGTGCCCGGGCCCAATGCACGACGCGGCATAGGCCGAGTGGGCAGCCCGGATGTGGTGGAAGGAGTGGCCGCACCCGGAGCGGTAAAATTGGAAGACGAAGACGGCGAGAACTCGTACGCGACTACGGCAACGGCCAGCACGCCGAGTACGATCGCCCAGATCGTTTTCTTTCGATTTTTCGCTCCCAATTCCACTACGCGCCCACCTTTAAGTATGTTTCAACTTTCACTTGCAACTTGATCGGGCCATTCTGCTCGCCGCCCAACGTGACGCTGCTGATGATAAAGAACATGTCGTCGCGCTCCAGTGCGTTGATGAAGCGTGCCAGAGACACATAGTTGCCGGAGAGCGTGGCTTCTATCTCGATCGGCTGAAGATGACCCGGCCCCACGTCGTTTGCCTTGTATTTTGCCGAATCGATGTTTACCCCGTCCGCCGCCGCCAACTTACCGAGCTCGGTAATAATCTGAGAGTCCTGAGCGGGAAAACGCGTCTTGTAAAAGTCAGTGATTTGCCGGTTAGCGAGCACAACTTTTTGCGGCAGATTCTTCAGCGGCTCTACCTGCCGTGTCTTAACCTGCAATTCCACCCAGAGCCGGTTGAGTTCCTGTCGGCGTGAATTCGTGGAGCCGATCAAGGGTGAAAACAGAACGATGACGGCGACGAGATCCACACCCAGCAGAACGCCGAGAGCGTTTTTAATGTTTCGGCGAGTTTGCCGCAGGTCCGGCATCAGGTTTTCTCCGCTTGGAATTCTGCTCTTTGGGGCTTTCCGCTCGCGTCGTTGGCGCTGGCGCCGGCTGCGGCAGCGTCTCCGGCACGTAGATTGCGACAATGTCCATCTGCGCATTCTCGCCGTTCGTCGATTGCTGATAGCGTTCGTCAGAGATACGAGTCCGAGCAAAGTGGCGCGAATCTTCCATGCGCCGCTCCAGTTCGATGCCGCGCTCTCGGGAATCGCCGACCACCACCATTTTGAGCGCGAGCTGGTTATCTTCGTCGAGCTCAGGACGAATAGAAACCAGGTGCACTCGCGGTGGCATCACCTTTTCGAGGTCCTCCAACACCCGCGTCCAGGAAAATGCTTTGTGTTCGATCAGTTCGTTGATAAGCTGCGACTCGTCGCGCGTGGCGCGGTTCTCCGGGCGATTGAGAAAGTCCTCCGCCTGTTGCCGCGTCTGATCGCGCTGCGCGATCCGGGTTCGAAGGTCGGCGATTTTCGCACGGTCGCGGCGCGCGTTGAGCCCACCCGTAACCGTCCCGGCGAGAAGCGCCAGGGTTAGAACCGCAACCGCCGCCAGAGCTGTGCCCCAACGCAACCAGAACTGCCGCGCGTCTTCGTAGGGCTGGCTGGCGAGATTAATATCAATGCGCATTTAGGACAACAGGGCCCCCGCTACCCCGGCCATTCTCCAACGCGGCACCGCCGTTCCGCTGCTCATACCCAGCTGTGAAGCCGCAACCAATTCCTGAACTTCCGCGCCTGTCTGGGCTTGAAGTGCCGGCGCCGCACCGCCCGCTTCGGAGAGTCCCGCCACGTAAATTCGTTCGATATTCAAATGGTAGGTGTCCTGGAAGAAGACGACGGAAGGGTAGACCTCCTCCGCCAACTGCTCTCCTGTAATGGTGACACCACGGGCATTTTCGAGGGTGCGAAAAAGCTGAAGCTGATCGTCGCTCAGAATCGCGATGCTGGTGGTGCGGGCATCGACCTTGACTACCAGCGTCGGGCGCTGGCCTTCGGCAGCGCCAAGTGCGGCAAGCATGGAGGGCAGAACCACCCCGGGATTAAATCCAGCGTCGCGAAACGCAGTTTCATAGTCTTCAATCACACTAGCCATGGCGACGGCGGCCACTACGCGAACGCCATCTTTTGACTTTTGAATATGGTAGGAGACTTTTGCCTTCTCTACGTCGAAGGGCAGCGACTTCTTCAGGCGGAAACGTACAACGCCCGCAGCTTCCTCTCCGTCGGAGGGCAGGGTATCGAAATCGAGCAGGACCACCCGAACCGCGGCATCGGGGACCACAGCGATCACATCGCGGGACCGCCCCGCTACACTGCCCAACGCCGATTCAATCGCGGCACGCACAGTGCTACGCTGACGCAAATTGTTTTCCACTAGATCGGCAACCACGCTACCAGGTGTTAGCTCTCGGGCAGCGCACATTTCAACCATATCCCCATTGTCGGCAAGGCGGCCGGCGAGAACACGGTCGGAGGCGATTTCACAGGCCAGTCTTGGCTTCGCCGGATTGGAACCAGAACTCATTTTCGGGGACCCTCTAAGGATAACTCTTTACTGATGAATAAAAAACTGCGGCGCGGAGAAATGCAATAGCTGATAGGCCACCCTGGCCACTGGCCTAAAGCACAGTCCTAATGACTGTCATCCTGAGCGAAGTAGCCGGACTCGCAACCGCGATTCTGGCCTGAACCCTCTCTACCGCATAGTCTCGATGAAGGTGACCTTGTTGATCTCTTTTAGCGTTGTCATGCCAAGGCGCACTTTATCCAGAGCCGACTCACGCAAGAAGCGCATGCCCTCTTCACGGGCGGCGCGGCGGATCTCCGATGTAGGACGACGCGCCAGAATCATCTCCCGAATGCGGTCGCTCAAATCCAGCAGTTCATGGATCGCAGTACGGCCGCGGAACCCCGTGCCCGCGCACTCAATGCATCCTGGACCTTCATACAGGGGCACCTTCGACCACTGCACCGGGTCGAGGCCGCTCGCCTCCAGAACTTCTGGAGGATAGTGCACAGCCGTACGGCAGGATTCGCAAATTAATCGCACCAGGCGCTGTGCCAGAATACAGTTCAAAGCCGAAACGAAGTTATATGGTTCCACGCCCATGTTCAGGAAGCGTCCAATCACATCCACCACATTGTTGGCATGCACCGTGGTGAATACCAGGTGACCGGTGAGGGCAGACTGAATGGCGATCTGCGCAGTTTCGGTGTCGCGGATTTCGCCCACCATGATTTTGTCGGGGTCATGGCGCAAGATGGAGCGCAGCCCGCGCGCGAATGTCAGTCCCTTTTTCTCATTGACCGGAATCTGCGTGATGCCGCGCAGCTGGTATTCGACCGGATCTTCGATGGTAATGATCTTGTCTTCGTCAGTCTTGATCTCGTTCACGGCGGCGTACAGTGTGGTGGTTTTGCCGCTGCCCGTCGGGCCCGTCACCAGTACCATGCCGTAAGGCTCTTTAATGTAACGTCGGAATTTGCGCAGATCGTCTTCGTCGAACCCTACTACGTCCAGGGTCAGGGTGCGGAACTTCTCGCTCATCGATTCCTTATCCAGCACGCGCAGCACGGCGTCCTCGCCGTGAATGGAAGGCATGATGGAAACGCGGAAATCGATCGCCCGTGCGTTGTATTTCACGCGGAAACGCCCGTCCTGAGGCACGCGGCGCTCGGAAATATCGAGCTCGCTCATGACCTTGATACGGGAAATGACAGTCGAGTGATGCTCCTTGCCTATGGGCGGCATGGCCTGGGTGAGCACGCCATCGATGCGGAACTTGATGACAACCGAGTCGTCGCGAGTCTCGATATGGATGTCCGAGGCACGCCGCTGCAGGGCAGTAAAAATGGTCGTGTCCACCAGACGGATGATGGGACTGATGTCGCCGGTAGCCGTCAACTTGTCGATCGACAGCGTCTCTTCCACCCCGGTGGCTTCATCCTCGCGGATTACGTCGAGGGTGAATCCTTCGCTGGCCTCTTCCAGTACACGTTGCGACTGCTCGGTCTTTTTGAGAATGTCGCTGATCTGCTTCAGCGTGGAGACCTTGGTGACAATGCGCTTTTGCAGCAGCAGGCTGATCTCATCGATCATCATGAGCTGGCTGGGATCGGCAATCGCAATCGCCAGCCGTCCATCAGTGGTCTCTTCGAGCGGGACGAAGTTGTAGCGGAACATCAATTCGACTGGAATTTTCTTGAACAGCTCATGGTGAAGCTGAAAGTCGGTGAGGTCCACGAACTCACAGCGGTAGCGCCGGGCAACGTCCTGCGCGCGCTCCAAATCGGTGATGGGATTGCCCGTGGTGACAATCTGCCCGCCATTCCCGCCGTTCACGAAGAGTGATTTCTTTTCCGCCATTGCCATCTCGATCTGCCTTGTCCGTGATGCCCCACAACCTTGCCGTCGCTAGCGAACCCCCCAGACTCTAGTGAACCCCCAGGCTAAAGATCGGCAAGTAAAGTGACCCCAGCACCCCTCCCACAAAAATCGCCATAACGATGAGAATCAGAGGTTCAATCAAAGCCATGGACGCAGCCAGGGCCGTTTGTACATCTTCCTCATAGAAGTCAGCCACGGAATTCAGCATCGCCGGCAGCGCGCCAGTCGACTCCCCGACTTCAATCATTTCGACAGCCAGGGAAGGAAATATGTCCTGTTCTTCCAGGCTGCCAGCCAACGCTTGTCCCTCGCGGACGCGCACGCATGCCCGCATCACACCCTTTATGATGCGCCGGCTGGTCATGGAGGAACCTGCCGTCTCCAAAGAGGGAACCAGAGGCATACCACCTTGAAGCAACGTCGAAAGCATGCGGGAGAAACTGGCCACCTGATGCTTGAGCCGGATTTCGCCCAGAAGCGGCGTGCTCAGAATGACGCGGTCGATGCGATCGGCGCCTCGGTCCGTACTTTTCCAGCGCCATACCACAATACCGGTGACAACCACCGCAATCAGAATAAATGGAGCGTACTTCTGAGCGTTGAGTCCCACCGCCATCATGAACAGCGTAATTGCCGGCAGCTGTGCGTTCAGGCTTTCAAACAACTCGGCGAACTTCGGAACAACAAAGGTAAACAGAAATGTCACCATCACCAGCACTACGCTCACCAGCAGCGTGGGATAAATCAATGAAACAAACAATTTCTTGCGAAAAGTCATCGCCAGCCGCTGAAAATTGATATAGCGGTTCAACACCTCGTCGAGATTTCCGCTCTTTTCGCCGGCCATCAACGTGGTGGTGTAGATCTTAGGGAAGACATGCTGCGCGGCGAAGGCATCGGAGAGCATCTCTCCTCCCTTAACTCGATCGCGGACGTTTTCCAATAATTGCCGCAAGTAGGCATCCCGCTGCCGCTTGATCAGCAGATCGAGCGAATTCAGGATGGGCAATCCTGCGCGGATCAGCGTCAAGAACTGTTGGTTGAAAACCAGGAACGAATTTTGCTTCAGCCGCCGCCGACGCCGGATTCCTCCCGAAAGCAGTCCCTGAGGTTTGACCCAGTAAACCAGATAGCCTTGCTGGGCGAAACGGTCGCGCACTTCGGCCTCGGAATATCCCTGCTCGACCTGCTGTTGCAGGTGGCCGCGCTCGTCCGCGATTTTTACCAGAAACTCGGCCATTTGCCTTTATTTTGTGGGCGATCGCCCCGCCAGTACCGGAACCTTCTAAGTCTAACATTCCAACTGGGCATTGGATTTGCCGATCTGCTGAAAGCCTGCCTCCTGTAGTATCGCAAGTAACCTCTTTGGAACGAGTGCACCAGCGCGCAACCTTCGCCGGTAAGTCCATCTGACACAAAAACATACAGAACTACAACGTCGGCCGCGACCGTGCCTACGGTCCTAGATCACCCTCCACCGTCTCGACTCCGTCGGGCGGAGCAAATTGGAACCGTTCGTCTGGAACTTGGACGTTTTCCTTCTGCCCTTGTAGCCGATATTCCGTCACCGATCCGTCGACTTGGCCGATCACGATTCGTGCAATTCGATAATCAGGCGTGATCTCCAGCAAAAGCTCGCCGACTCGGTCCGCCCACCACTCGGGCACTCCTCGCACGACGACATCGCCAGCGGTCAGTGGAGAAACATCGGGCGCCCACGACAGCCCCCGTAACTCTTTCTCCAGTTTGGTCTTACCCAGCAGAAAGGCAAGGGGAGAGCGAAGATCGTCAAGTTTTCTTGCCGCCATTTTGCGCGCCTGCCGGTCGCCCGGCACGTAAAACCACACATCCCTGCCGTCGCTCACAAAAAGCTTCTCTGTCGGAGAACGATACTCCCACCGCATCTTGCCGGGTTTTTTGGGGCCGGATTTCTTCAACCACAGCGTGCCTGACTCCGTACGCTCCGTGCCCAAGCCCCGATAGATCTCGGTGAACTCTGCCTGCAGGCTGTGCAAGCGGTTGTAGCGCTCGTCGACCGCAGTTGCGGCTCGATGCACATCCGCTGCCGGTTTAGCCAGAGCCACCGAGGCGGCAGCTAGGCAAATTGCGAAACAGAAAAAAGCACGACCACGCCGCATATCTTTCGACCACCCAGTAATTAGATGCTTAAGAATATGCGCTCCCGCAACCGTAGCGGCGCTTTTTGTCGAAAACATGTCTTCCCCCGCTCACGAGATTCTTGAAAGTCCTGAAGTTCTTGCCCGCCGTATTCATTTTTCAAGAAAAGAAATTGTCATTTTGAAATGGAAGGCGATCACCAACGTGTCTGACGCTCCGTATTTCACTAACGTTAAGGGT
>Ga0137415_10004371_pt1 | contig 13995 bp, 13 predicted proteins | sample CZODoug3_1_1_16f_FD_183082 | JGI IMG/M metagenome (GOLD analysis project Ga0137415, IMG submission 183082) | Vadose zone soil fungal communities from Angelo Coast Range Reserve, California, USA - CZODoug3_1_1_16fungal (Hybrid Assembly) | ecosystem: Environmental > Terrestrial > Soil > Vadose... | reverse complement strand
ACCATGACGATCTCGTTATCTTCCTGCGCGACGGTCAGGCAAAGGTGTCCCAGGTCCTGCTTCAGGAGCCGACGTCCGGAGCGCGCCTGGCGCCGCGGGTCGACGTTGCCAAGGCAAGGATGATCGAGGAAGAATTTGCACGGCGAATTGCAGAAGTTCCAGATCGATTTAGAGAACAAGCCCCGCTGCCGGGCAGCAAGGAGGCGGTCCTGCGAGGGATCGCGGACATGCAACGCGGCGCCCCGAACTATGACCGAATGAGTGCATCGCTGGCTGCCAAGGTCCGTCGCGAGGCTTCCCAGACGCAGTCAATGCTCAAGGCACTCGGCGCGGTCGAGTCGATCTTCTTTCGCGGCGTCGGTCCTGGCGGTTACGACATTTATGGCGTGAAGTTCGCCAATGGTTTTGCGGAGTTTCGGCTGCTGCTGGGCGCTGACGGCAAAGCCGACGACGTCATCTTCCGGCCCGACGGCAATGATGCGCTCGGCGGGGTCGTCGCTTGTTCCGACGAGCAAAGTTTGAGATCTCAGGGCGACACCGCGCCGATCAAGTTGTTGCTTTACAACGGAAGCGGAACAGACATCCAGCTGTACAAGCTGGACGCCGAGGGAAAACGCACCGCCCAAGGCATGATCGCCGATAATATGTCGTCCTCCATCCTGACCTACGTCGACAGCCCCTGGGTTATCGCCGATACGTCGGGGAAATGTCTTGAGATCGTGCAACCGGGACAACGCACGCGCTATCATACCGTCGAAAGGTCTCCGGCAGGTCATCCGCCGGAGCACGCGGCGCCGCCACGCACCGCTCCACTGGCTGGAAGCGATGAGATGCTGCGCCAATACATCGAGGCCCTGGGCCGCGGCGAGCCGAACTACGATCGCATGACCTCTGAAGTCGCGGCTCAGACGCGGCAGCAGCTTCCCTTCAACCAGGCCATCCTGACCAGGCTTGGCGCGCTACGCGCCGTATCGTTTCGCGGCGTTTCTGCCATGGGCAGCGACATCTACATGGCGCATTTCGCCAACGGCACGGCGGAATGGAGAATAGGCCTGGTCAAGGACGGCACGATCGGAAGAATTGCGCTCGGTCCGCAGTACTAATCGTCCAAATCTGACATTTGGTACCCGGCCCGACCGGCGGGCGGCCGGAATCGACCCGAAGCGACAATTCAGGACGGCTGTGTTCATGCGGAGATGTCAGGATGAAACTCATCGCATCGATGTGGACGATTCCAATCGCGCTTTGCCTGTTGGGGGCGGCGTTCGCCGATGAACTCACGACATCAGGCGATGCAAAAAGCCTGGGATTCTCGGCCGAGCGTCTGGCGCGGATCGCGCCGTGGTATCAGGCGCGCTTCGATTCTTTCTCGCCGTCAGACGGCCTTGTACCTGGCGCCGTCGTCGCAATCGCCAAGGGCGGCAAGCTCGCCTATTTGCAAGCCATCGGATTTCAGGACCGCGCCAAGACGATTCCGATGAAGACGAATTCCATCTTCTGGATCGCCTCGATGTCCAAGCCGGTGACCAGCGTCGCCGCCATGATTCTGGTGGACGACGGCAAGCTCGACCTCGACGCGCCCGTCGCCAAGTATCTGCCCGAAATCGGCGACGTGCGGGTCGCGTCTGAGAAGACCAACCCGGCCACCGGCCAGACGGAATACGGGCTCGGTCTACCAGAACGACCAAAACGTCCGATGGCGGTTCGAGATCTGTTGCGCCATACGTCTGGCCTCATCTATCCGGAACTGGATTTTGCATATCCGGAACGGGGGCTTGCGGACGCAACCGCCGATTTCGGGATTCGGGCGATCCATATGCTTTACGGCCGGACGGATGCGACCGCATACCGACGCGACACGACGCTGGCGGATTTCGTGTCCGCTCTGGCGCGCTTGCCGCTCGCCCATCAGCCCGGCGAAGTCTGGGAATATGGCTTGAGCGCCGACGTCCTCGGCCGGGTCGTCGAGGCGGCCTCCGGCGAGCCGCTCGACCAATTCCTCCAGAGCCGCATCTTTGCGCCGCTGCATATGGTCGACACCGGCTTCTACGTGCCGGAAGCGAAGCTCGGCCGCCTCGTCGATGCCCCGATGCCGGAACGGCCGCGAATCTGGGACGTCGCCAAGCCGGCGAAACTGTTTTCCGGCGGTGGCGGACTCGTTTCGACCGCGCCCGATTATCTCCGCTTATGCCAGATGCTTCTGAATGACGGCGAACTCGACGGCGTGCGCGTGTTAAGCCCGCAAGCGGTGAAGCAGATGACGACGAACGCGCTGCCGCCTGACATTCGCATCTTTGGAAACGAGGTTGGACCGCTTGCTGGAAGAGGCTTTGGACTTGGCTTCGCCGTTCGCACCGATCCTGTCCACAGCTGGACGCCGGGAGCGGTCGGAAGCTTTTCCTGGGCTGGGCTCTGGGGCACGCAGTTCTGGATTGATCCGGCGGAAAAACTGGTTGGCTTGCAGATGATCCAGGCAGCGCCCGGCAAAGGGCGCGCAGCGGTCCCGTTCCTGGGAATCCATTATTTGGCTTACGGCGCCCTGACGGTTCCCGAGTCCTCCTCTGTCGCCCCGCCAGCGATCGTCGGCCCGGAAACGCTCGCCGATTATGTCGGGACCTATGACTTCGGCGGCTCGGTGAGTTCGCGCGACAGGCAGGGCTTGGCCGATGGCAAAACCGGATGGCTTGGAATCGAGGCGTTCGTCGCCATGGAGCAGGAGGGCCTGAGGATCAACAGGCCGGACCCTGGCAGCCCCGCAACCAAGGCCGGCGTAACAGCGGGCGATCTCATTACTGAACTTGACGTGCCGCTCAAAGGCCTCTCGCTCGCCGATGTTTTGGCCAAGCTGCGAGGGCCGACCAACACGACGATAAAGATGAAAATCGTCCACAAGGGTCAAGACGGCGCAAGCGATCTCAGCGTCGTGAGAGCCGCCCGCCGTGTCAATGCGGTCCAACTTCAGGTTCGCGTCGAGCAAGGCAAGCTCGTCGCGGAAGCGACGGGGGCGTGGCCGATCCTCGAATTCGAGAAAGGCAAGGCGACGCCGCTCGTGGCGACATCAAGCAACGAATTCACCGCAGACGACGAAGATCACACCCGGATCGCCTTCGTCAGGGATGCGGCAGGCAAAGTCGATGGGCTCATCCTGAATCCTGGGCCTTGGGAGCAGAAAGCAGCGATGATCGCGCCGGGGCCAAAATAGCGTATCCGCGACCGATGCAGCATATGAAGTCTGCAAGGGGCGCTTTGGCTTTTCGTGCAACCGGTTTGGCGAGCCAAGATCGTATTGTTGAGTGCGGACGGGGTCGGCACCAACGAAATCAAGCGCCGGACCGGCAACTCCAAGCTGCACGACGTGGTCGGGCTCTATGTCAATCCAACGGAATCCCTTCCGGGACTCAAATGTCAGATTTGATCCACTAGGGCGGGAGTCTGCGCACGACCGTTGCCGATCGTTCAAGGATTATTTGAGAGGTCTTTCTGCATGAAGACGCTCAGCGGGTCCACGCGGTAGTCACCGAACGGATTACACCGCTTGAAGCCTGCTCGCGTGTAGAGGTCGAGAGCCGCATGATTCTCGGCGCCGGTTTCCAGCCTCAGGGTCCCTACCCCCTCGCTACGAGCATGCGCTTCAAGTGCTGTCAGGATGATCTTGGACACGCCCAAGCGACGTGCCTCCGGGACCACCCACATCCGCTTTAGTTCCGCCCAAAGGCTCCGTTGAGCGCGATCGCGCCGGTCCCAACCGCGCGACCGTTTCCGTCACGCGCGACCAGGAAACGCACGTTCGAAGCGCGCAGCGCACTCAGTGGCATATGATGATTGCTCTCGGCCGGGTAGAGTTTCGCCGAATATTCTTCTCCGTCGCGCAGGAGCATGAGGATTTCTGGCTGCGAAGGATCTTCCCTGGCAATTTTCAGCTCTGTTCCAACGGTCATTTCTGTTTACCATACATCAAGATGATGCAACGCAAGTTTCGCTGTACATCCCCTGCGCCCATTTGCACAAATTTCAAATTAAGTTGGCGAAAAAGTTGCAGACTGTCGGGTAAATTCACAAGCGACGATGTCGGAGGGATCCATGAGCGATAGGATTGATTTGTCAGAGCAGCTGGCGACGTTTTCCGAGCACTGGTCGCCTCGTGCCGTCGCCCAGTTCAACAATTGCGATGTCATGGTCGTGAAAGTGAAGGGCGAATTTGTTTGGCACAAACATGACGACACCGATGACTTTTTTCTCGTCCTGAAAGGCGTGCTCGACATCCAACTTCGAGATCGAACGGTCACCCTTGGGCCGGGGCAAATGTACATTGTACCGAAAGGCGTTGAGCATTGTCCCGTCGCGAAGGAAGAGGTGCATTTGCTGCTGATTGAGCCAACCGGGACACCCAACACCGGTGATGTCAAGACAGCGGCACCGCGCAAGACAACTGCGCGCGCTCATGAGTCCGCGCCCTAGCTAGGGCGCTTACTCACGAATCGAGGTCTTGCGGTGAGATCTTGTTGATGTGCGCGCTGGCACCCGCCTCCAGGAATTGCAGCATCTGATGCCACGCATCGGCACCAGCCTCGGCGTCGGTCCTCGGCGTGCCACCCTGCGCGTACACAAGGCCGCTAGACCAATCGGCCTTGAAACCGATGATGTGTGTCGTTCTCGGTCCCCAGGGCAACAAAATGAGATGACCCGCACCTTCATATTTCAGATGCCGGAATGGAAATTTGAAACCATTCGATTCCAGACGGCGCATCGCGATGTCGGCGAGAACCGATGACGGCCACATTTGATCGTCAGTGCCAGACACCAGCAGGACCGGGCCGCGAATCTTCTCGACCGGGATCGTGGCGCGTTCGACGGCGCGTTCATCGCGAAGGTGCCGGAGATAGACCGGCGTGTATGCCGTGGGTTGTCCGGGCTGCTGCGGCGGCAGCGGTTCGACGCTGCCGTTGTTCTCTTGCAGATAGGGCAGCGGCTTGCCACGCCACGTCCACGACGCGGGTGGCCGCGTATCGCCCTGCTCGGCAAGGCCGATCGGCCAGAACATGACGCCGCTCGGCACCCAGGCGCTCACGGCATTGATATCCGGAAAAGTGGCGCCGAGCAGCAGCGCAAGCTCGCCGCCGCGCGATGGCCCCCAAGCGGCCAGAAAACCGTCGCGCAGCCAGGGTTGCGCCCGCATCCAGCGGATCGCGTTTTCGAAATATTCCAGCGGAATATTGACGAGACCTCGTGGCAGGCCGGGCTCGGAGAAATATGCAAGATTGAACGCAGCGTAGCCGCGCGACGCAAGCATGGCGCCGGAATATTCATCCATGCCGCCGCCGCCACCATGGAGGATGAGAACCGAGGGATGTGGGCCCTCCCCCGGCGGCAGAAACAATATGCCCACTAATCCGTCGATGCGAATGACCCTCCGCGTGACACCGGGACCGGCCGAGCGGCGTGTGATCGCAAGCTCCGCCCGCTGGTGGTTGGGGCCGACGGCTTCAAAATGGATAAACGAGGGTTGCAGAACCCAGTCGTCGGGAAACGGCGGGCTCGGGGGTGACACGCGTTCCGCAGACCAGATCAATCCCATCGCAGCGACGCCTTCGTAACTGCCCGATATCGGCGCCTGTCGCGCGATGCCGACGGCGCCGCTCTCGTCGGTCATGAAGGTAGCGTGGGCCTGCCAGCGCGAATTGCTCGGAAAGCTTTGAGTAGCCGTAACGGTGACCGCCTGACGCGGCGTGAATTCCCTGAGTTCGATGGCGACGGGCACATCCATCAACGCATCGGGCTGGTCAACGACGATCATGGGCCACCGCTCCGACATGCCGCGGGAACCGCGTCGGGTGGATTAGAGCCCTGCGCTCAGGGCTCCATCGATACTTGCATGGAAAACTCATCACTGCTACAGTTCGTAGCGCTACGGAATGTAGTCAGGTTTCAGAGGCTGTCCGCGTCAGCTTGTCACTGGCGCGCCGTGGCTTCGTGTCGTTCGGGGCATTGTCATGAGCCGTTCCGCAAAGGCTGAAGCAGTACTGGCCCTCCATCGGTTTGGGATGGGGCCGCGGCCGGGATCGATTGCGGCGATCGAGGCAGACCCGCGTGGGGCGCTGATCGCCGAACTCGAACGGCCGTCGGCAAGCCAGTTGGCGGCATCCGCGTTGCCTTCGAGTTCGAAGGCTTTCTGCACCGTCAACGAGGCCAATGCGAAGCGGCGGGCCAAAACGATCATCGCCGCGAAAGCGCAACAGGAAGCGAAACGACAACAGATGTCGGACGCGCCCTCCATGATGGAGGGCAGCGAGCAGGATGCCAATGCGATGGCGGCAAAGATCGCCGCCGAAGCCGTCCCGGATCCGGGGCGACAGATCTATCTTGACGAGGCACGGACCCGCACCGAAGCCGCTCTCGGCACCGAGATCGGATTTGTGGAGCGGCTGGTCTGGTTCTGGTCCAACCATTTCTGCATCTCGGCCGACAAGATTCAAAGCATGTCCGGGGCCTATGAGCGCGAGGCCATTCGGCCCCATGTTGTCGGCCGGTTCGCCGATATGCTGCTGGCCGTCGAGGGCCATCCGGCGATGCTGTTCTATCTCGACAACATCGATTCGATTGGGCCGAATTCAATCGCCGGCATCAATCGCACCCGTGGCCTCAACGAAAACATTGCACGCGAGATCCTGGAGCTGCACACGCTGGGTGTGCGCAGCGGCTACAGCCAGGATGACGTCATCAGCTTCGCCAAGGTGCTCACCGGATGGACGCTGTTGCCACCGGCCAATAATCCCGAGCATGGCGGCGAATTCTCGTTCAATCCCCGTTTGCACGAGCCCGGCGCGCAGAAGGTGATCGGAAAGGTCTACGAGGACGAAACGGTGGAACAGGGACGCGGCGTGCTGCGGGATCTGGCCGCGCATCCGGCGACCGCCACGCACCTCGCCACCAAGCTGGCCCGCTACTTCATTGCCGATACGCCTCCGCCTCCGCTGGTTGAGAGGATGGCAAAGGTTTTCGTCGATACCGCCGGCGATCTCAAGGAGGTCGCGAGGGCGATGGTGTCGTCGGACGAATCCTGGACGCAGCCGCCCACCAAGCTCAAGCGCCCGAGCGAGTGGGTCGTCGGCATGGTGCGGGCCGCCGGCATTCTGCAAGCGGATCCTGCGCGGTTCACGGCCGGGCAAGCGCTGCTCGGCGAACCCTTGTGGCGTCCCACGTCGCCCAAAGGTTATCCGGACGACGAAGCATCCTGGATTGACGGCATGGGGCGACGGCTGGACGTCGCCAATAACTTCGCCGAGCGCGTGTCGAGCCGGACCGATCCTCAGGAGATCATCGAGACCGTGCTCGGGTCTTCGGTATCGCCCGAGGTGATGCAGGCGGTGGGCCGCGCCGAGACCCGCCAGCAAGCACTTGTGCTGTTGTTCATGTCAGCCGAATTCCAGAGGAGGTGAACATGACCCCTTGCCACCACATGCCCAGCCGTCGCGAAGCGCTGCTCGGCTCCGGTGCTCTGTTTGCATGGAGCCAAATGCCCAGGCTTGCGCGGGCGGCGGGCCGCGATCCGCGCATGCTCGTCATCGTGCTGAGGGGCGCGCTCGACGGATTGGGTGCGGTCGCACCTGTCGGCGACCCCGACTGGATCGGCCTGCGCGGAGATCGGGCCCTGGTGCTCGACGGCAAGACACCCGCGCTGCCGCTGGATGCATTTTTCGCGCTCAATCCCGCGATGCCGAACCTGCATCGAATGTACAAGGCACAGCAAGCGTCCATCGTGCACGCCACGGCGACGCCATATCGAGAGCGCTCGCATTTCGATGGTCAGGACGTTCTCGAGAGCGGGATCGCCCGGCCCGGCGCGGTTGATACCGGCTGGCTCAATCGTGCCCTGGTCGCGCTGGCGTCGGACGGACAGGTGGATCTGCGCGGCAGCCGCGCCCTTGGCGTCGGGTCGGTAACCCCTCTGGTCGTACGCGGCAAGGCCCCCGTCATGTCGTGGGCCCCGCAGCAATTGCTCCCCGCCAGCGACGACACGCAGGCCCGCTTGCTGGATTTGTATCAGCACACCGATCCGAGACTTGCAGTTGCGCTTGAGGCGCGGATACGCCTTGCCGCCCTTGGGCCCGCCCGAGGCCCCAACGATTCAATGTCCGACGGCGCTTCGCTTCCACCGCCTGGCATTGCGCGCGTGCGTGCCTATTTCGCCGACGCCGCCGGCACAGCGGCGCGCTTTCTCGCCAAGGCGGACGGCCCGCGTGTCGGGGCGGTGGGCTTTGTCGGGTGGGATACGCACATCAGCGAGGGCGCGGCCTCCGGTCAGCTCGCCAATCTGCTCGGAGCTCTCGACGGCGCGTTGGCGGCCATCGAGACCAACATGGGCGACGCCTGGCGCGAGACGGTGGTCGCGATCATCACGGAGTTCGGACGCACCGCGCGCATCAACGGCACCGACGGAACAGACCACGGTACGGGCACCGTTGCCTTTCTCGCCGGCGGCGCACTCCGGGGCGGACGCATGGTCGCCGACTGGCCGGGACTGAAGCCCGCCCAACTTTATGAGGGACGCGACCTCAAACCAACCACCGATCTGCGCGCCGTACTTAAGGGTCTGCTCAGGGATCACTTGAGAGTTGAAGAGAGCGTGCTCGCAAGCACCGTGTTTCCCGACAGCGCCGAGGTCGTGCCGACCGCAGGTCTTGTTGGCTAAGTCTTGTTGGCTAAGTTTTGTTGGCTAATAGGAAGGTCCGCCATGAAGCCACTGGCCGTTATCTTGTCGCTCGCACTATTCGGCATCGCTCCATCGTCCGGGTTCACAACCGCGTCGGCCAGCAGAATGGACGGCAAGTGTTGCGCGTCGTCCGATGGAGGACGCTCTTATAAATACAGGATGGCCATGAGGTGGGCTGCAATCCTCCACACATGCAGCGCGTATGCGGAATCGTGTATTCGCGATTCCAGCACGCGGGCGGACAGGTTCCAGATGTGCCTGGTCGCGACGTAGTGCTCGACTTCGGTATTCGGTCCCGGCCCTAAACAGGCGTTCTCATGTCAATTTTCACCGGCCGCGAACTCGAATTTCTCGCCAGCTTGAGGACAAGCTGGCGGAGGCTCTATTGGAACGAGCTCGCGCGTCTCCTGAAAGAGGATGACAACGCATGCGACCGACACGAAGCCCATTCCATCGCGCCGCAGTCCGAAGGCTCGAAAGGCTTGGTTCCGAACCAGGCGACCTGAGGATTACTCCGCGGCCGCTTCACGCACATAGCGCGCCGTCGGCGTGCGCATGGTCACGAGTTCTTCGGCCGCGGTTGGATGCAGCGCGAAGGTGGCGTCGAAATCGGCCTTGGTCGCCTTCATCTTGACGGCGATGCCGACGGCCTGCACGATTTCGGCGGCAGTATCGCCGACGATATGGCAGCCAACCACGCGATCGCTGCTGCCATCCACGACCAGCTTCATCAGAATCCGGGTATCGCGGCCTGACATCGTCGACTTGATCGGCCTGAAATCGGTCTTGTAGATATCGACGTGGCTGAACTGCGCGCGCGCCTGCGCTTCCGTCAATCCCACGGTGCCTACTTCCGGCTGCGAGAACACCGCGGTCGGAATGTTGGTGTGGTCGACCTGAACCGGACGCTTGCCGAACACCGTATCGGCAAACGCGTGGCCTTCGCGGATCGCGACCGGCGTCAGATTGATGCGATGGGTGACATCCCCGATCGCGTAAATGTTCGGCACCGAGGTCTGCGAGAAACCATCGACCGCTATGCCGCCATTGCTGGGATTGATGGCGACGCCGGCGTTTTCCAGGCCGAGATTGGCAACGTTGGGATGCCGTCCGATCGCAAACATCACCTGATCCGAGGCGATGCTGGAACCGTTCGACAGGTGCGAGATGAATTCCTTGCCGGGCTTGTCGACCTTGTTGACCGTGCAGCCGGTGAGAATGGTGATGCCTTCCTTCTCCATCTCGGCGCGCACATGGGCGCGGACGTCCTCGTCGAAGCCGCGCAGGATATTGTCGCCGCGATAAACCAGCGTCACATCGGAGCCGAAACCGGCAAAGATGCAGGCAAATTCCAGTGCGATATAACCGCCGCCCTGAATCACGATGCGCTTGGGCAACTCCTGCAGATGAAACACTTCGTTCGATGAGATCACGTGTTCGATGCCTGGAATCGCCGGGCCATGATTGGGCGCGCTTCCGGTCGCGATCAGTACGCATTTTGCCCTGACGATTTCGCCATTGGTCAGGCGAAGCGTGTGGGCATCCTCGAGCACGGCGCGGGTCTTGACGATGCGCGCGCCGGACTTTTCGACATTCGTGGTGTAGATGCCCTCCAGCCGCGCGATCTCCTTGTCCTTGTTGGCGACCAGCGTCGGCCAGTCGAAGGTCACCGGCGGGATGGACCATCCAAAGCCCGCGGCGTCCTCGATCTCGTGGTGGATGTGCGATCCAATAACGAACAGTTTTTTCGGCACGCAGCCGCGGATCACGCAGGTGCCGCCCATCCGGTACTCTTCGGCGACCATGACCCGCGCGCCGTAGCCCGCGGCGATTCGGGCGGCGCGAACCCCGCCCGAACCTCCTCCGATGACGAACAGATCGACGTCGAACTCAGCCATATTCACCCCGCCCGAAATCGTATCTCCGGGATCAGATTTCTCTTACCGGATTTCCACCTAGAGCCTGGAATCACAAATCGGTATTGCAGCCCATCCTTCGAGACGGCCACTTCGCGGCCTCCTCAGGATGAGGTCTCACTCGTTGAAACACAACAACCTCATGCTGAGGAGCGAGCGACGCGAGCGTCTCGAAGCATGGGCAGCAAGCGACTCACCGATCTCTCATCGTCAGTGGTAGAGCCCCGTTTCGATAGAATTGGAACGGGGCTCCAGATTCTTGATCTGACGCGTTTTCTTGACGCGAACCAGTCTCCACTTCACTTGAAGCGCTAGCTAGATTTCCTTGCCGCGTTTGCGCATCTCGGCACGAAACTGACCGTTGACGACCTCGGAAAAGTTCTGCGCCCACTGGTTCATATAGGACATGCTGGATTGAATTGCCCGAGGCTCGGTCGCGAGCAGCTTCTGGCCGAGCGTTGACTTGTAGAATGTAACCAGGTCCTTCAACTCCTGCTCGGAAAACTCGTTGGCATAGATCTTGGCCATTCCCTCGCCGATCTCCTTCTCACGGCCGGCAAGGCTCTGGGCGACGATCACGGCAACTTCATTGAGGTCTTTTTGGTAGTTGAGGTTGCTCTGCAGCAAAACTTCCTTGGTTTGCTGGACGAGGCCGGGAACGGCGTTCGCATACATCGCGCTCGCATTCTTCATCGTCAGAATTTCCTTGGCCGCCGCGATGGCTGCGGGCGACGCCTGCTTGAGCGGAGGCGCGGCCGGCTGCTGCGCCCCGGCGGGAGCGCCGGCCAGAGCCAGTCCGAGCGCAAGGCCCGCGGCCGACAAAATTCTTGAAAGGCTCTTCATTCCGATTCTCCTAAGGTTACGGCGTTACCGCCGTTCAACAACACGAATTCCCTGCGAGCCTGCCAGCATCGCCGTGCTGGCCAGACCGATGAACAGCCCATGCTCGACAACGCCCGGTATCGCGTCCAGCAGTCGCGCCAGGCACGGAGCATCGTTTATTCGTTCGAGATGGGCGTCGACAATCCAGTGGCCGCCATCGGTGACAAAAACGTGGCCGTCCTTGCCCTTTCGGACCACCATTTGCCCGGAAACGCCGCTTTCCGCAAATACCTGGCCCATGGCGCGCTGCGTCGCCGCCAGGCCGAACGGAATCACCTCTATCGGCAACGGAAACCGGCCGAGTACCTCGACCCATTTGGAATCGTCGGCGATCACGATCATGCGATCAGACGCCGCGGCGACGATCTTTTCGCGTAACAGCGCGCCGCCGCCGCCCTTGATGACATTGAGCGCGGGATCGATTTCGTCGGCGCCATCGACCGTCAGATCGAGCCGGTCGATGTCATCCAGCGTGGTCAGCGGAATGCCGCAACGCGCCGCGTCGGCGCGTGTGGTTTCCGATGTCGGCACGCCGATGATGTTCAGCCCCGCGCTGACCCGCTCGCCGAGAAGCTCGACAAAATGTTTCGCGGTCGAACCGGTGCCGAGGCCCAGCTTCATTCCGTCGCGCACATGTTCGAGCGCACGGGCCGCCGCTTGCCGTTTCAATCCGTCCATATTCACGTGCAACGATACCTTTGGGATGGGGTGCCGATCATGCGACCGGCGATGTCTGGCGGGGGCATATCTAGCGTCGTTTTGCGGGGAGGAACAGCGCTATACGTCGGCCTGGACGCTGATTTGGCCGCAATTGACGACCTTTGCCTGGAGCCTTTTCCGTTTCGATGGCGGCAAAACCGCCCCTCCACCTACTTGCATGATGGCACGAGGACCGATAGCGGTTCGTGATGATCTCTTCCCGCACTGTTGTATTCGATCTGGACGGCACGCTTGTGGATACGGCGCCCGACCTGATCAACGCGCTCAATTATGTTCTCGACCGCGAGGGTCTGCCGCCGGTGCCGCTGCATTCCGCGCGCAACATGATCGGCGCCGGCGCGCGCCGGCTGATCGAACGCGGCCTGGAGCTGGAGGGCCGCTCCGTCGGCCTCGAAGACATCAATAGGCTCACCAGCGATTTCATCGATTACTACGCCGCTCACATCGCCGATGCTTCGCGCCCGTTCGATGGCCTGGAAAGCGCGCTCGACGATCTGCACGCGCGCGGATATCGCTTTGCGGTTTGCACCAACAAGCTCGAGTGGTTGTCGAAGCTTCTGCTCGATCAGCTCGGATTGAGTTCGCGATTTTCCGCGATTTGCGGCGCAGACACCTTCGGCGTTTCGAAGCCTGACCCGGCGATACTGCAGCAGACGATCGCGCGCGCGGGCGGGCAGCTGTCATCCACCATCATGGTAGGCGATGCCGGTCCGGATATCGGCGTCGCCCGTCGCGCCGGAGTTCCGGTGATCGGCGTCGAATTCGGATATACCGACGTGCCAATCGCCGACCTCAAACCGGATCGCCTGATCGGTCACATGAGAGATTTGCCGGCCGCGGTCGAAGGCCTGATGTCCACGAGAAGCTCCGCGTAAGATATTGATTTAATTACCATATTAATTTCGCCAGGCGCGAGAATTAACCATTAATTAACTATCCCGGCCCGCACGGTTGCACCGCTGTAGTGACACTCCTATGCTCGCTATGGGGCTGGTGGCGGGCTTATGCACGCCATGGGAATTGTGGCGGCTGGCCGCACAAGAGTGGCGGATCGATCATGCGTCGTGTCATCGCGATTGCAATTGCGGGGTACAGCCTGGCCGGCTGCTCCTCTCTTTCCTGGGATGCCTTCAAGGCGACGCCGCCAACCGTGCAGGTTCAGCTCGAGTCGGTCCCGCAAGGCGCCGATGCCCGGACGTCGCTGGGGCCGGGCTGCAAGACCCCCTGCTCCGTCGCTGTATCCGCCCCTGACAGCGGCTTCTCGGTCACCTACACGCTGAACAAGTTCCAGCCGGCGACCATCCCGGTGCAGGTCAATCGTATCCCCGGCGATTTCTCGTCTCCTCCCTCGACGACGATCGATCCCAATCCGGTTGTCGCGGAGCTTCAGCCGGCCGGCCCACCGCCGAGGGCCGCCGCCAAGAAGAAAATGCTGATTGCGAAGAAGCCGAAACCGCCCAAGGACACGGCGGCCGCCCCCGCCGTCCAGCAACCTGCGCAAGCCGCCCCACCCCCCACCCGATGATGGCTTGCACTGCACCAGAAAGGTGCCGATTGTATGCGCATCGCATCATGCATAGATTGCGATGGCGGAAGTCCGGGCCGTATCCATCATGGCGGCTGCCGCAGTAACAAGGCGTATTGAATGACCGGACCAGCATTGAGCCCTTCCGCATCGCTGTCTCATCCGATGACCGACCCGTTCGGCCGGACCATCAGCTATTTGCGGGTATCGGTCACGGATCGCTGCGATCTGCGCTGCTTTTA
>Ga0137415_10004370_pt1 | contig 13997 bp, 12 predicted proteins | sample CZODoug3_1_1_16f_FD_183082 | JGI IMG/M metagenome (GOLD analysis project Ga0137415, IMG submission 183082) | Vadose zone soil fungal communities from Angelo Coast Range Reserve, California, USA - CZODoug3_1_1_16fungal (Hybrid Assembly) | ecosystem: Environmental > Terrestrial > Soil > Vadose... | reverse complement strand
TTCACACGAGCACCCGGCGGTAGACCGCGCGCGTCTCTTCCGCGATGGCCGGCCACGCGACGCGTGCGGCAAGCTTGCGCGCGCCCTCGGCAAGGCGCGCGCGCTGCTCCGGCGAGTCGAGCAGCCAGGCGAGCCGTGCGGCGAGCGCCACCGGGTCACGCGGCGCGACGAGCGCGACGTTGTCGCCATCGCGCAGATACGTCGAGGCCACGGCCGAGGACGTGCTGACGACGGGGAGGCCGTGGGCAAGTCCCGCCATGAGGCTGCCGCGACGGATCGAGGCGCCGCCATCGAACGGCGCCACGAACACGTCGGCGACGGCGAGGATGCGCGAGACCTCCTCGTCCGACCGGCGGCCCGTCCACGTCACCGCCCGCGCGACCCCCAGCCGGACGGCGAGCGCCTCGAGATCGGCGCGATAGGCGAGCTCGGTCTCGCGCGTGTCACCGACGACGACCAGGCGCGCCTCGGGGTGCGCCAGGCGCAGGCTCGCCAGCGCCTCGAGCAGCGTCTCTACCCCCTTGCCCGGATACACGAGGCCGAAGTGGGCCAGCAGCGGCGCGAGTGCGGGGACGCCGAGCGCCGCGCGCGTGGCGAGCGGATCGCCGGCGGCCGCCGGCACGATGTTGGAGCCGATCGGGATCTCGGTCATCCGCCGCGCCAGCCAGGGCAGCCGGCGCCGCACCATCCTGCTCACCTCCTCATTGGCGGCGACGACGTGGCGGGCGCTCGTGAGGAGCCAGAGCGCCGCCGCCCGCGAGACGAGCGTCGCGTCGAGCAGGGTGTGGAACGTCACGACGGCCGGTGTGGAGAAGGTCGCGCGCAGCGCGCGGCTGCGGTCGCGGTAGAGATCGGGCGCGTACTGGAGATTGACGACATCGGCGGGGACGACGCGCCACCACGGCGCCGGCGCGTCGAGGATCGGCAGCACGCTGACGCCACCGCGCTCCGGTCCGCTCCACGCGGCCGAGGCAACGACGGTCATCTGCTCGCCCTGGCGTACCAGCTCCTCGGCCAGACAACGCGTGAAGTCCCCCACTCCGCACGTCACCGGCTGCGGCGGATAGGACGGGCACACCATCAAGACGCGCATGGCAGCCTCTCGTCGGCCGCGAGGGGCAATCGCCCCTTCCACACGGCGGTCACGATCACGGCCACGAGGGTCAGCGCCGCGACGTCGAGCGCCAGGAACACCGCCTGGTTGACCATCAGCCGCAGGCCGGTCGCCGTGGCGAGCAGCGCAGGAAGATCGCGGGCGGTCACCTCGGGACGCGTCAGCACGGTGTGCACGGTGTCCAGGCCCAGCCGCGCGGGAAGCCATTCCTTGAAGAACACCCCCATGCCTGTCCCAGAGACGAATGTCTTGAGCGCGTACGCGAGTGACGTGGAATCGGTTTGCGTCGGGATGAACCCGGCCTGGGCGCCGAGGTAGCCGAAGCTTACCGAGGGCACCGCCAGCGCGGCGAGCGCGCGATGGCCGAGCCGATCCAGCGTGGGTCCGGTGAACGCGGCCAGCAGCGGGACGGCCGGGAACAGCATGCGCGGTCCCAGCGTGTGGGCCCAGGACGCGACGTCGCTGAACTGGGAGATCCAGGCGGCCGCGGCCAGCCACGAGCCCATCAGCAACGCCACCGCGACCACGGCCTCCGCGCGATGGCCGCCGCGCCAGGCCAGGGCCAGACCCGCGACGGCCACGAGAAGAAACGGTGAATAGAGGACCAGTCCCCCCTCGGTGCCGACGAGCAGCTCGAGGAGCACGCGCAGCTTGGGCCAGACGAAGCCCGGGTGCTCGACGGCCGTGAGCGCCAGGTAGCCACTGCGCCACGGGCGGCCGAACAGCCACGTGTTGTACGCCGCCAGCGCCGCCACGAGCGGTGCGGCGCCCAGCGCGAACGCCAGTGCGCGCCGGACGCCCTCCCGACGGAGGATCATCGCGGCGAGCAACGGCACGAGCAGTCCGACGGGATGCGCCACGACCGTGGCGGCCGCGGCGATGGCGCCCGCGCCTGCACGCGCCAGCACCGGCCGCCTCTCCACCGCCAGCCGAACGCTCAGCAGCACCCCGAGCGCGGCCACGCTTTCCTTGAAGAACGTCGTTCCCAAAAAGAAATTGGCCGTTCCGAAGGCGACCAGCGCGGCGGCGAGCAGTCGGCCCCGCCGCCCCGCCCCGACCCACTGGCTGTATGCGAGGACCTGCGTGGCCACGAGCGCCGCCAGCGTCGCACCGAGGAGCAGGGCACAGGCGGCATTGAAGGCCGCGAAGTCCTGCCGCGTGACCACGGGCCCGACCGCGGCCCGCCACGCGAGGTAGACCGGCATGGCGAGGATCGCCATGCCTGGCGGCTCGCCGGTCACGAGGCCGCCGGCCGCCGCCGCCGTGTCCACGCGCTCGTAGAGCTCGCTGTGCGCCATCATCCACCGGCCGGTGTCCACCAACGAGACGCCGGCATCGAGGAAGTTCCACGCCATGCTGGCGTCGAGACGCGGATTCCAGAAGGCGGCGTACACGAGGACGGCCGTGAGGAACATGCGTCGTCCGTCGTGCCTCATCGCTGGGCCACCGCGTCCCACGCGAATGTCGCTTCGGCCCGCCGCCGGCCGCGCTCGCCGAGCGCGCGGCGGCCCGGCTCGTCGGCGGCCGCGTCGCCCGGATCGACGGGCACGCCGGGTCCCGGCACGTCGCGACCATGCATCGTCACGACGGTCGGCACCCCGAGGACCGGCAACAACGTCGCGGAGAGCACGAGAATCCGCACGGCTCGCCGGCCGGAGATGCGGCGATCATCACGACGCGCATCGCCGTCGCGCCGGCCACAAGATGATCGCCACCGCGCCGAGCGCGCCAGCCGAAACGGCCAGGCTCGGCCACCACCAGACCGGCCGGTAGGTCATGGTGACGACGTGGTCGCCCGCGTCGACCGCGACCGCACGGACGAAGCCGTTCGCGGGATGAACGTCCGCCGGGCGGCCATCCACCGCCGCGCGCCAGCCAGGATAGTGGGTGTCGTTGACGACGAGCCAGGCCGCGGCCGGCACCGCGACGCGCACGGTGAGGGCTCGGCCGGTGTCGCTCACGATGTCGGCGCGGCCTGCCGACGCCGCCTCGGCCGCCCGCCCGTGGGGCGCCGCGAACGGTGCCGCGAGCCAGACCACGGCACGTGGGTCGGCGCCCTGCCGCCATCGCTCGGCGGCCTCACCGGGCGAGCGCGCGAGACCCGCGCGGCCGGCGATGAACGCGCGCGGAAGCGGGTCATGCACCGCGTAGAGCTTCACGGCGGGCTCGCTGTCGGCCCCCGTCTCTCGCAGACGCAGTCCCGGCGTGGCGAGGTCTCCGGCGGCGATGACATAGCCAACACTCCAGGCCCGGAGCGCGGACACGTGAGCCCGGATCCACGCCTCACGCTCCGCGTCGTCGCGCATATCGAACACGGGCAGCGACTCGGCCTGACGGCGCGGCCGCAGCGGTGAGACCAGCCCCATGAAGGATCGATCGTAGAGCGCCGGCAAGTTGCCGACGAGCGCTGCGCTGGCGCGGCCGCAGTCAGTGGTCGGCGCGACCGCCACGCTCACGAGTCGGATGCCGGGGTCGGCGGGCACGGACGCGATAATCCCGGGCGGCGCCGAGGGCAGCGGCAGGCTCCAGAACTGGAGACCGCGTGCGAGCACGAAGAGGTCCGCGGCGACCAGCAGGACCACGCCGGCGTTGACCGGTCGACGGGCCGCCGGCGAGCGCACGAGGGCGAGGGCGGCGCCCGCAACGGCCAGCGCGCCGATGGGCACGGCCGTGCGGCGGCCGAGAGGATTTGCGGTGTCGACGAGTCCCCAGTAGATGACGGCAACGCGCTGCTCGACGGCCCCCGGCTGGCGCAGAGCCGACGGCATCTCGTCGGCCCGCCTGGCGTAGTACCGGTGGCCGAACTCCCGCACCGTGCCGGCGTCGGCGACGAGGCGCTGATAGGCAATGCCCATCAGCACGAACAGACACGCGCTGGCCACGACGAGCGCGAGGCCGGCGCGCCGGCGTCGGCGAGCCGAGGCTGCGACGTGATCGAAGCCGAACGCGCCGAGCACGGAGAGGCCGAAGGCCGCCAGGAACAGAAAGCGACCGGGCACCCTGAAGTACGCGAACGGTGGCTGGCTCAGCAGCACGGCCGACGGCGTGCAGTAGGCGCCGAAAGCCAGGGCGACGGCGGCGCTCACGAGCCCAGCGTGAAAGCGCACGTGCGGATTCCGGTGGCGCCAGCAGACCGCCGCCACCGCGAAGGCGAGCGGGATCAGGCCGACGTAGATCGCCGTGGACCAGAAGTTCCACGCTCCCCAATACCCGTCGAGGTTTTCCGGCGTGCGCACCCCGAACGCGGTGGGCACCAGAAGCATCAGAAGCTGACGGGGCGGAAACGAGTAGCTGAGCGGCGCGGCCTGGCCGGCTGCGCGAGTGGACTGCAGCAGCAGCTCGATGCGCCCGGCAAGCTGCGGCAATGAGAGCGCGAAGCCGATTGCCAGCATCGTTCCGAGCCGGGCGGCGAGCGTCCTCCACCCTACGTGCGACGCTCGGGCGCGGAAAATGAAGAAGAGCGGCCACGCGAGCAGCCCGAGAAACGCGCCTTGCGGGTGTCCGGCGAGCATTTGCGCGCCGAGGGCCGCCCCTCCGGCCGCGATCCAGCCGGCGGACCCGGACGCGGCGCGCTCGGCGGACAGAAACAACAGCGGAATCCACGCCACCGTCGCGAGTAGCGGCAGCTCCAGGCCGGCCTGAACCGGAAGGCACAGCATGAACGTGACCGCGCCCAGGAGCGAGGCGGAGCCGCCGAGGTTCAGGGCGCGGAGATAGGCATACGTCCCGGTCCCGAGGAGCAACAGGTGGAAGGCGATTGAGAGATTCAGCGCCGTCGTCGCGTCCAAGGGCATGAGGACCAGATGCGGCGGATAGAGCGGCCCCAGCTCGCCTTCCGCCAGCAGCGGGTATCCGCCCGCCAGTCCGGTGATCCACAGGGGTGGCCCCCCCGCGCGCCAGGCCGCTTGCGTGGCGTGCCACAGGGGCAGCGAGAATGTACACAGGTCATCGAAGAGCAGCCGACGTCCTTCGATCAGCATCGGCGCGAACAAAACCCCGACGCACGCCGCCAGCGCACCGAACGAGCACAGCGGTGCGACGGCCTGTCTCATCTGGGCGGCCGCCCCGCGTGACAGAGCTGCGCGAAGACGCCAGGGATTCACCGCGCCTCCCTGGCCGCACCGTAGTGCTCGAGCGTCCGCGCCGCCGCCGCGGCCACGCTCCAGGCCGCGGCGTAGTCGCCGGCGGCCTCGACGAGACGGCGGCGCGCGGGGGGATCCTCCAGCAGCCCACGGAGCACCTTCCCGAGGTCATGCGGGTCGTCGCGGCGCGCCAGTGCCAGGCCCGCGCCGCGCGCGGCGAGCTCGCGCAGTGGCGCCACATCCGTCGCGAGCACGGGCCGACGCTGCGCCAGCGCCACGTGCAACGAGTAGGACACGCTGTCCTCGGTACCGTAGGGCACGACGACCACGTCCATCGCCTCGAGGGCGACCGGCGCCTCGGCCGGCTCGAGGTACCCGGTGATGACCAGACGATCGCGGAACCCGGACCGCACGGCCATGGCGCGGATCGCGGCGATGCCGGCCTCGTGCTCCGGAACCCGGGCGCCGCCGGCGAGCAGCAGCACCGGCGCCGATGGCCCAACGTCGCCGGCGAGCGCCTCCAGCAACAGGTCGATGCGCTTGGTGCGATCGATGAAGCCGAAAACCCCAACGATGCCGCGCCGGCCGAGCCCGTGGCGCACGCGGAACGACTCGACCGCGGCCGGCGTGACGGCGACGCGCGGCGGCACGCCAGGCGGCACGACGTGGCAGCGCGCGGCGTCGACCCCGCGCTCGACGAGGCGCTCGCGGTGGAGCGCGGCGTGCACGATCACGGCGCGCGCACGGCGGAACGTCTCGACGTCGTGCCACGCCGGCGCGCTCAGCGCGTTCGCGAGGGCGCTGCCGAGGCCGCCCGCGTAGCGCGACGGCCCGCGCGGCCGCACGGTGTGCGCCGTGATCACCAGCGGCGCCGCGAGCGCGCCCAGAAGTGCGCGCACGGCGATCGTGTACGTGAGCTGGTCGACGCCGAAGAAGCCGTAGGTGTGCTGCACGTGCGCCACGTCGCCGCGCAGCCGCCGCCCGGCCGTCGCCATTGCGAGCGGGCTCCAGCGCCCTTCCGTGATTGGCACCGTCGTCACCCGGGCGCGGGGGGCAAGGGCGGCCGTCAGCGCGCGCGTGTAATCCGCGATCCCGCAGCGCGGGCCGACCGTCGTATGCATGGCAACCTCGAGCGGCCGCATCACCGGATGAGTCCCCGGCGCCTCAGCTCGTCGCTCGCCTGCGCCACGCGGTCGTCCGCCCGCTGCTGCCGCGCCCACGCCGCGAGGTCCTCGACGCCCTTCTCCAGCGCCATGCGCGCGTTGAACCCGAGCACGCGCCGGATGCGCGAGACGTCGGCGACGCAGTGGCGGATGTCGCCCTCCCGGAAACGGCCGACGATGTCGGGTGTGATCGCGACGCCGAGCGTGCGCGCGATCGCTTCCGCGAGCGCGGCCACCGACGTCGAGCGGCCGGTGCCCACGTTGAGGGCAACGTCGGCGACGTCGTCGCGGTCCAGGGTCAGGCAGAAAGCCTCGACGATGTCGCTCACGTGGATGAAGTCGCGGCTCTGCCGGCCGTCTTCGAAGACGAGTGGCCGCTGGCCGTTGAGCAGGCGCGACGAGAAAATCGCGCCCACGCCGGTGTACGGGTTGCCGAGCGCCTGCCGCGGCCCGTACACGTTGAAGAGGCGCAGCGCGACGGTGGCAATGCCGTACGCGCGGCCGACGCAGAGGCACAGCTCCTCCTGGTCGCGCTTGGTCACCGCGTAGACGGACGTCGGGACGATCGGCTTGTCCTCGTCGCACGGCGCCGGCGTCGTCGTCGTGTTGCACGAGGGGCAGCGCAGCTCCCAGTCGCGCGCCTCGAGCTGCGCCAGCGGGCGCGGCTTCGGCGCCACGGGACCGCACGACGGGCAGCGGTAGCGGCCCTCACCGTAGATCGACATCGACGACGCGACGACGAGTCGCCGCACGCGGTGGCCGCCGTTGGCCAGCCGGTCGAGGAGCACGGCGGTGCCGCGCACGTTCTCGTCGACGTACGGCACGATCGCGTACATCGACTGGCCCACCCCGACCTGCGCCGCGAGGTGGACCACCGAGGCGGCGCCGGCGAGGGCGCGATCGACGGCCGCCGCGTCGCAGACGGAGGCGTGCACGAGCTCGACGCCGGCCGGCAGGTGGCGCGCGCGTCTGGCGCCCGCGCCGTGCACCTGAGCGTCCAGCGAGTCGAGGACACGCACGGTGGCGCCGCGCGCGAGGAGAGCCTCCACGAGATGGCTGCCGATGAAGCCGGCGCCGCCGGTGACGAGGACGGGGGAGGCGATCATGGCCTGGTGAACCTCCGGACGAGCGTCGCGTGGTCGTGGCGGGCACCCTCGCGCACGCGGCGGCGGGCGGCCAGGGTGTCCGGCAGCCGCCGCGCGTTGTGAGCGAAGGCCAGGACGATCGAGAGCGCCAGCTTCAGATTGCGACGGCTCACGTGCCACGCGGCGCGGGCGATGAGCGCCGCGGCCAGCCGCGCCGCGTCGCGCGCCGGCAGCACCTTGAGGCCGAAGCGCATCAGATTCGTGTGGTAGGAGACCCGGCGGCGGAACCAGAACTTCGGCACCTGTCCCGGCGCCACGCCGCGGATCAGGTGCTGGTACTCGTCGCCCGACATCCCGACCTTGTGATAGAGCACGGCGTCCGGGATGTAGACCGTTCGCCAGCCGCGCCGCCACGCGCGCCAGCAGAGATCGGTGTCCTCGAAGTCGATGAAGAACGTCGGGTCGAAACCCTCGAGCGCCTCGAAGCGGTCACGCCGCACGAGCAGGCTGCCCGCGCAGCCCCATGGCACCTCCACCGGTCCCGTCGCGGCCGCCGTGTACTCCACCGCCCACGGCGGCACCACCACGTCGTGGTAGCCGCCCGGCACGAAGCGCGTGCGACCATGGATCACGCGCGCGCCGTCCCAGGAGTGCTGCGTGGGATCCACGGCGAAGAGCGTGTCGTCGGCGGCCAGCGCGCGCGCGAGCCGGCCGACGCAGTCGAGCTCGAAGCGCATGTCGTTGTTCACGAAGAAGAGGAACTCGCCCTTGGCGTCGCGCACCGCGCGGTTGTAGGCGCGGGTGAAGCCGAGGTTCTCCCCCATGGGCAGCCAGCGCGCCGGGTAGCGCGCGGTGACGGCGGCGCTGTCGTCCACGCTGCCGTTGTCCACCACCACGACCTCGTGCGCGGCCCAGTCCTGCGTGGCGAGCGTGGCCAGGCAATCGGGCAGCAGGTGCGCGCCGTTCCAGTTGAGGATGAGCGTGCTCACGAGCGGCCGCTCCGTCACGCGGGCTCCCCGTCGCGGACGCGGCGCGCCCGCATGAGGATCCCCATCGCGAGCGACGGGAACCAGTCGCCGGTGACGGCGAGCCACGGCGCGCGGCGGTCGTCGAGGAAACGCTGCGGGAGGAAGGGCACCCAGTTACCGACGTGCTGCTCCACGCGGAAACCGTGCCGCCGCAGATGGGCGCGCAGCATCCGCGGCGTGTAGTAGCGCACGTGGCCGGTGCCCTCCACGCGGATGTCCATCCACATCGGGTACCGCCCGAGGAGCAGGCGGGCGCGGTTCTCGAGGCTCGCGAGGTTCGGCGTGGTGACGACGAGCGCGCCGCCCGACCGCAGGACGCGCACAATCTCCGTCAGCACGTGGTCGGTGTCGAGGACGTGCTCGATCACTTCCGCCAGCACCACGGCGTCGAAGGCGCCATCGGGCCACGGCAGCAGCATCTGGCCGAAATCGCAGTGCCGCGCGTCGATGCCGCGCTCGCGGGCGGCAGCCACGAGGGCGGGCTCGCGATCCACGCCGGCGACGCTCCACCCGCGCGCGGCGAGCAGCACGCCGAGCTCCCCCGCCGCGCAGCCGACGTCGAGCAGGCGACCGCGCGGCTCGCCGTCGAGAAGGGCGAGGAGCTTGCGGATGCGCGACTCGCGTAGGTCCACGCGGTGATGGCCGTAGTCGGTCCACGCCGGCGCCGTCACGCGGGCCGCCTCGCGACGAGGAGCAGGTTGTCGGCGCGCCCGATCGTCTCCAGGACGCGCCGGACCAGCCACTTCGCCCAGCCGGCACCGCCGCACGGCACGAAGGACAGCATGCGCGTGCGCCAGCGCACCCCGGTGAATCCCGTTCCCGTCACCAGCTGCGTGAGCGCGAGGGGCGTGAAATGCCAGATGTGCTGGCTCGGCACGAGGCCATCCCACCGCGCGCCGGCGGCGCGGGCGATCGGGCTGGCGAAATTCGGCAGACCCACCATGAGAAAGCCGCCCGGCCGGAGCCAGGCGCACGCCGCGCGCAGCGTGCGGGCGGGATCGGGCAGGTGCTCGAGCACGTGGTTCAGCGTAACCACGTCCTCGCTCGCGGGCGGCACCGCCGCGTCCTCGATGCGCCCGCAAGTCAGCTGCGCGCCGAGCACGGCGCGGCCGATGGCCACAGCGGCCAGCGAGCCGTCGAGCCCACGGGCGCGGTAGCCACGCGCGTCGGCGGCCGTGACGAGGTAGCCGACGTTCGCGCCCACGTCGAGCAGCGACAGGCCGGGCCGCGCGCCCGCCGCCGCCAGCGCGTCGAGGGGCGCCTCGTTGAAGCGGCGCCACCAGCGGTCCTTCGGCTCGGCAAGCGCGCGCCGGAAATACTCCGGGTCGTCGGCAAATTGCTCGCGGCCGTCGGCCTCCGCCGGCGGTGGCTCGGTGCGGCCCAGGCCGCAGCCCGCGCAGCGCAGAATCGCGGAGGCCGGCAGCCGCAGCGCAGGCACCCACGCCGCGCCCCCGCACGCCGGACAGCGCGCCGTCCTCGTCATCGTGCGTCGCCCATCGCGCGGCGCTCCGCACGCACGGCGCAGGTGTCACGCAGCGCGGGCCAGAACCGCCGCGCCGGGGCGAGCGCCGCGGACAGCGCGCGGCGCACCGGTGAGACGCCCACGGGGACGCGATCATGGAAGGCGCGCACCGGTACGTCGAAGCCGGCAGCCGTGAGCAGATCGACCAGCTCCGCCATCGTGTACAGGCGCAGGTGCGGATGGGTGCCGTCGATATCCACCGGCGGCTGCTGCGGCGAGTGGCCGCGCATCACCAGCTCGCGATTCGTCCAGGCGGCGAGATTCGGCGTCGTGAGGACGAGGGCGCCTCCCGCGCGCAGGACGCGCGCCAGCTCGGCGAGCACGCGGGGCACGGCGTTCGGCGGCAGGTGCTCGACAACCTCGGCGAAGACGACGGTGTCGAAGGCGCCGTCGGCGAAGGGCAGCCGCCGCTCGATGTCGGCGGCGACGAGGGCGGTGCCGTGCACGCGCAGCGCGGCCTGATACTCGCGCGTCCACACGTAGCGCCGCCCGGGGTGCTCCACACCCACCAGCCGCGCGAAGGGCAGCGCGCGGTGCAGCGTCGCCGCGAGCGTGAGGTACCCGGTGCCGATCTCGAGCACGCGCCCCGGCGCGTGGCGCCCGTCCAGCAGCGCGAGCGTGTCGGCAATGCGCCGCGCCTCGTGGCGCAGCAGCGTCTCGCGCCCATGGGTGGCGAGGCTGTCGGCGGCGCGCGGATCCCAGCCGCGCGCCACGTCGGCGAGCAGCGCGGCGATGGCGGTCTCGCTCAGCGGGCCGTCGTCGCTCACACCGGCTTCTCCGCCATCAGGGCCCCGCCGTCGGCGTCGCTCACGCCGGGACGCGCGGCGCGATCGGTCAGCAAACCGTCGAGCCAGTCGAGCAACCGGTAGGTCAGCGCGACGAACGCGAGCCGCGGCCGCGGCGGGAAATTCCGCTCCACGGCGTGGAAGAGCACGAGGAACGGACCGCCGGTCGGCCGGACGTCCACGACGCGCGGTCCGGCCTGGCCGCAGAGGTAGCGCAAGCCCTGGTCCGTGTAGGAGTAGTAGTCGGCCGGACAGTCGTGGACGATGCAGGACTGCGGCGCCGGCACGCAGAGGAGCCCCCCGCCGCGCAACACGCGCGCGGCCTCCGGGAGCAACCGCATGGGCGCGGGCACGTGCTCGAGCATCTCCCTCATCAACACGACATCCACGCGTCCCGCGTGGAAGGGCAGGCATGCGCCGTCGGCGAGAAGGTCGAGCTCACGGCCGGGCACGATGTCCAGCGCGACCCGCCGGCCGCACCAGGCACCGTCGAGCGCCGCCCCGTCGGCACCCGCGCCCACGTCGCAGAGAATCCCGGGCTGACCATGCGCGCCGGCGGCGGAGTCGAGCATCCGCCGAGGGTGGTCGGCCGGATGGTCGGAACTCCGCCGGACGCGAGGGTGGTGGTACGTCAGGGGGGCGTCCATCAGCCGGCGCGTCAGCGTGCGGCTCACTGCGCCAGCAACCGCTTGACCGCGAGGTGGTCGGCGCTCCGCGTGTAGCCGAGCGCCCACAGCGCCGCCGCGTAGGCCGCCGCCGCGAGCGCGATGGCCGGGGCCACCCCGAGCGGATGCGCCAGCCGCAGCGCCGCCAGCATCCCGCACGTCGCCGCGAGGTACCGCCACAGGCCCGCCGCCGTGAGCGTCATCCCGAAGGCGCCGCGCAGCAGGCGCACGACCAGGACGAGGGTCAGCCACTCGCACACGACGGTGGCCACCGCGGAGCCGGCCGCACCCCAGTGCGGAACGAGGGCCACGTTGCCGACGACGTTGACGAGCGCGCTGAGCGCGTAGATGCCGACGAGCGGCCACACGCGGTCGCCGGCGATGAGCGCGTGGTTGGCGACGTTCACCCAGAAGAGCGGCAGCGCGCCGAGGATCAGCAGGCGCAGGAGCGGCGCGGCGCCGGCGAACTCCGGCCCGAACAGCAGGGCGACGAGGTCGCCCGCGACGAGCACGGTGCCGACCGTGAGCGGCAGGCCGAGCGCGAGCAGCGGGCGCCAGCCCGCCTCGAGCAGCCGCCGCGCCTCGCCGGGCGCCGAGACCGCCACGCTCGACAGGCGCGGGAAGAGCGGCCCCCCCAGCGACGCCGCGAGCGCGATGATGGCGTCGAGGAAGCGATAGGCGGCCGCGTACCGCCCGAGCTCGCCGGGGCCGGCCAGCCACTCGAGCATCACCATGTCGACGCGGTAGTAGAGCGCGAAGCCCGCCATGAGCAGGCCGAACGGCACCGCGCGCCGCAGCAGGGCGACGCCGGCGCCGGCCGGCACGGCGGGCGCCGGTCCCGCGGCGCCGGCCAGCGCGCGCGCGAACAGCCACATCAGCGTGCTGACCGCGAGCGAGCCCGCGAGCAGCGCGACGACGCCGCCGTGGGCCAGGAGCACGCCGAGGGTGATGGCGGACGAGAGCACCGCCCCCGTCACCCGCTGCAGTGCCAGCCGATCCATCCGCTCCTGCGCCGTCAGGAGCACGAGAGACGGCATCGTGAGCGCGGACACGACGGACGCCAGTCCGCCCAGGGCGATGGCGGCGACGATGGCGGTGTCGTGGCCGAGGAGCAGCGCCAGGCCCACCATCGCGGCCGACGCCGCCGTGGCCAGCGTGAGCGCGGTGCGGCGCACAACGGCGATCACGCGCGGCGCCTGGGCCGGCCCCCGGCTCACATCGCGGATGGCGAGCGTCGCCAGGCCGAAGTCCGCCAACGCCCCGAACGGAAAGCAGAACGCGAGCACGTACGCGTAGCGTCCCAGCTCATGAACGCCGAGCCAGCGGACCAGCGCGACGGAGACGAGGAGGTTGATCGCCTTCGTCGCGACCTGCGCGGCGACGAGCGCCGAGATGTTGCGCCCGATCACCGTCGGACTCCGCTCCGCTCCTTCTTCGGCGGCGTCGGCATGAACTGAGCCGCGGCCGCCGTCGCCGCGCGCTCCTTCGCCTCGAGAGCCGGGATCATCATGACGATGCCCGTGACCAGCCAGAACGGCTCCATGATGCGCACGATGATGAACGTATTGGAGCCGAATGCATGCACGAGGAGCCCCGCGAAGCCCGCCAGGAAGCCCAGGACGAGGCCGCGCTCCTCCGGATCGCTGCGCGTCGTGTAGACGTCGAGCGCGTGCCGGCCCACCTTCCACATGAGCCAGAGGAACACCGCGAGGCCGACGAGGCCGGTCTCCGCGAGGACCCGGGCGTACTGCGCGTCCATGAACCCGAAGCCCGTCACCCCCCAGCCGAAGATCGGCCGCTGGACGAATCCCGTGAGGGCGGACTTGAAGGAGAGGAGGCGCGCGGAGGTGGAGGGGTCGAAGGCGACCTTGCCGAGCCGCACCGTGTCTGAGCCCTTTTCCTCCTTGAAGGTATAGGTCACGCGGTCCTTCACGGATTTGGGGGCCACGAAGATCAGCACGGGTGAGGTCACGAGCCCCAACAGGATCAGCCCCACGGCGAACCGACGGCGTGTGGTCAGGCGCGCGATCACGAGGAACGCGGGAATCACGCCCAGGTACGACGCGCGGGAGAGCGTGAAGAAAAACGGCACCGCCATGACCCCGAGCAGGATCAGGCACTGCGCGCGCCGGCGCGCGTTCTCGGTCTCGAAGGCGATGCCGGCCGCGATCGCCATCATGAAGAGGAGGTAGCCACCGAAGGTGTTCGGCTCGCCGATCTCGCCCTCGAACGGCGCGGAGACGCGCTCGCCGGACGGCACTTGCGCGAGCCCGATGACGCTCACGATGGCCGCGGTGATGAAGGCGGCGCCGACCAGCCGCCACCCGTGCTCGCGGTCGCGCAGGTTGTTCACGACCATGTAGTAGATGACGAAGTACTCGACGTACTTCAGGACGTGGAAGTAGCCCGACCAGGAATTGATCGTCCCCGTCAAGGACCCGAGCAGCGTCGCCGCCAGCGTGGTGGCAACGTACAGGAGGATCGGCCAGTTCAATGGCGTGCGCGCGATGAGGTTCAGCTCCTTGTTGACGGCGGTCTTGGCCAGCCACGAGA
>Ga0137415_10004368_pt1 | contig 14001 bp, 8 predicted proteins | sample CZODoug3_1_1_16f_FD_183082 | JGI IMG/M metagenome (GOLD analysis project Ga0137415, IMG submission 183082) | Vadose zone soil fungal communities from Angelo Coast Range Reserve, California, USA - CZODoug3_1_1_16fungal (Hybrid Assembly) | ecosystem: Environmental > Terrestrial > Soil > Vadose... | reverse complement strand
CTCGACCCCAAGGGGAACCTGATTGCCGGTTCCGACGGCAGCGGCCTCGTCTATCGCATCGCGCCTTCGGGCGAAGCTTTCGTGCTCTACAGCGCGCCCAAGAAGGAAATTACCGCGCTCGCGCTGGACGATGCGGGCAACATTTACGCTTCCGGGGTGGGCGAGAAGCGTCCCAGCTCCGGGATGATGCCGGGATTCGGGCAGCCCGCGGGCCCCACACCATCCACTTCCCCAGGCGCGACCCTGCCGCCAGGGATCGTGATCACACCGACGCAGTCCATGGTGGGGGGGATGATGAACTTCCCTGCGCCCGGGGCAGGCGCCACCGGCGGTTCTGAGATCTACCGCATTGCCCCCGACGGCTCCCCCACCCGCCTGTGGACGTCGCGCGAAGACATCGTCTACGCCCTGGCGTTCGATCCGCAGGGGCGTCTCCTCGCCGGTACCGGCAATCGCGGCCATATCTTCGCAATGAAGAACGAAGACGATTTCACCGATCTGCTCAAAGCGGGCGCTTCGCAGGTGACCGCCTTCGCCAAAGCACCGGGGGGCGGCCTGTACGCCTCCGGCAGCAACCTGGGGAAGATCTTCGTGCTGGGCCCTGCGCCCCAGACGGGAGGCACCTACGAAAGTGACGTCTTCGATGCGAAAATCTTCTCGCGCTGGGGACGCGCCGAGTACCGGGGCACGGGCAACATCGAATTGTTCGCTCGCAGCGGAAACGTCGACAACCCCGACCGTAACTGGAGTCCCTGGAAGAAAATCGACAACCAGAGCAGCGAGACCGGTATTCCTGCGGCCCGCTTTGCGCAGTGGAAGGCAGTGCTGCACTCCGGAAGCACGGCGCCGCGCTTGGACAGCGTCACCCTCAATTACTTGTCGAAAAACATGGCGCCGGACATCGATGATGTCGGGGTGCAGGTCGCCGTCCGTTACCTGCCGCTTCCGAAGCCGATGGGCGCAGCGGTGGACATGAGCGGTGGGGCCACTGGGATAAACCCCGCCCTGCCACGCTTCGAGCCTCCCGTACCCACCTCTCACGACCGCGATTCCCTGGGCGTCAAATGGGTGGCGCACGATGACAATGACGATCAACTCACTTACTCGCTTTACTATCGTGGCGACGGCGAGACTCGCTGGCTCCTGCTGAAGGATGGCCTGACGGACAAGTTCTACTCCTTTGACGCTAGCCTGCTGCCCGACGGCGGCTACACCTTCAAGGTCGTCGCCTCCGACGCTCCTTCACATACACCCGGCGAAGCTCTCACGGCCGAGAAGGAGAGTTTGCGGGTCGAGGTCGACACCACTCCGCCGCGCGTCGAAAATCTTGCCGCCGCGGCTGAGGGCGACAAGATTCATGTAACGTTCCGCGCGGTCGACAGCTTCTCCGCCATCAAGCGCGCCGAGTACTCGATCGACGCCGAAGACTGGCAGTACGTGGAGCCGGCGGGTCAATTGGCGGATGCCAAGGCCGAGAGCTACGATTTCAAAGTCACGATTCCAGGGGATGGTGCTGGAACCGCGCCGTTCGCGGCCTCTCGAAGGGGGAAGAAGAACGAACCTTCCTCCGGACAGGTCGAGCACGTTGTGGTGGTGCGAGTCTACGACCGCTACGACAATATGAGCGCTGCGAAGACGGTGATTCGGGGCCAGTAGCGCGGCCCTGCAGGTTGCGGTTCTCAGGCCTTAGAGCCTTGAGCCGCAAACAGCAGAAAGACGGGCCGCGCAGGACGCAAAGAAGAACCTCTTAGACTTCAGGCGTCGGTGGCCGAACTCGCCGGGTGGAGTTGATCGGCGTTCCTTAGGTCGGGGAACAGCCAGGCCCAGAGCGCGATCACAACCAGCGTCCCGACTCCACCCAGCACGACCGCAGGGACGGTCCCGAACCAGTGCGCCGTCAACCCTGACTCGAACTCACCCAGTTCGTTCGACGCTCCAATAAACAGCATGTCGACCGCGTTCACGCGCCCTCGCATCTCGTCGGGCGTGGCGATCTGCACCAAGGTCGCGCGAATGATGACACTGACCATGTCGGTGGCGCCCACCAGCAGCAGCGCGACCAGCGACAGGACGAGACTCCGCGAAATCCCGAATAGAATCGTGAACAGCCCGAAAGCCGCCACGCTCCACAACATAATTAAGCCGGCTCGTCCCCCGATCGGCCGATGCGCGAGAAACAACGCCATCATCGCCGCACCGACGCCCGGAGCACTGCGCAACAGCCCAAGTCCCCATGGGCCGGTTTTAAGAATCTCGCTGGCATAGACCGGCAGGAGCGCCACCGCGCCTCCCAGGAGTACCGCGAACATGTCGAGCGAAATCGAGCCGAGCACCACTTTCTCGCGCCAGACGTAGCGAAAGCCGGCCAACACGGTGATCAGGCTCATTTCTTCTGCGGGTCGAGCCTGGCTTTTCGAGTGGATGCGCAGGGTGGCAGCCAGGGCGATCAGGCTTGCAATGAGGGACGCTCCATACACCACGGATGGGCCGCGAAAAATGGCGTACAGGACTCCGCCCACGGACGGGCCCAGGATAAATGCGGCCTGCAACGTGCTCGCGTTCCAGGCGACTGCCTTCGAAAAGTACTCCACGGGGACCAACTGCGGAAGGAGCGCACGACTCGCCGGCCAGTTGAAACAGCGCACAATTCCGAGCAGGAGCAACACCCCGTAGATCAGGTGGACAGAACGCATATCGCGCAGTGTGATTGCCAGGAGCAGGCCGGAGCAGAGAATGAATCCGAAATAGCAGATCAGGAGCAACCAGCGGCGGTCGCGGCGATCGGCGGCGTGTCCGGCGACCAGGAACAGCAGAACTCCCGGCAGGAATTGCGCCAGACCCACCAGGCCGAGGTCGAGCGCCCGATGCGTGATCTCGTACACCTGCCATCCCACCGCCACCGATTGCATCTCCAGCGCCGTCACGATGAAGAAGCGGGCGACCTGGTACCGAGTGAAGTCGGGATAGGCGAAGTCGCCCGTGCCGGCGAGTGAAGTCTCCGATTCCCCCATCGGGTTCTACTTTGCCACAAACCGGGCGCGATGGAGCGACGGGCGGCCCGCGCCCGTCGGCGCTAAGCGTCTGACCCACGGCTTTCGCAGGGCAAGCCCGAATCGACCAGCTAGAATGAACTCGTGCTTGATCTGTTCCGCACCCGAACGAGGGATTGGTCACGAGTGGTATCCGCGCACACCTGCGTCGTCCCGTGTATCTCGCGCCCGCAGCCCTTCCGAAGCCCGGTCAGGCCTACTCGCGTCTATAATCCCGCTTTGGCCAAGTGCTAGCCGACCCGTGCAATCTGCGGCCTTTCATGCGCTTCGAACTCTTCATCGCGACTCGCTACCTACGCGCCAAACGCCGTCAGGCGTTCATTGGCGTGATCACCGCCATCTCGGTGGTCGGGGTTGCTGCCGGCGTCGCCTCGCTCATCGTGGCGTTGGCCATCAACAACGGCTTCCGTCAGGACTTGCAGCAGCGGCTTTTGGGTTCAACTTCCCACGTAAACCTGCTGCGCGTCGAGAGCGATGGCATCCGGAACTGGCGTCCGCTCATCGACCGCCTGAGCAAAGAGCCGCACGTGGTCGCCGCTGCACCGGTGATCTATGAGCAGGTGCTGATCTCGCGCGGTCCGCGGGCCCGCGGAGCGGTGCTGCAGGGATTGATTCCTGCCTACCAGCGCAAGGTCAGCGACCTGCTCAACACGGTGAAAATCGGGTCGGTGGATGCGTTGGAGGAGTCTCCCCCGGCCTCGGCAGCACGGACCGAAACGAAGGGCACGCCAACCTCACCTTCCGCAGCCGTGGGCGCCCGTGCCACACCGTCGGCACAAACCGAACCGTTGCCCGACTCCATGGCCGCCGTCGGCCAGCGGGTCGCTTCCATGCCGCCCATCATTCTCGGCAAAGACATGGCCGACGATCTGGGCGCGAGCGTCGGCTCGGTCGTTTTGGTGACCAGCCCTCAGGGCGAGCTGACGCCCTTCGGCATGGTACCCAAGTACAGCCGCTTCCGGGTCGTGGGGATCTTCAATTCCGGTTTCTACGACTACGACAGGTCGTGGGCCTTCACCCGGCTGTCGGACGCGCAACGGCTCTTCGGCCTGGGAGACCTCATCTCTGTGATCCAGTTCAAAGTGGATGACATCTACAAGGCTGACCGGGTCGCGAAAGATCTCGAACGGGCGGCGGGCAAGGGTTTCATGGCCACCAGCTGGATGGAGCAGAACAAGGCGCTGTTCCGCGCCCTGCGCCTGGAGCGCGTGGTGACATTCATCACGATCGGCCTGATTGTGTTCGTGGCTGCGCTGAACATCCTGATCTCCCTCATCATGATGGTGATGGAGAAGACCAAGGACATCGCGGTGCTCATCTCGATGGGCGCTCGCAAGTCGCAAATCCGCCGCCTGTTCGTGGCGCAGGGGGTTCTCATTGGTCTGATCGGGACCGCGATCGGTTTGGTGCTGGGCTATGCCCTGTCGTGGGCCGGCGCCCGCTACCACCTCATCTCACTCGCTCCCGAGGTGTACTCCATCGACTACGTTCCGTTCGCAGCGCGCCTGATCGACGGCGTGCTGGTGGCGCTGGTCGCAATCGGTGTTTCTTTTGTGGCCACCTTGTACCCTTCCTGGTCTGCGGCCCGCATCCTGCCCGCAGAAGCGCTGCGCTACGAGTAACGGCCGGGGCGGTACCAACGGGCTACTCAAGCAATCTGCACGGTTCGTTTTCTGGGCTTACCCTGCACGGACTTGCGACCTGTGACCAACGTCACATTGCACGGGTCCATATTGGGTATACAGTTCCGGCATACGAGCGTCTGAGTGGGGAAGGGCGGCATTCCGGCACGCCCCGTGGTCTAATGGAAACGAGGCAACCCAGATGCATCGAAGATTTGCTGGCGGTTTCCCCGCTGCCAGCTCGCGGGTTCGAACCGCTTCCTGTATCGAAGGAGAAGCCGGTTGCATCTAATCGCCAGGGAACCCTTGTTGCGGGTAGTAAATTTGAAGAAGGTCTTTCGCTCAGGCGAGTCGGACCTGGTGCTCTTTGAGAACTTGTCCTTCGCAGTCGAGAAGGGAGAAATGCTGGCCATCGTTGGCGAGTCAGGCGCGGGCAAGAGCACCTTGTTACACATCCTGGGCGCGCTTGAACGTGCTTCTCAAGGTGACGTATACTGCGCCAACTTGCGTTTGAATTCGCTGGCGGATGACGCCGCGGCGGATTTTCGCAACCGTGAAATCGGCTTTGTGTGGCAGTTTCACTATCTGCTCCCCGAATTCACGGCCCTGGAGAACGTGGCGATGCCGTTGCTGTTGCGTGGGCAGCCCTGGTCGGCGGTTCAGGGAGAAGCAACGCGCTGGCTGCGCGAGGTGGGGCTGGAGCAGCGCGGGCATCATCGTTCGGGAGAGCTATCCGGCGGTGAGCAACAGCGAGTGGCTCTGGCCCGGGCGCTTATCACTCAACCCAAGTTGTTATTGGCGGATGAGCCCACCGGAGACCTCGATGCGCGCACGGCCGAATCGGTTTTCGAATTGATTGCCAGATTACATCGCGACTATCAGCTTACTTCCCTCGTCGCGACTCACAATCTCGCTTTTGCGCGTCGTTGCCGCCGCGTGTTGCGGTTCCATCAGGGCCGTATGGAAGAAGTCGTACCGGAATCGCTGCCTGCATGAGCGGTGTGTGAGCTCCTGCGGCGCCGGGCGGAAAGGACGGGTGGCGGGTTTTGACTTCGGGGGCGAGTGGCAATGCAGAAATCGGGCCTGAGTGCCATAGCACCGGAGTGCCATGAGTCACTCCACCCATAGAAAAACGTTTCGGGGGGGTTGGGTTCGTGGCCTTTTGATTGCATAATGTTGTTAGGGCCAAGAGTTCTCGGGGGGGCAGCCGGTTCTGACTCCCAGGAGGGCTCAGGGGGAAGGGGCTATATGTTCGAACGCTACACGGAGAAAGCAAGGCGCGTAATCTTTTTCGCGCGCTACGAAGCGAGCCAGTTCGGGTCTCCCTACATCGAGACCGAGCACTTGCTACTCGGACTGCTGCGCGAAGACAAGGCCCTGACGAATCGCTTCCTGCGCTCTCATGCTTCGGTTGAATCGATCCGCAAGCAGATTGAAGGACACACCACGATCCGGGAGAAGGTCTCGACCTCGGTTGACCTGCCCCTGAGCAATGAATGCAAGCGCGTGCTCGCGTACGCCGCGGAAGAAGCCGAACGCTTGTCGCACAAGCATATTGGAACCGAACATCTTCTATTGGGATTGCTGCGTGAGGAAAAGTGCTTTGCTGCGGAAATTCTGCATGAGCGCGGACTGCGGCTCCCGACCATTCGAGAAGAGTTAGCCCGGACCAGCCAGGAGAAAGCTCAGCCTCAGCGGCAGCGCGAGTCTTCCCTGCTGGCCGAATTTTCGCGCGACTTGACCCAGGCCGCGATGGACAGCCAACTGGATCCGCTGGTTGGACGAGAAGGCGAAGTCGACCGCGTCATCCAGATTCTCTGCCGTCGCACCAAGAACAACCCAGTGCTGATCGGTGAGCCGGGCGTAGGCAAGACCGCGATCGTGGAAGGCCTGGCGCAACGCATCGCGGACGGCGAAGTTCCGTCGTTCCTGGCCGACAAGCGCATCCTTGCTCTCGACCTCTCTTTGATCGTCGCCGGCACCAAATACCGCGGTCAGTTCGAAGAGCGCCTGAAGACCATCATGAAGGAACTGATGGAGTCCCAGAACGCCATCATCTTCATCGATGAGTTGCACACGCTGGTGGGCGCCGGATCGGCGGAAGGATCACTCGATGCTGCCAACATCCTGAAGCCCGCGCTTTCCCGCGGCGAGATTCAGTGCATCGGCGCAACCACTCCTGGCGAATACCGGAAGTCGATCGAAAAGGACCGTTCCCTCGAACGTCGCTTCCAGGCTGTGAAAGTGCCGCCGCCGGACGAAATTAACGCCACCAAGATTCTGTTCGGGATTAAGGATCGCTACGAGAAGTTTCACGCCGTCACCTATACCGACGACGCCATCAACTTCGCGGTCTCGCATTCGAACCGCTACATCCCGGACCGCTTCCTGCCCGACAAGGCCATTGACCTCATCGACGAGGCCGGGGCGCGCGTGAAGCTGCGCCAGACCTCGCTGCCAGAGGACATCACCGAAGTGCAGAAGCGCATCAAGTTCATCGTTCACCGCATGGAGAACGCCATCGCGAACCACGAGTTCGAGAAGGCGCGCTTCTACTCGGATGAGGAACGCAAAGAGCGCGAGAACCTGCGCGCTCTTCGCGAAAAATATCATCTCGACGAATCTTCCACCGGAGTGGTCGGCCGCGAGGACATCGAGGACGTGGTCTCTCGCTGGACCGGGGTGCCGGTCATGTCGATCAAGGAAGAAGAGTCGCAGAAACTGCTGCGCATTGAAGAAGAGCTGCATAAGCGGATCATCTCGCAGGACAAGTCGATCACGGCCCTTGCCCGCGCCATCCGCCGCAGCCGCGCCGGCCTGAAAAGCCCGAACCGGCCGATCGGCTCGTTCCTGTTCCTGGGCCCGACGGGCGTCGGCAAGACCGAGGTCGCGCGCACGCTGGCCCAGTTCATGTTCGGCAGCGAGAAGTCGTTGGTCCGCTTCGACATGTCCGAGTTCATGGAAAAGCACTCGGTCTCGAAACTGATCGGCTCGCCTCCGGGATACGTGGGCTACGAAGAGGGCGGACAACTTACCGAGCGAGTAAAGCGTGCCCCGTATTCGGTGGTCCTGCTCGACGAAATCGAGAAGGCGCATCCGGACGTGTTCAACATTCTGTTGCAAGTGTTTGAAGACGGCCAGCTCACCGACGGCCTGGGCAACACGGTGGATTTCAAGAACGCGATCATCATCATGACGTCGAACATTGGCGCCCGGCACCTGCAGAGACGCGAGGGCCTGGGATTCCAGTCGTCGAAGGAGGACATGGTTTCCGAGAAGGTGGAAGACCTCGTGAAGAACGAAGTCAAGCGCACCTTCAATCCAGAGTTCCTGAACCGGTTGGACGAGATCATCCTGTTCACCGCCCTGGGCGAGAGCGATCTGATCCAGATCCTCGAACTCATGGTCAGCCAGCTGAACCAGAACCTGGCCCAGCGCTCCATCACGGTGACTGTGGCCGACGAAGCCAAGAGGTGGATCCTCAGCCAGACCCTGACCGACCGCAGCTACGGAGCCCGTCCGCTGCGCCGCGCGCTGCAGAAGTACATCGAGGACCCGCTCTCGGAGGCGCTGATCCAGGGCACCATCACGACGCGGCCGGCCTTCATCGAAGTCTTCCTCGACGGCAACAAGCTGTACTACCGTCCAGTGGACTCGGAGAAGACCGAGGGTGTGCTGCTGTACGAGAACTAGCGGCCAGCTTTCAGCCATCAGCCGTCAGCGAAAAGCTGGCGGCTTTTGCTTTGCCAGGTAACACCCTGATCTTCAGGCTGGAAAGCCTTGCCACCCTTTTCACTTCCCTGCCGGCGTGTACCTAACTCCCAACTGATCAAACAGGAAGCCGAATACGTCGGCGCCTTGCTCGATCTGTTCATCCAAGGCTGTGCCGAAGCCATGCCCGGCGCTCGCTGTGGTTCGCAGCAGGATGGGGTGATCGGAACGGTTCGCCGCCTGAAGGCGTGCGGTCATTTTTCGCGACTGCATGGGGTTCACGCGGTGGTCGTTTTCTCCCGTGGGCATCAGGATCGCGGGATAGGCTGTGCCATCCTTTACGTGGTGGTAGGGAGAGTAGGCGTAAAGCGCCTTGAACTGTTCGGGATCTTTCACCGTGCCGAATTCGGTTACGTTGAAGGCGCCGTTGGGGTCGAGTTCGACGCGCAGCATGTCGTAGATGCCGACGTAGGAAACCACGGCGCGGAAGAGCGCGGGGTGCTGGGTGAAGGCCGCGCCCATTAGCAGGCCGCCGTTGCTGCCGCCGAGGATGGCAAGGCGGGCGGGTGAAGTGTAGTTCTGGTCGATGAGAAATCGGGCACAGGCAATGAAATCGTCAAACACATTCTGCTTGCGCGTCAGGTTGCCCGCCTTATGCCACTCCTCGCCGTATTCGGCGCCGCCGCGCAGATTGGCAAACACAAAGACGCCGCCCTGGTCGAGCCAGACCCCTGAGTCCGATCCCACGAAGTAGGGCTTGGAACTGATGCCGTAGCCCCCGTAACCCTCGAGCAGGCTGGGGTTGCTCCCATCGAGGCGTGTGCCTTTGCGGCGGATGATGTTGACCGGCACCCGGGTCCCGTCTTTCGAAGTGGCAAAGTCGCGCACCACTTCGGCATCGTCGAACTTGACCGGTGAGGTCTCGTAGAGCGCGGTGCGGACGGTCTTGGCGGTGGCGGCGTCAAAGCGGTACCAGGCGGCCGGCTCAAGATAAGTGGAAGTATAGAAGAGCACATTGCCGCTGCCGATCGAGACGACTTGGCCGATCGCTGAGATCGGAGGCAGTGGCGGGGCCGCAAGCGCATGGCCCTCAGGGTCGAAGACCCGGACGCGAGAGGGTCCGCCCATGATGTCAACCACGTACAGGCGGCCCGGAGTGGGCACGAAGTTTTCGATGGAGGCTCGGGCGGTCTCGTTGGAATCAGCGCCCGAGCTTTGCGGGACGATGACTTTGGCGTGGGCAAGATTCAGATCAGTGAGCGGCAGACGCAGAATCTGGCCACGCGGCGCGTCCTTGCGAGAAAGCAGGTAAAGCTCGTCGTCCGCTCCCACCTTCGCCGCTACGATTCCATCCTCGAAGCGCGTGACCTGGGTCCATTTGCCGGCGGCGTCCCGTCCATAGTGGGCGACTTCGCCGCCATCGCCGTTGGCTACGGCGGCGACCAGCCAGCGGCCGTCCGCGCTGGCGCGCAGCTGGATTTCGGCGATGCGCGGGAAATCCTTGCCGATGACGTAGGTGTCTTGCTGGGGCGCGGCGCCGAGCTTGTGAAAGTAGACCTGCTGATAGAAGTTGACATCTTCCGGTGCACGCTCGTTCCCCTGCGGATAGCGCGTGTAATAGAAGCCGGACCCGTCGGCCTTCCATTCAAGACTGCCACCCGCCGTCGCAAAGTTCACGCGCGGGATGACGTCGGAGAGTTGCCGGCCGGTGGCGACTTCGAAGACGTGAGCCGAACTATCTTCTGAACCATTCTCGGAGAGAGCCGCGGCGACGTATTTGCCGTCGAGGGACGGTACGTAGAAATCCACCGAGAGTGAGCCCTTGGCGCTCACCGCGTTGGGATCGAAAATGACCTTCGCGCCGGCGGGATCGTCGGCGGAGCGCAGGGCCACCAGGGTGGGCTGCTGCTGCGGTGGCTGGTACCTGATGGCAAACAGAGTTCCACCGCGGAATTGCAGGTCAGAGTAGGCAGCGGACTCGCCGGCCGCGAGCTGCTTGAGGCGCTCTCTGATCAGAGGGCGCGCTGCCAGCTGGTCAAAATATTCGCGGGTGCGGGCGTTCTCGGCGGCGCTCCACTGCTTGACGGCGGGATCATCCCAGTTCTCCAGCCAGCGATAGTCGTCGGTGACTTTGACGCCCTGGTATTCGTCGATGACGGGACGCTTCGGTGTGGCGGGCGGAGCTGGGACGGATGGCGCCTGGGCCAGGGCGGTCAGGGACAACAGGAAGATTGTCAGGGAAGAGCGCAGCACGTTTCGCATAACAGAGCCCTCTTTCTGTAGGTCGGAGGCCGTTCTCAGGCTTCAGTCGTTGATCGCCTGATATGCCAGTGCGTGCACCTGATGATCGAGGGTCAAGTCGCCGGTCGGGTGCAATTGCCCCATGAAGATCACGATCATTTGTTCTTTCGGGTCAATGGAAAACGCGGTGTAGAAAAAACCTCCCCAGTTGTACTCTCCCGGCGACCCTAGTTCGGAGAGCGGTCCCTTCACGCCTTCGACTCCGAACCCGAGCCCGAAGCCCTGGTCCACACTGATTTTTCCCAATTGATCCTGGCTCATGAGTTCGATCGACTTGCGGCTGACCAGCCGCATATTTCCCACCTTGCCGCCATCCAGCATCACCTGGCAGAAGCGCGCATAGTCGGCGGCCGTCGAAACCAGACCGGCACCACCCGAGAAGAGCTTCTTGGGAGCACGGTACGGGTAGTCGGCTGAATAGATAAAAAATCCTTCCGCAATGGGCGAATCGGGGAAGCGCTTGAGGCCTTTCTCCGCATCGTAGGTGTACGCCGTGGCCAACCGCTCCAACTTATGATCGGGTGGATAGAAATAAGTGTCCTTCATCCCGAGCGGCTCAAAAATGCGGGCACGAAAGAATTCGTCCAGGGGTTTACCGGAAACGACTTCCACCAGGCGGCCGAGGACGTCAACTCCCAAGCTATATTCCCAGCGCTCCCCGGGGTTGAACAGCAGCGGGATTGCGGCGAGGCGCTTCACGCTGTCCTCAATGGAGCCGTCGTAGGGCAGTAGCCCGCTCGCGACGTTGGCACTCTTGTACAGGGGGCCAAGTTCGGCATTCCACTGGTAGGTGAGTCCCGAGGTGTGCCGCAGAAGGTCGCGGATCGTGATCCCTCGGGTTGCGGGGATCGAGTAGGGCTCGCCGGCGGCGGGTTTGACCAGCACTCTCGGATTCTTGAACTCGGGCAGATACTTCGAGACGGGGTCGCTGAGAAGGAAGTGCCCCTCTTCGTACAGCATCATCACCGCCAGGCTCGTGATGGGCTTGGTCATGGAGCAGATACGGAACATCGTGTCCGTGTGCATCGGCTTGCCGGCTTCGCGGTCCATCATGCCCTGCGCCTTGAACCAGGCCACGTGTCCGCGGCGCACCACCATGGTGACCCCGCCCGCGATGCGCTGGTCGTCGATGTCGTGCTGGACCGCCGTGCCGATCCGCTCGAGACGGTCGAGGGAAAGTCCCACGGCCTCGGGTTTGGCGATCGGCAGCTCTTGCGCGATCGCGCAGGCGGTTAAGACAAGCAAGGAGATCAGCAATGAAGCTCTGGTTTTGGGGTTGATTGGGCAGGGAGAATTCATGGGCCCTCTTGCTCCTCTCGTCGTCCATGGTCGGAAACTGCGGGGCTCGTGATTGTATACCGAGGCAGGCCTTCCTCGTCATTTCTGCACTCGGATGAGCGAATCCTCACCGTTCGGGAACGATCTGAGGGAGCCGCTCCTGCCGTCCCGAGCGAAGCGGATCTTCTTTGCGACCGGGAGGGTAAAGATTGAATCTAGTCAGTAGCTCGGCTGGCGTCCGCGACTCCATCCCTGGGAAGAGGGACCATGGAAAAGATCAACATCGCCGACAAGTTTGCCAAGATCACTGAATACTGGAAGCCCTACATCGCCGGTGAGCTCAACGGCCAACTGGTAAAACTCGACAAGCTGAAGGGCGAGTTCGTCTGGCATCATCATGAGAACGAGGACGAGCTGTTCCTGGTGGTCAAAGGGCGCTTTCGCATGGAACTGCGCGACCGGCACATCTGGCTGGAGGAAGGCGAGTTCCTGGTCGTGCCGCGCGGGGTCGAGCACCGGCCCGTCGCCGACCAAGAAGCCTGGATCATGCTATTCGAGCCCGCGTCCACTCTGAACACGGGCAACCTCGAGAACGAGCGTACGCTTCACCACCTGGAGCGCGTGTAAGCGCCCGCACCCAGACGTAATCTTGCTTGCTTGGCTAGGTTCCGAGTAACCTGGAAGGGGAATCGAACTGCTTGCCTATGGAACTGATCGTCTACTCCGCCTTCTGGTGTGCCGATTGCCGCAAAGCCAAGAGCTTCTTGGACCGGCACAACATTCCCTACCGAGAGATCGACATCGAAACCACACCGGGTGCGGCCGAGCGGGTGGTCCAGGAGACCGGCAAGCGGGCCATCCCCCAGTTTGTGATCGACGGGAAGTGGGTCCAGCCTTACAGTCCGGCGGAGGGCTTCCTGTACGACGAGATGGCCCGCCGGCTGCACATCGGGGAACCCTGACACAGGGCCCGCTCAAGCCGTCAGCACTGCTGCTAAGTCTCTGAAATATAGAGCCATCTGGGGTACATCGCCTTCCGTGCCTAGGGAAAACCGTCCTCATCCTGCATGATGGAGGGGTAGCACGAACCGCCTCTGGCCCCCACCCTCCCCCAGTTAGCGTCAACCGCACCAAACCACTATGTCCGAGCAAGGACCGATGCCCGAAGTCGACCAGGCGGCCGAAAGCTGGACCTGGCTGATCGAATCCGCCGTAGGCCTGCTTTTGCTGATTGGCACTGGTGTGGTAGTGCAGTATTACGCACCGCCCGCGACCACTGACTTGCAGGATCAGGTCCACCAGCTCCATCAGCAGGTGGAGACGCTCCAGCAGGAACAGGCGATGCCGGTGATGGTTCTAAACCGCTATCGCAATTCGATTTGCTATGTCTTCGGAATCTATGAGGTGGGTTTTCCACACCAGGCTCCGAGGCTCAGGGCACGTGTTTCGGGCACCGGGTTCGTGGTTGCCAATGGACTATTGGCGACCAACCGGCACGTGGCCGAACCCTGGTATGGAGATCCGGAAGCCGACGCGCTGATTCGTCGCGGAGCCGTGGCGTCGCTCGAAAAGCTGGTCGCGTTCTTCCCCGGCTCTCCGACGCCTTTTGAAATCACGCCCACGGTTGTTTCTGCGCACAGCGATCTGGCGGTGCTTCACCTGGAATCCACGCCCTGGACGCGCGGGCTTGCGCCTCTTCCTCTCGCCCGGCGGCCCACGCCCCCGGGAGAACTGGTCACCGTCATCGGATATCCCATGGGGGTCGCAGGAATGGTCGCGAAATCGCCCACCGAAGTATATGAACGGCTGGCTTACCGTCATGATGACATCAGCGCGGCCAGCGAACTTGCTGCCCTGTCTCTGATCCGCCCATCGGCCACTGTAGGCCACCTCGGGGATGTGGTGGGCGACAAGCTGATCTATGATGCGCCCACCGCGCATGGCGGCAGCGGTGGACCGGTGTTCAATTCCGCGGGCCAGGTCATCGGTATCAATTCCGCCTACATTGACGGCTTTTCCGGTGGAACGCTGGGAATTTC
>Ga0137415_10004366_pt1 | contig 14004 bp, 10 predicted proteins | sample CZODoug3_1_1_16f_FD_183082 | JGI IMG/M metagenome (GOLD analysis project Ga0137415, IMG submission 183082) | Vadose zone soil fungal communities from Angelo Coast Range Reserve, California, USA - CZODoug3_1_1_16fungal (Hybrid Assembly) | ecosystem: Environmental > Terrestrial > Soil > Vadose... | reverse complement strand
CCGGGAGTCAGCGTGTTCTACAAGGATAAGGCGGGAAACATCTTCCACACGTATTCGGCGTACGCACGCGGTACGGAGATGACGATTGGCACGTACAATTATCTCGATTATGTGCCGAAGGGCCGGGACGAAGATGGGTTGCCGTTCACGATGGCGTGGATTCGGCACCATGACCGATATACGGACGGCAAGTTGGCGGATAAAGATAGGCCGTATTGGCCGGCTGTCGCGGCGTCCGCGTCGTAAATTCTTGCTGACGGCTGGGCGTTTGGGGCGCAGCGGTGCTGCGCCCCTACCGGGCTTTATCTAAGCGGAGAGTGGGTATACAGGATCCGGCCGGCGTCCGGGCCTACGCGACGGCGGCGGCAGCTCGTGCAGGTGTCGGAGCGACAAAGGCGGCGTGTTCCTGGTCTTCCCTACGGGCCTGGACGATGGACCAAAGAACATCGGTGGGCTGGCACGGGGAGGCGATGAGATCGAAAGCGCCGTTGTGCAGTGCGTCAAGATACTCATCCCAATCGGCGAGGCGCGAGGTCACAATGACGCGAGCGTGCTGGTGAGGGGCGCGAGTGGCCGCCACAACATCACGATAATTCCCGTCGGAAAGCCGGCGGTCGCAGAAGATCAGGAAGACAGTTTGCGTTTGCAGGGCCTCCCGGCATTCACTTACACGCGACGCGCAAATCGTTTCGTGGCCCTCTTTGCGAAGAATTTCGTTTAAAGCGCGGCGATGCTCGAGTTCGGACGACACAACGAGAACTTGGGGCGTGGCTTCCATGAGGGCCTCCGGAGGAGTACTAAACTGATTTCAAGGTGTCAAACGCGGACGGGGTGAGAATAACTGAGGAACAATTGCTTAGTGCAAGTGTCAGAGGCTCGCCCCATCCCGAACCTAGGAACCGAAACTAAGCTTGCCTAAAGGCATTTCCCATCCGTAAAGGTATTGATACGGTGCTGGAGAATACTGTAGGTGACCTTAGGGAAGCATTATCTGCCAGGAGTTGGGCCGAACTTCTCCGTTCATTCAACCAGCAGCACCTGCACTGTCGTCCCATTGTGGCAAGTCCCTCTTGCCCAGCATGGCCTCGGCCGCCCAAGCACCTAAATACACAGAGAGAGCGACGCCGTGCCCGCTGTAGGCGCCCGACACAATGACATCGCGATGCTCGGCATGCCTGCGAAACACCGGCTGCCACTTGTCGGCAATCAGAATTGGCCCGCCCCAACGATGACTCAGGCGCACGCTTTGGAGGGTGGGATGGAGATTGCGGACCCGCTTTTCAAGGTCAGCGAGAAGGTCAGCGGCGTCGCCTTCGGTAACGTTTAGGGTGAGCAATTCACGCCAATCCTCGAGATGAACCAGTCCACTGCCGAAAATTACGCGATTGCCCTGGAAAACCCGGCCCCAAAGATAAGGAAGATCGGAAGTATAGAAGGGTTTGCCGGGAGCGAGGCCCAGGGTCGACATCTGATCGGAAGAAAGGGGCTCCGTGGCGACGGCCAACGTGAATTTGGGCTGCGCGGTACCGGCGAGACCGCTGAGCTCGAGAGACTCAGCGTTGGTGGCCACCAGGACGCAGCGAGCACGCACCGGGTGCCCGGCGACATGGAGAACGGGGGATTCTTCAACCGCCAAGCTCTCTACGGGAGCGTTCTCAAATATCAGTGCACCACTTTTGGTGGCGGCCCAAGCCAAGCCGCTGAGCATCTTGCCCGGATCGATTGTGCCACCCGGCACTTCTTTGGTCACACCCAAGGTGCCTGAATCGCTCCATGCAATGGGCGAATCGGGCAGTATGCCTTCCCGGCCGATTTCCAGGGTACCGGGAAGTTGAAGATCACACTGGACTTGCAGCTCTCGCAAGATGCCGGACAGTCCGGCGAGCACATCACCGAGGCCGGGTAACTCTCCGGCAGCGGTGTCCGCGAGGGCCATCCCACCGGTATGCCCGCTGGAACCGGCGCCGATGCGGCTGGATTCAAAGAGGGCCACGTGCTTTTTGGGCTCCAAATGGCGAAGCCAAGCCGCCGCAGCCAAGCCGGTGAAACCGCCGCCAACGATGGCGAAATCGACCGCATCTGGCATCGGAATCGGCTCGGAATGGAATTCAATGGTCCACGGCGGGAGACCCCATCGTGGTATTCGCGCTGTATTGGCTGGTAGTGTCGCGCTCATTGCTATAGGGAAGGCAATAGTTAGATACCACAGAGGACGGTAGGTTGCGGATGGCGGAAAAGTGGCCGAAATAAAGGACTTAGGTGCAGCAAAAGCTCTATTGAACCTTAGGCACTAAAGATGACAGATTGGATGCCAGGCTAGGTAATGAAGCGAATTCTTATCGCGGACGACAATGCACTGGTGCGGCGCGGGTTACGCGGCCTAATTACGCGCAATGATGATTGGCAGGTGTGTGGAGAGGCGAATGATGGGCGCGAAGCCGTCCAGCGAACTCGCGAACTGCACCCGGACGTTTTGGTGCTGGACTTGGCGATGCCCGGAATGAACGGATTCGATGCGGCGCGTGAATTGGCGAGAGTCGAACCCGGGGTGCAAATCCTGTTATGCACAGGTCAGCTCTCGACTTACGTGGTTAAGGAAGCGGAGAAGATGGGCATTTCGGGTGCGGTGTCAAAATCGAAAGTTTCGCAAATCACCGAAGGAATCGCGGCACTGCTGAGGCACGAGAGATTCTACTGCTGGCCTAGCAATTAAGACAGTGACAGACACACCGGGGGGCCCAATCCCCAATCAATGTCAGTCGTGATGTGAGCCGTTAGACGATTTTACCCTTGCAACCTGGGTGAGGGCAGAGGCACTCGAGGTCGGGAGTCTTCTGCATCGCTTCGCACTCCGTGCTGCAATACTTACTTCCTTCGCTAGCCATACAACTGCAGGATGGATGTGCGCACTTTGTATTTTTCGCGGCCATAAATCCTCCGTCTGAAACCTTAGTGCCTTATGTCGGGTGTATTCCGAGTAGGGACTTTAACCTTTGCGCTTCACACTGATTTCGTCTTTGACGTTGTTCGCACCAGCAATTTGAATCGCTTTGGCGGTAACTGCGTTCTTTTCCTGGTCGGAGCGCACCGCACCTCTCAGCGTGACGGTGCCGTTTCTTGCGATGATCTTGATGTTGTGGGCGCGGATGGATAGAGACTTATCGGTGACGACAGCTCTTCGTATTTTGCGGGCAAGTTCACGATCTTTCGTGGATTGAGCTTGTTGGTCCGCGCTGGAGGCGGGTGGGGAGCTGCTGGGGCGACTCGCTGGAGCATTTTTCGGATTTTGTTCGGAAGGTCGAGACCAGGGCGAGGCGAGACCGAGGGCTCCGAGGACAGCAAACAAAGCAAGATCTCTGGCCGCCCAACTTGGCCAGGAAATCTTGCCGACGGATGATCCCGTCATGGTGTGCTCCGTTGGCTGGCAATTCCACCCTAATGGGCGCGAGTGGAACGCTGCCATACAGCGAAGACCTGACGAATTAAGGCGAGAACGGCACTATAACGCAATTTCCGTTATGCGATCGGCTAGCCGGAAAATGGCTAATTGTAAAAATGCAGCGAGGCAAATCTCTGCGCCTTGTTACGCTCTCGTGAGGAAAAGCTTAGAGACATTCGTGTATAGACGCAGAGCAGCCCGACTTCTACCTTCACACAGGGCCCGCGAAACGCGAGAGTCTGGAAAATTGCCAAAAGGAGAGCACCAATGCAGCATAACGCTTTGATGGAATTGTATGTGGATGAATTGAAGGACTTGTACGATGCGGAAAGCCGATTAGTGAAAGCTCTGCCGAAAGTGGCTAAGGCCGCGTCGTCGGAGAAGCTACGCACCGCGGTGGAGGAACACCTGGAGCAAACGCGCGGTCACGTCGATCGTTTGAAGGAGATCTTCGACAACCTGGACGAGAAGGCGACGGGCAAGAAGTGCGCCGGCATGATAGGTATCCTCAAGGAAGGCGAGGAAATTATGGATGAAGATTTCGAGGCCGAGGTGATGGATGCGGCGTTGATTTCTGCGGCGCAGCGCGTCGAGCACTACGAAATCGCGGCGTACGGATGCGTCCGGACGTGGGCGGATTTGCTGGGAGAAAGCGAAGCCAGTGCCCTGCTGGACAAGACGCTGGAGGAAGAGAAAGAGACGGACGAGAAACTTACGCAACTGGCTGAGGAAATTAACGTACAAGCCAAGGAAGCCGGAAGTGAAGGCGAGGAAGGCGAAGAAGAAGAGGAAGCACCGCGCGGCAAAGCACGCGGCGCAAGAGCGTAACGCACCGATTTGATTCTCGCGATGCTTCATTGAGCGGCGGCTGGGATGTTCACCAATATTCCGGCCGCCGTTTTATTTTTCACGCTGCGATTTTTGCTTTTGATTAGAAACACCGCTGCTTAGCGCTTCCAGGGCAGCGTCCAGAGTTTGCCGTTTCTTCCAAAAATCTTTCCACAAATCGCCAGTAGATTGCAGGCGCGCGGGCAGAGTGTTAATCGTCCAGGCATCCGGGTCGATGTTTCCGTTCATTAGCTCGTCGGCGGTGACGGGCGTTGAGACGGTGGCACCTGGGTGAGCCCGTGCGGAGTAGACCGCGGCCAGTGGCTTACCCTTGGCGTTCTGCAAGGCATCGAGGAGCACGCGGCCAGCCGGGCGTTTGCGAATGCTGCGCTCTAAGGTGGTATCGCGGGGCAGCTCGGAGGCGACGAGCTGGCTGATGATTTCGGCGAAGGTGCGCGTCTGGGCGTATTTGTAAATTGGTTCCAGAGGCACGAAGATGTGAAATCCAGTGGCTCCCGAAGTCTTAAGAAAGCAGACCAGCTTGGTAGAGAGCAAGACTTTGTAAATTGCGCGCGCGACACGCAGAACGGTGGTGAAAGGCGTGTTTGGGGTGGGATCAAGATCAAAAAAGACGTAGTCGGGATAATCCTGGTGATCGTAGCGGCTGGACCACGGATTGTGGTCGATGCAGCCGAGATTGGTGAGAAAAAGAAGAGAGGCGCGGTCCTGGGCCATGATGTAGTCCATCTCGCCGCCACGCTCGTCTGAATACACCTTGGCACGCTGAATCCAGCCTGGAATGGATTCCGGCGCTTCCTTTTGGAAGAAACTTTTTTCGGCGATGCCGTTGGGGTAGCGGCGCATGACCAAGGGGCGGTCCTTCAGAAATGGGAGAATGTGGTCAGCAACGCGGTAATAATAGGCGAGCAGGTCGCGCTTGCGAATGCCGGACTCGGGGAAATAAATTTTGTTCAAGTGGGTGAGGGCGAGGGTTCTGCCGTCCACCAAGAGGCGAAGGCTTTCTGATTTACCGTGAGCTAATTCCTCAAATCCGGATTCCGGGGCGCGAGATTCCGGCGTGTGGGATTCCGGCGGGCGCGTTTGCTTTTTTGGTTGCGGCGTTGGAGCCGGCGGGGACGGCTCGCTGGCGGTCTCGTTCGGCCGCGCGTTGGCGAACGTGCAATCTTGCGGGGTGCGATCTTTACGAATGCCTAGGAAAACCGGCGCTCGCAGATGATTGTCTTCGGTCCAATTCGCAAATTTGATTCTGGCGACCAAGGCGGGCCGGACCCATTCCACGTGCTCGCGTAACTTGGGAGGATTTCGCAAGGGTGAACGCGTAACGCGTAGCTTTTCGAGTTGGGCGAGAAGGTCCTTTTGAGTTTTTTGATCGAAGCCGGTGCCTACGCTGCCGATGAATTGCAATTCTTTCTTTTCGTCGTATAACGCGAGAACAAGCGCTCCAAAATACTGGCGGGTGCGGCGAGGCGCGGTCCAGCCGACTATCACGGCGTCGAGTTCGGTGACGATTTTGAATTTGAGCCAGAAACCAGTGCGATTTCCGGTGTACGGGCTTTCGATTTGCTTGCCGACGATCCCTTCCAGCCCTTGCGCCTTCGCAGCGGCGTAGAGTTCTTTGCCTTTCTCGAGTTGGTGCTCGGAAAAGCGCACGCGGTCGTCGCCGCTCAGCAATTGGCGAAGGAATTCCTTGCGCTGAAGCAGCGGGGTCTTACGGACATCGAAACCGTTGCAATAGAGGACGTCGAAGAAATAATAGGTGAGCGGGACGTCGCTGATGAGCTTTTGCGAGGGCTTGCTGACGCCGAAGCGGTTTTGCAGCTTCTGAAAATCGCTGCGGCCATTTTCGTCGAGAGTGACGATTTCACCGTCAAGAATGGCGGTGCCGGCTCGCAGATGCTTGGCGAGATCTTGAAACTCGGGAAACTCGGCGGAGACATCGCGCTGTGAGCGGGAAAATAAGCGCACAGAACCGTTCTCGACAAATGCCACAGTGCGAATTCCGTCCCACTTAATCTCGAAGAGCCAGTTGGGATCGGAGAATGGTTTGTCGGCGAGCTTGGCAAGCGTGACAGAGACTTCGTGTGGCATAGGAGCCTTGCGCGCTCCGGGCAGCTCGGCGGGGCTGAGCGGAGAAGAATCCTGGACGACTCGTTTCTCTTTTTGCTTTTCCTTGTGAGTCTTGGGTAGCGGGCGGCCGCTAACTACGGACTCGCCATGTTCCTCCACATTCCACATGGGATCCGCATATTCGTCGCGATGCTTGATTAGCAGCCATTCATTCTTGTTTTGGCTGCGCCTTAATTTCACCAGCACGAAGCTTCCGTTCAATTTTTTGCCGTGCAAGCGAAACTTCAGCTCACCGCGTTCGATTTGCTCGGCGGCGCTGAGAGACCCTTCCGGTTCAAACGTGCCTTCGTCCCAGACGATGACTTCACCGGCGCCGTAGTTCCCTTCCGGGATCGTTCCCTCGAACGTGCGGTAATCGAAGGGATGGTCTTCGACCTGGATGGCCAAACGCTTATCACCCGGATTTAGCGAAGGCCCCTTGGGAACGGCCCAGGATTTGAGGACGCCACCGACTTCAAGGCGCAAATCGTAATGGAGGCGCCGAGCCGCGTGCTTTTGTATGACGAAAATTTTCTCGTCTTTGCGGGCTTTTTTGCCGCGCGGCTCGGGCGTTTCCTTAAATCGGCGCTTGCGACGGTACTCGGCTAGTCCTGGCATTCTGATTGATTATAGTGCGGTACCGAGCGGAGATGTCCTTGGAAACGGTGCGCGGTATCGGGGAGCAGTGCGCGAAAGGAAATAAAGCTGGTGTTTTGGGCAGCCGTCGGCACGCGCAAAATGGGTGGCCTGATGGTTTTACCCGATTGTGTACACCAGCCGGCGACCTAACCATTTGTGCAGGAGGAAAGTAGATGGCGGCTTCGGTATGGACAGGATCAATTAGTTTTGGGCTGCTGAGCATTCCGATTCGGCTGTACCCGGCGGCGCGCAGCGAGCGAATTAACCTGCACCAGATTCATAAGAAATGTCACACACGATTGCGCCAGCCGTTGTATTGCCCGACGTGCAATCGGATGGTGCAACGATCGGAAGTGGTGAAGGGCTATGAATATGAGAAGGGGCATTACATCCTGATTGAAAACGAGGAGCTGAAGAAAATTACCCCGCCGTCGGGAAAGGCCATGGAGATTCAGGCCTTCGTGAAGGGCTCACAAATTGATCCTATTTATTTTGAGTCTTCCTACTTGGCGCTCCCGGAAAAGGATAATCCGAAGCCCTACGTGCTTTTGGTGAAAGCGCTGGAGGATTCGGACCGCGTGGGAATCGCGAAGGTCACGATGCACCAGCGGGAATATACGGTGTTTATACGGCCGAGGAGTCATGGGCTGACCGTTCACACCATGTATTTCGTCAACGAGATTCGCAAAGTGGAGGGCTACGGAAAGATCACACAAGAAATAAAGCTGCGCCCGCAAGAGATCAAACTGGCAGAGCAGCTTGTGGAAAGCCTTTCCGAGGATTTCAAGCCGCAGCAATATCACGACACATATCAAGAGAATCTGAAGGCGCTGATTGAGGCGAAGCGGCACGGCAAGACGATCGTCGAAGAAGAAGCGCCGAAGCAAGCGCCAGTTATCGACATGATGGAAGCGCTAAAACGAAGTTTGCACGAAACCGAAGCGGGAAAGCGAAAGAAACCGATGCGCGCGCGGCCCGCTGCGCGTGAAGCCCGGCGGCGCTTGGCCAGCTAGATCAGGAAGCCGCAAAGTTTCCTTATGCATTCAGAGCGACAAAGAATCTCCAAATGAGGAGCGACTCTTTAGAGCAGCGTTGTTTGAATTTGGAAAGGGGGGACAGGTGCCTGTGTTCGGTGTGAGGAGGCAGGCACCCGTCCGTCAGCGAGGGTCGGTCTCGCCATGAGCGTTTTCACGCATGGTGTTACTACAAAAGGTAAACCATGGCTGATAAATCGCAATCAGGTGTTTACTGTAGCGCTGCGCAGGAAGTTGCTGAGCACGCAATGGCCCGAGGCTGGCTCACCGCCATGCCCGGAGACCCCTATGGGGACCGACGCTTGTTCGGAAGGCAACTGTCCAGGCGGTACTATTCCGCAGGTTTGTTCCCTCCTATCCTACTAAATCCGCTGTATTGCGCCCCTAGGTAAGCCCTACCTACACTTATGTCCTGTTGGGTGCTGTCATTTAAGTTGTTGCCGCATATTTGCGACGCGCATCCGGTTCCCAGCCGGATGTTTCACCGGTGAGCTGCCCCAGTCGGTTCACGAGTCGAGATGATGGGAGTGACGGTTCCAGCCGGAGCGCTACCATAAGCGACAATAACCAATCCTGTCGAGCTTTTGCCACAACTGAGAGAGCCTGAGGAGAACTGCGTGTCTGCCTTGAACCCTGCAAAAGAAGTGTGCCCGAGCTTGATTTTTCGCGCCGCCGGGGCACTGCTGCTCTTTGCGCTCAGCACCCAGGCGCAAAACGTGACCACTCAGCACAACGACAATGCTCGCACCGGCGCCTATACCACCGAGGCGATTCTGACGCCGTCCAACGTAAATACCAGCTCGTTTGGAAAAGTCTTTTATTATGTTGTAGATGGCTACGTGTACGCACAGCCGCTTTACATGGCAAACGTCACGATGGGCACCGGCACGTCGCAGGCCGGCACCAAGCACAACGTGGTGTTCGTGGCCACTCAGCACGATAGCGTGTATGCGTTCGATGCGGACAGCAACTTGGGGGCAAACGCCAAACCGCTCTGGCAGATCACGTTGCTGGACACTGCTCATGGTGCCGCGGCTGGGGCTACCCCGGAGCTCAGTTCTGACTTCGGATATACCGACGTGGTGCCCGAGGTGGGCATCACCAGCACGCCGGTAATCGACCCTGTCGGTAAGACAATCTATGTCGTGGGAAAGACTAAGGAAGCCGGGGCGTACCCGTACCGCCTGCATGCCTTGGATATCACAACCGGGGCTGAGAAGTTCGGCGGGCCGGTTACCCTTTCGGGCTCCGTCCCAGGGACTGGGAGCGGAAGCACGGGCGTGACAATGCCGTTTGATCCCAAATTTGAGTTGCAACGGCCCGGCCTGTTGCTGTTAAACGGCATTGTTTACATTGGTTTCGGTGCCACGTACGACATCACGCCCACATGGCATGGATGGATTTTGGGCTATAACGCCGCGACGCTCAATCAGACGGGCATCTGGTGCGCAAGTCCGAATGGGAATGGATCCAGCATATGGCTATCGGGCGGGGGTCTGGCTGCTGATGTTATTGACCCCGTAAACCATCCTTACGGACGCCTGTTCACCGCGACTGGCGATAAATCTTTTAATGCCACAGTGCCCTACGACAACACCATGAATTACAGCATTTCCGTGCTGCGGCTGGACTTGACGAATGGCGCTCCCAGCATGAACACCAATGGAGTGCAGGTCGGCGATATGTTCGCGCCATTTGATCAGGCGACATTGGATACGAATGACAAAGATCAGGGATCTGGAGGGGCGGTCATACTTCCCGACGCCGTGAGCGGCGGTAAGCACTTAATGGTGCAGGCGGGCAAGTCGGGCCGGATATATATTTTGGATCGAGATAATCTGGGCGGCTTCACTCCAAGCAACGCTTCCGATCCTCAACAACAGGGGTCCGCTGGCGGCGCAGTGTTCGGACTGCCGGCTTATTGGAATGGCCACCTTTACTTCTGGCCTGTGTCAGGTGGAGCAGGGAGTCCTCTAAAGCAGTTTTCTTTCGCTAATGGTCTCCTTTCCGGCGTGGTGGCGACGTCTGTGGACACTTCCTCTTTTCCGGGTGCCACGCCGTCGGTGTCCTCAAATGGCACCACGAACGGAATTGTCTGGAGCATCCGAAGCGACGCTTTTGGTTCCCAAGGACCACAAATCCTCTACGCCCATGATGCGAACAACGTTGCCAACCTTCTTTATGCGAGTAACCAGAACGCGCCTCGCGACGCTCCCGGAGCAGCAGTAAAGTTTGCCGTACCAACGATCGCAAACGGAAAGGTCTATGTAGGAGCGGAATATCAGATCGGCGTCTTCGGCTTGCTTAACGGAGCCACGCAAGCGGCGCAGCCGGTGATCACGCCTGTCGGTCAGCTTTTTCACACATCGCTTCAGATCAGCATGAGCGATTCAACTCCGGGCGCGCAAATTTTTTACACAACGGACGGGACCACACCGTCGACCGGTTCTACGGTGTATACCACCCCGTTTACGATTACCAGCACCCAGACCATCAAAGCTATGGCTGCGGGTAGCGGGCTTCTTGCAAGCGGAGTGGATAGCGAAAACTACACTCTGGTGAACCAGGTTCCCACGCCCACCTTCAGTCCAGTTCCTGGCAACTACACTTCGACCCAATCGGTGAGCATTACGACCGGTTGGGCGGGCTCGACGATTTACTACACAACGGATGGCACAACCCCGACCACCTCTAGCAGCCAGTACAGCGTGCCGCTGCCCATCAGCGCTACAACCACGCTAAAAGCGTTCGCTACGGCTCCGAATCTGACGAATAGCCAAGTGGCCACGGGTGTTTACACCATCGCTCCCAATGCAACGAGCTCCGTCAATTTCAGCAATGGCTTCACTTCGACGGGTATGGCCTTTGTGGGGGCCGCAAAGCTAAGCGGCACGCGCCTGCGCCTGACTGACGGTCGGCGAACGCAAACGTCGGCCGCATGGTACGCCACGCAAGTCAACGTGCAAGCGTTCTCGACGGACTTTACGTTTCAACAGGCGCCATATTCGCAAAGCCCGCGCCTTGCCGATGGACTTACGTTCACCATACAAGGAGTGGGAACGACAGCGATTGGTCCTGGCGGGGGCGGATTGGGTTACGGCGCAGCCCTGCCGGGGGGAACGCCAGGCATTCTCAATAGCGTTGCGGTGAAGTTCGATCTCTTCAGCAACGCTGCGGAAGGCAACAATTCGACCGGCTTATATATAAACGGCGCCTCTCCCACGAAACCCGCGGTCGCTTTCGGCGGAGGAATCAATCTTCAAAGCAGCGATATTTTCGCGGTGCACATTGCTTACGACGGCGCGACGCTCACGATGACAATCACGGACACCACGAACGTTTCGCAAACGTTCACTACATCGTGGGCGATCGATATTCCCGGGACCGTCGGCGGCCCAACTGCGTTTATAGGGTTTACCGGCGCAACCGGATTTTATATAGCGATCCAGGACATCTTGAATTGGACGTTCGTCTCGAATTTCAGTGGCCAGCCAACTGCGGCCACACCCGTTATCTCACCGAGTACCGGCACATACACTCCACCGCAGACGGTAAGCATTACCGACGCCACTTCCGGCTCCTCTATCTTCTACACTTTGGATGGGAGTCAGCCGACATCTTCGTCCACGCGGTACACTGGCACTTTTAGCGTAAGCAGCACGACAACGGTCAAAGCTATTGCCACCGCGCCCAATTTTTTGCAAAGCGCCACCACAACTTCGGTTATCACCATCGGCTCGCAGTCTCAGACCTCGACACCGTTGATTTCCCCGGTCACCGGCACGTATTCTTCGCCACAGACGGTGAATATCACCGACGCGACTTCCGGATCTTCGATCTTCTACACGTTGGATGGCAGCCAACCGACTACATCTTCGACCCCTTACACTAGTGCGTTCACAGTCAGCAGCACTACCACGGTTAAAGCCATCGCCACCGCGCCAAACTTCACCACGAGCAATACCGCCACCTCGGTCATCACCATTCAAAGCGGCGGTTCGCCCACGATCAATTTTGCTTCCGGGTTTACCGCCACCGGTTTGCAGTTCAACGGACGCACCATACTGAATGGCAGTCGTTTGCAATTAACCGATGGTGGAAAAGCGGAAGCTAGCAGCGCCTGGTTCACAACCCCGGTCAACGTGCAGGCCTTCACCAACGACTTCACCTTCCAGCTGGTTAACGCCAGCTCGGATGGCATGACCTTCACCATCCAGAACGCCGGCACTACCGCGCTCGGTTTTTCTGGCGGCGGTCTGGGCTACGGCTCAGGCTCGCCCACCGGACCACTCGGCATTCCCACCAGTGTGGCGGTCAAGTTCGACCTATTCCAGAATGTCCACGAAGGCACCAACTCCACTGGTCTGTACACCAATGGAGCCTCTCCGACTAGTCCATCGGTAACGTTAGGCAACGGCGTCGATCTACACAGCGGTGATGTGCTGCAGGTGCACATGACTTATGACGGCACCACGCTGACCATGACCATTACCGACACCGTGACCAACGCCACGTTCACGACTTCCTGGCCGATCAACATTCCTGCAACGGTAGGAGGCAACACGGCGCTGGTGGGCTTCACCGCTGGCACCGGAGTGCAAACCATAACGCAGGTCGTCACCTGGACTTACTCCGCAAACGGCTCGACACAGCAGCAGGCCGCGACGCCGGTAATTTCACCTGCGACGGGGACGTTCACGTCGCCACAAAGCGTAACCATCAGCGATGCCACTTCAGGGTCAAGCATCTTCTATACGCTCGATGGCAGCCAGCCCACCACATCTTCAACTGCATACACGGGCGCGTTCACAGTGAGCAGCACCACAACGGTGAAAGCCATAGCCACTGCGCCCAACTTCTTGCAGAGCTCCACCGCCACTTCGGTAATAACCATCAATGTGCCGTCTCAAGCTTCCACGCCAGTGATCTCCCCGGTCACCGGTACGTATTCTTCAGCGCAGACGGTGAACATTACCGACGCTACCTCCGGCTCCTCCATCTTCTACACTTTGGACGGCAGTCAGCCCACTACATCGTCGACCCCGTACACCAGTGCGTTCACCGTTAGCACCACCACCACGGTGAAAGCCATCGCCACCGCGCCAAACTTCACAACCAGCAACACTGCCACCTCGGTCATCACCATCCAAAGCGCCTCGCCTACGATCAGCTTCGCTTCCGGATTTACCGCCACCGGTTTGCAGTTCAACGGACGCACCAAGCTGAATGGCACTCGTTTGCAATTGACGGACGGCGGGCAAGCAGAAGCCAGCAGCGCCTGGTTCACCACCCCGGTTAATGTGCAGACCTTTACCAACGACTTCACCTTCCAGTTCATCAACCCCAACTCGGACGGTATGACTTTCACCATCCAGAATGCCGGCACCACCGCGCTTGGTCTTTCCGGCGGCGGCCTGGGTTACGGTGCAGGCTCGCCCACCGGAACCCCTGGCATTCCAACTAGCGTGGCCGTGAAATTCGACTTATTCCAGAACGTCCATGAAGGCACCAACTCCTCCGGTCTGTATACGAACGGCGCCTCTCCGACCAGTCCATCCGTAACCTTGGGCAACGGCGTCAATCTACACAGCGGCGATGTCCTGCAGGTGCACATGACCTATGACGGCACCACGCTGACCATGACCATCACCGACACAGTCACCAACGCCACGTTCACAACTTCCTGGCCGATCAACATTCCCGCCACCGTGGGAGGCAACACTGCTTTAGTAGGTTTTACTGCCAGCACTGGATTGCAGACCACAACGCAGGTCGTTTCTTGGACGTATGGCCCGTAGAAAACAACGAACTCCATTTGCACGCTGTGATTTGACCCGACCGGCGCCATCCGCTATAGTCATTAAGCGGGGTGGAGCAGCCTGGTAGCTCGTCGGGCTCATAACCCGAAGGTCGTCAGTTCAAATCTGACCCCCGCAA
>Ga0137415_10004365_pt1 | contig 14007 bp, 13 predicted proteins | sample CZODoug3_1_1_16f_FD_183082 | JGI IMG/M metagenome (GOLD analysis project Ga0137415, IMG submission 183082) | Vadose zone soil fungal communities from Angelo Coast Range Reserve, California, USA - CZODoug3_1_1_16fungal (Hybrid Assembly) | ecosystem: Environmental > Terrestrial > Soil > Vadose... | reverse complement strand
TATCAGATGACATAGTTGTCTGTACCCCAATCTTCCCCCAGTGTACTCATCTGACAAATCCAACAGGAATTTGGGATCGATATCGTAGGCAAAGATAACAAGATGATTATCCATCACAAAGTAGCTGCCTGCGTCATGTGTGTCTTTTCCGACCAAGACACCCACATAGCCGCTCGCATCGAGCAGCAGCAACTTCAACAACACCATCATCAGCCTGACAGCGGCAACAGCAGTATCAACAACTGCATGCACGACACCCCGGTGTGAACCCGTCTTCCTCCCCTTCGTCCATCTTTCTTTCTCCCGGTGGGCGCACAAATCAGGCGAATACCGGATTGAGCTTCTCGCTCGAATAATGCAGGGAGGAGACCGCCGATGCAGGTGACGGGTCTTGGTGGGATAGGAGGGATGGGCAGCGGGAACGTTAGCCCGCCTGGGAAGAGCCGTTTTACTTTGATCATATCTTGAGTAGGCTGCAGGAGCAGCTGCAGAAGAGTTGTGAGGCGGGCGCGGAACTGCATACCCTCATGGGCGCAATGAACTATATCCATGATACGGATCACTAGTGAGTTGATCCTGTTACTTATTTACAATTTCTGATGTATATTTCTAGCCTTCCAATCTCCCTCCCTGTCCCTCCACGTTACCTAAAATCAACACCCTCTAGAAGCAGCTTCGTCTACGTCTGCACAAGCGCCCGCCCTTACCGAGCTCCAATCCCAGCTTCACAATACTCAGTCCTCGCTCGCTAACCACATTGACAAAGAGTGCGCTCTTGAAGGCATTATCGCGGAGCCTAACGCTATCAAGCGAGAAGTGGGGCTGTTGAGGGAGTTGCTTCCCAAACTCCTGTCTTAAAACGATGCACGAACCCGATCTACGCGCCCAAAGACGTGACATTCGATTTCTCGATATACGTCTCCCTCGCGGATAGGCTGGGTGTGGTGGATGGGACAAGAGGACTATTAATATTCGACTCTGAACTCGTACACCTCTCCGAGGGCATTCAGTCCGAATACACGATAGATACATAGATAATAGTGAGACATTATATGGATTAAGACGTGCCAGCGGACGTCCGCCGGACTGTACACAGTGTATGAGTTATACAAGTCGGCGGAACGATATTTAATAGATGTAACCAACGTGTCCGGTGGGTATTAAGAAGCTATCCACCTTTCCGACATCGGATATTCAGTATCCGATGGAATCCAATGGGCCCACCGCCTCGTATAGGTCTCATATCACTCCATAACTACCTAACAAATATTCAATTAACCTAAAGAGCAGGTTGGCCGAAAAGGAAAAGTAATGGTGATTTAATGGTAGTACATCAGTCTGGCAGGCTATTTGATATTGGCTGACAGTCCATCCAATATTGTCTGAGTGGTACTGTCAGATCCGCCGAATACACACAAAATATTCATTGGGTGTGTCCATTGGTTAGACTGACAGTCCATCCAATATTGTCTGGGTGGTGCTCTCAGATTAGCCGGATACACACAGAATATTCATTGGGTGTATCCATTGGTTAGGCTGACAGTCCATCCAATATTGTTTGGGCGGTGCTCTCGGATCAGCCGGATACACACAGAATATTCATTGGGTGTATCCATTGGTCAGGCTGACAGGCCATCCAATATTGTCTGAGCGGTACTGTCAGCTTAGCCGGATACACACGGAATATTCATTGGGTGTATCCATTGGTTAGGCTGACAGTCCATTCAATATTGCTTTTGCGGTAGTGTCAGCTCAGCCGGATACACACGGAATATTCATTGGGTGTATCCAATGGTTAGGCTGACAGGCCATCCAATATTGTCTGAGCGGTACTGTCAGATCAGCCGGATACACACAGAATATTTGTCCATTGGTTAGGCTGACTGTCTATCCAATATTATCTGGGAGGTACCGTCGGATACGTCGGATAAACGGAACATATCATTGTGTATTTATTAGGTAACTTGACAGTGGCCGCGGATCTAAGGTGGTGTTATATATCTTATTCGTAACACAAGGGCCATGTATCCAAAATGTGTATGCAATATTAGAGTGTATCCGCAACCGCATTTCGGATAGAATCGGAGCTAATGTCCATGTCTTGTCTACAATCCCAACTCCACGAGTGGATACACTCTATTTACAACTTCATGTGATGAAATGGGGAGTTAGATTGCATCGAATGTAGTGGCAGAACTACACATATATATATATATATAAAATTAGTCTAACGTCTCCGAGATCTCCTCGCAAGTCTTCGTGACAGCGGCAAAGTCCTTCGTGACGGCAGCAAACTCCTTTGCAAGACGCGCGAACAGCTCATTGGTGTCTTTCTTAGAGTTGGCCTTGGTGGCACGTGTAGACTTCCTCGTAGCCTTCGGAATGGCTACTCCGTCGAATCGGACGTGAGACGAACTCGCGGAGGCAGTTTTGGGCTTCTTGCCCAGTGGTTGAGCGTCGGCGTCATCGAGCGGCTCGATAACGCCAATCGAGCTGGCGTCGGTCGTTGAATACGCCTTGCGCTTCCTGTTTGCCGAGCGTGCTGGAGACCTCGGCTCCTCTTTGATACTCATTTCACGAGGGCGACGAACATCTATTTGTTACACATTGATCAGTAGTATACTTCGAAGTGGAAACGGCAAACGATCACTCACCCCCATTGTCACAACTCTTCTTCTGCCTCCAGCACAAGTCGCACGCATGTCCGACGGGACCCGAGCAAATGGGCTCATTGGTCCGAACACAGTTCTGACAATGCTATATGTTACTGGTAAGTAAACGATTCGCGAGTGCAATACACGTTACTCACGTTCTCGTGAGTCACTTGGGGCATCCGTTTTCGAGCTTCTTCCTTCTGACGCATTGTCTTCTTCTTTGCGGTTCCCTGATATATAGAATTAATGTAATTAGTATGGAAAGCAATACCAATATATATATAAAGCGCACCGGTTGCTCCTCAGGAGCAGAATCGCTGCGCTCATCGTCATCAACGTCATCAACGTTGATTCCAGCAGACCTTTTCGCGTCGATAAACGCCTGTTTCTGGGCCCTGAGGTCGCGTTCGGCTTGCATGATCGCCATCTCTGTATCCGCCAGCTTCCTCGCCTCCTCCAACCGTTCTCTGGCGGCTGCCGCCTGGGCTAAATCCTGACGCAATTCCTCCTCTGCGCGTTTCCGCTTTTCCTCCTCAGCCCTGGCCTTTTCCTCCTCAGCCCTGGCCTTTGCCTCCTCCTCGCGCCTCTTCGCTTCCACCGCATCGGACTGTTTCTGGGACTCCAATTGGCCTTCGAAGGTAACCACCGTGTTCGTGCACAGTGTGTTAAGCGACACCACGACGTCTTGCTGAATTGGTTGCAGACCAGCGAGCCGAGTAAGCTTGGCCTGCAAAGGGTAAGCCTGTGTTGATAGCATATGTAGATTAAGTGGACTTACCAAGAGCGCATCCATGCGCTCGCACCATTCCAGTGTCGAAAGTTCGTGAAACCGGCCGTTAGATTCGATCGGGCGGTTTTGGTAGTGACCGAAGACGGTCTGGGCCAAATGAAGTCCTTGGGACTTCAGGAAATCGCCAAATGAGTCTGGCGCTTCAATTGGATCAGGGTAGGACATGTCGATAAGGCGATCTCGGGGTCCAGAAAAAAAAAAAACTGAGTGTCGATGTTGTGGAATGGAACCGATGTTGAACTAAAACAACGCGTCGTCGGATTCTCACACTCCGTTCTCACACTCCATTTGGTAGGCTGTGGCTGTGTGCATGGCCACTACAGAACAGTTGAAGATACTTTGGAAATGATCCATTGTGCGTCTCTAATGGATAGGCTGTGAATAAAATGTTTTGTTTATATTCAGTAATGTACATCTTCTGCCATTGTCAACCTAAAACGTTAGTACACATTAGGACGTCGGAAAGACTTTCCGAGTGACATGTGTACACTTGACACATTAATTTCACGTTACGAGATCGGAATCTGGTTTTTCATTTGACATGTATGCACATCTGTAGTTAAGGAGTTGTACTAAGCAAAATTAACATCGGGTGCGCTTTGACGGGCCATCACCCCCACTGGCGGCTCTAGAGCGTTTTGACCTTTGCCTGCTGTTATTAGTAATAGTCGCACAAAATACACAGTGAAAATTATCTTACAACTCGGGTTCCGCTAGAATTGCGTTGAAAATTCCTTCGACGCACTGCATATTCGCTTTCCACTCGTTCCCAGCGCCTGAGTACTCCCCCTGCCAATAGAGGCAAAGCATAAGGCCCAGAATACCTGTTTTTCCCGGGCGGCACCATATATTATCCATTACAGCGCCGCCAATTTCCACAGCGCGGGACGGAAGCCCACCAAGATAGTTGGTAAAGGTCTTTCCAAAGGATTCCGATGGACGTTGTGCATCGGTCTTCATGAGTTTAGCATAAATCCAATCTTTCCACTCTTCAGGAATGCCGGACTTGCGGACGTCATCGAATGATAGGTCGGTGCGGCAGGACCTGAAGAGCGCCTTTTCCGCACGAAGCCAAAGAGAGGCAAGGGCTTGCCATTCCGCTCCCATGGTCTCCCAAGCCAGGCCAGCCAGCCCGGCCTCTTCACGAAGATAGTGGACCGACGGTGGTACACCGGACAATCCCTGCGAGCTGAAAACATATGTCAGTAATCGGATACACCTATATTCCAATGCGCTAGTGCCTACCGCTTGTGGCCGTGGCTATCCAATCCCCTTTCACCGATCCCTCCCAATGCTCCACTCCCTTCATTCCCTGTGGGAGGTGTGTTTCTTCCGATCGTGGCCTCATCATCTGTGTCAGTCTCTCCTGCGGTTTTGATTGGGCCAACGATGTCCTTTGACGTTCCCTGCGGGGAGGATTGCATCGTGTGCACGTAATAAGCTTCGATTTGCTCAATCCTGTGTACATAGTTAGATAATTACTAGTAATTCAACAATATAAATGCAACATACGTTTCTGCATACCCAGCGAGAAGGTCGTGAATACTGTGGCCAAGCTGGTCGTATTCCGAAAATGGATAGGGACTATTGATGATGTGGGCAGGTACGTCGGAATATCTATCCGGAAACTGCGCAATCCACAGGGCTCTGAAGGCCAGTCCACAGCCTAAAGCGACGAGCTCCACCTGTTTATATGATGCCAGAAACCCGTTATCAGCAGTGATCGGGTCCTGGTCAATCCACCGTGTAAAGGCTGAGAGCGACGAAGAGGATCGTGGGTCGAAAAAGGCTTCGGCAAGGTAGGGATCGGTGGATCGCCACGATACCCACGTTGGAGGACGTCCCTCCAACAGTTCACCATCCTATAAATGTATCAGTAGATGCACAGTCCAATAATGAGTTGCGCACCTTGGCAGCAGCAAGAAGTAATAGCAAATTCCTGTAGTCCTTGTGAGTGGAAAGAGAGTCAAGGAACGTACGGCGGCCTTTCCGACTTGAGGGCACATTGTGTGGTGATTTTGGAAGCGATTTGACACTGGCCGTCGTGCTCGCATTTGTGCCAACCACGTCCGACGCACCATCATTGACGTTAGGGGCCTCATCTTCATCGGATTCGACGTATTCAACCTGTCGCTTCTTCCCCTTGCGCCGGTCTACGACTACTGGATTCCTCTTTGCATGAGCCTCGAATGGCCTATCCGACCTATCCTTGAGGACAAGAGGTCGGCTACCCTTGTTTTGCATTTTGAGCCAATGTTTGAGCCATGCATCGACGCCATCGGACTTCATGTGTGACGGTTCTTGAAGCTTGTGGTCACAATCAGGTCTTGACTTTTTGCTGAGATAGTGAGACGGGTGTTCCGCAATGTCGGTCCAAGGGATACGGCCTTGAAGCTGGTAGAATCCTGTATTTCAATAGTCAGCTGATGTCTTAAGAATGGTCCTAAAGAGAACGTACGCCTTGCCGCCGCCATAAACAGTCTCAGAAATGCTTTCCGACGATGAAGTCGCAGTTCTATCACATTGCCGGGTAGCAGTGGGTACTGGTCATCGTCAAAGTCAAGAGCCTCTTGGCTATCTGCCTCCTCAGTGGACTCTAAATAAGTGATAGACGTCAGTGATGAAACTTGAATTATATTAAAACCGACCGAGGTTAAAGTCCTTCCACATGTCAACGATATTATTGACGCCTTTCCGATGCTCCGGTCTGGATGCGAAAAACTGAAGCCCCTCAGTCTCATATCTCATTATTCGTTAGCCCAAATATATTGCTGTAAGCAACCGGACGCTTACCTTGCATATGTCTGTTGGCCATCTTCATTAGTATAAGCCGCGAATGCAATGAACGCTGCTCCGGTCCGCTGATTGATGAACTTCAAGAAATCTGTGATCTCCGTCGGAATCAACTTTGAGAGTCTAGATGTGCATCATCAATAGACCGCTGTGAAGGATGTAAAGTCACGTACTTGCGTTGAATATCATCCGGAAGAGGATTTGTATTCCATTCGACTGCGAGGTCCTCGCACTGCTTTTCTTCCTCTTCACTGCTTTTCTTCCTCTTCACTGAGGTTGTCAAAGACATTGGCAAGGGCAGCGCGATACTTTCCGATATCCTTCTCTCCACCGTCGGAAAGCGATTTCTGCTCGTCGGAAATTCGGTCCTTAAAGATATGGCTACAGACCGACTTTGCTGTCCATGTCTTCGACGATGTTGGATGACCTCTGGTATCCGCCTTCGATTTTCCTGGTCTCTCCTCCTTTGTATTTCCTGATGCGTAGTTGCCAAACCAGGTGCGTACAGACTGATAATGTCATTCAGTATATGTGAATCAAACAATCCGGCGATCATTCACCTTTTCCAGGTCATCTGGTAGCTCCAAGTTCTTTGCCTGTGCAATGGCAGTGATGTCCTGGGCGACTCGGGTGATGAGCGTGGATCGCGTTTTGACGCTACCACGATCAGTAGTGTCCATATATTCTGTGCAGCTATCCAATAGCGTCTGCTTAAACGAGTCATTCATCCAACGACTGTATGGACTCATGTTGATGTGTTGACGGTGCGTGAAAGTCAACAAGGTTCTGAGTCCGAGCAGCACATTTACCCACGGTTCGCAATTATCGCTTCCGCCACTCAACAGTCCACAATCCACTGTTCTGTATATCGAACGGTTGAAATGTTAATAAGTACCTTCCATACGTCTCTAATAGAATCTGCCATTGTGGAAATCCAACGTCCCGTTTCCGCATCTTTATTCCGACAGGCTGTTGGTCGGAGTCAGACACCAAAGACACAAATGCATGTTTGCACCCACCCACACATATCATCGATGGATTCGTGGTCCATTGCTTAATACAGTCTATTCACATATGCAGCATCGTTAGAATCCACCACATATATTAGCTATATCTACTCTGTCTTGGACAGACCTATACTGCGTTGGAAACCGTCAAATGCTACGATATGTCCCCATGACCTTGTGGGATCTCTTCAACCTTGGAATTAGGGGAATCATGCAAATGCGCCACAGATATCTGTTTAGGTCATGCAACTTGCAAGGGTGCAGCAATGTACAAGTCACATTAAAGGACCGCCTGACACTGTCGAATGTTGATAACATTGCTACCATTATGGAATGCTACCCGGACAACCTGTGTGTTATAGCCTCTATTATCTACTTATATTAAACACAGTTACCGACGGTTGGCAACCACAACAAATACTATCCGATGTTTATCCGCCGAGACTATCAAGTGCAATGGCAGAAGGATGCAACCCAAACATCAACGTGGAACAGCTTTCGTCTGATCTACTTGCGTTTGAGATATCTACAATCGGGACACCATTACCGGCCGGATGTGTGCCGTTTGACATGCCCAGAACATATCATTAACCTATCCATGGGATATATTGCATCGGAAACATATAATCGGAAACATAAAATTGACCGAATTCGCTGGATGTGTGTCTTCCTCATGTCCAAAGCATGTTCATGATTTATCCATGCATTGGTCTGGACGGAGCATTGGTCCATACATGCACATAATAGAAAATGTATATTTCCAACCATTCCAATCGCTTTCTGCGAATTACATTGTTAATCGCCTGTGATTATTGTCTTTCAACCTCATGCAACAAATTTTGTAATGAATGTAGAACCTGTTTACTTCAAGGGGAATGAAATTACATTCGGGATGTACCAGAGCATAATTGCATTCTACTATCCCTTTGACTGATCCATGGAGGCTAAATGCAGGATAGATCAGATGCCTTCTGTCCGATGCATGTTATTGATCCATGCATTTAAGTGTATCGGCTGTCTATCCGCCACAAGCATGGATATGGTAATAAATGAGCCATAGTACACGTTTCGAAGTGATTGTACTGATTACATGATCGATAACGAGTTTCCATCCTCTTACTACATTACCAACTACCTTTCCTCCGCACACTAATCCCTCAATGCCAAAAATCAGAGACTCTGGCCAAAGGCCTGACATGTTTGAAATTGCAACCACACAAACACGACGAGGCAAACGAGTCAGCCATGTGCCAGTGAAGGATCTAACACCATTACCATCACCCTCACGCAGTGTATCTCTGGCAAAAAAGCGTCCATGGTCTCCTGGAGTCCATGAGCCCAGCCACGATGACTTGGTGACGGATCCAATATCTAAGCGTTCCAGAACCGCTGGAAAGGTGCGTTCGACCGTTGGTATAATGTGATTCACATCGGTCAATGTTCATCAGACTCAAAACGAGTTTCTTGGAGAGTATCTAAGTCGACAACACAGCATTCTCATAGAACTGCTTCGACACGAATCCTTTCCGTCCAATTCCATCTGCTCACATTGTCAACAATCCACCGGCGCATATCGGTGTCGGGATTGCTTTGGATCGGACATTTGGTGCAGTGGCTGTTGTGTTTCCACTCATGCGCATCTTCCATTCCATCGGGTTGAGATGTGGAATGGAACCTTTTTCCAGCGGTCTGACCTTCTCACACATCAGCTTACCATCAATCTGTGCCATGATCCGAATGATTGCCCTTCCATTTCCCCAACTGTCAGGACACAAGGGGTCTTTGACCCAGATATTTCCGACGAGGCCGATGAGGCCGATGAGCTGTCGGATGGGTATCTGGTGGATGGCCATCGGCATTCTGAGATGTCCGGATCGACGGCCTATGCAGGAAATCGATCGAGACTAATAATCGTATCGTCCACCGGAATCTTCAAGCGTTGGATTCGATGGTGTCATTGTGCTAAATCATCGGACCAATATGTTCAACTTCTGCTTCGTGCGAAGCTCTTTCCGGCAAGTTTCAAAAACCCTAAAACGGCATTTACGTTTGAGGTTCTGGATCATTTTCGACTCGATGCACTGGAATGTAATACAGCGGCTATGAATTTTATGAGTAAGATTCGTAGGATAACCGATGAGGCGTTTCCATCACGGGTGCCGGTAAGTTATCCGATGCGTCGGATACATCTTCCACTCTCATCATGCTGCGTAGGATCGTTATCGGGAGCTACTCAGAGTTTCCAGACAGTGGAGAGATTTGCATAATCGAATTCGAGCCGGATTTGTCCATGACCGACCTGATGTTCCTGTTGATGGCGGTCTTGCTTTATTCTGTCCCGCTTGCCCGCAGATAGGGATCAACATACCCCCAGAAACCGAATGGAAAGCTAATGACAGGTATGGAAAAGCATTATTTTTCTTCTAGCACTAACTATCAACCGATGTCATAGGTTACTATACCGCCCGCAGCTTGTGGTGGACGGGAATATGAAATTAGTGCATCAAATCCAGAAGCGACCTGATGATGATGTTTCATTGTCCGACGGTGAGATGTTTATGGTTAAACGGGCGCCCTATGCGGAACATTTAGCCCATGTGCCTCAAAGACAGCCGGTGAGTCTCTCCAAAATCACAGTTAGGTTATAAGCTGACACAAGTCAAGAAATCGAAATGTAATAATCACAGAGCTCAAAATAACGGAAATCTTCATCGGAACCACTTAGATTCTACAGGTAAGGGTGCATGCGCATGTGCAAGACACGGCGCCTTTGTACCACACTGTGTGGTAGACTTTCAGAAGGGCGAGCGGTGGGTACATCCGATACTATGACTATAATAGTATTGCTCATTAGGCTATAGGCAGATTAACATGGACTACTCAATCTGCCAAGCACTGAAGCGTTTTCCAAGCCACGTACAAGCACTCATAATTTACGACATATGCTGTCAATGGAGCCTTCATTTCAGACAGCGCGTATCGGAATCAGACTTCTTGGAACTATATGATTCATTGGAGATCATTGGCGCAGTCGGGAAGTGGCATCTTGCGGCACACATTCCGGAATGCTTTCCGAAGTTTACACTGAATTTTGTGGAAGGTGCTGGTGAGGTTGAAGGGGAGATCCTGGAGACCCTGTGGTCCGGACTGGATGAGGTTGCGGGTTTTACGCAGGCAATGTCCATTGCGCATGCTCAAGAGGTTCTCGATGATTATATGAATGATAGCAATTGGCGGAAAATGATTCGAATTGGTAGGAGTCCACAGTGCATGCTTCGACCTGTTGAACTAACACTACTTCCAGCCGATTCACTGTGCGGAAAGCGGTCCCGAGCTAAGAAGGGCGTTTCCGAGACTAAGCCGGCATTTGAACAGTTGACCGAGTGTCTGGATGCGGCATTAGTCCAGGAATGGACCGCCCAAGAACGTATTGCCATGGAGCAACGTGGCGATCATCTGAAAATTTATGCAGTTGCATCAGAAAAATGTGGGTAAGGCTGTGATTCCTTTTCGGATATGGATCGCTCATGTTGTCTAGTACCGACACTGGCGGAAATACGCCTAAAGCTATCGGAAACTGAGGTGCAGCATGGAAACCTATCCGGTTCCGTTTCCACACTTACGGAAGGCCTCGCAATAGAGAAATCACAGTAAGCTTCAGATTCTATCGTTTCCAAATTATTTAACATTAGATACTAGGATGTTGCTTCGACGCCATGTTGCATCACTTGGCAAGGCATGTTCGGTTGCACAGAAGAATGAACTTCTTGATCGGCGGCGCAAGCTAGAAGCCAGGATTTCCGCCTATGAGCGCCAAGTTTCAGTTATTATTAAACTTGATGACAACGTCCAATGGTCTATGCAGGACGGGAAGATTCCAGCTATCGATGCCCAAGCAGAAGAAGCGTCGGACGATCTTCTAGACCTATATCCCGACGAGTGGTTTACGCCTGAAAGGGAACGAATCACACTCCCTTCTGCACTAGCACCTGGGGAAATCAACCGTCTGTCCCTCAAACCACTCGCGATGATTGAATTCGAGTTACGCAAGGGCCAAGTTACAGATGCTCTTGAAGGGCTTCGCTTGGCTCTTGGTGAGAAGTCCCTTCGTTTCCGGACAGAAGTGCGTAATGCAAATAGCCAGCGGACCAAACACCGAGCGTGGGATAACGTCCATAAATTTGATGTTGATGCTCGAAGGTATAGATCCACATACAGACAGGCTCGAGGCGCACTGCAGCGTCTGTCGACCGACCCAGAATACATGGCAACGCTTCATGACATCACCGACAGTGACTTAAAAATGGCTGGAGATCTAACTGATGAGCGGAGAGTCGGCCAACGGTCAGATACTCTACCGTGGTTTTGGCGGTTCGGGGATACAGGTGATTCTGGTGGTCCGCGCATGCAGGAATGTACGTATTCCGATTGCCCATGTGCTTGTCCGACTAATACGCCTTCAGTCTATCGAGTGAGTTGGCTGAGAGCAAAGGCACGCTTTTGCCGATGGTCAGAGGAACTGACCTTGGTAGGGTATGAAATGCGATGGACCGTAAATTGGTTCCGTTGGAGAGAAAATCAATGGAGACAACGGCTCAAAGATCTCGATGATGAGGAGAGGCCACCTGGTATGGATTCCTACTGTCATAAGCAGGTCGCATTGTGGGGCTCCCTTGCAGATATAACGCAGGATAGGTTCTCCACTCACCTGGGTCATCCTTTATTCTCGTAGTAATACATATATAGTGTCGCATCGGCCTGATACACGTAGAATATTCACCTTTGTATCCATTAGATAGCCTGACAACTCGTCCAGCCCAACAATAATCGATCGGTATCCGGCTAATCCGACACCTCCACTACTCCCCAATATTGGATGGGTGATCAGCCTGACCGATGAATATTAAAATTGTATCCGGCTGATCTGATAGAACGATTCAGACAATATTGCATTGGCTATCAGGCTAACCAATGGATACAACAAATGGATATTCATTTTAGTATCTGGCTAATCCGACAGCACCACCAGGACAATATTGGATTAGCTGTTGGGAAAGCCAATGGATACACCAAGTGAATATTTAGATAGTATCCGGCTAATGCGATAGGACGATTTAGACAATATTGTATTGGCTATCTGGCTAACCGATGGATACACCGAATGAATATCCATTTAGTATTCGCCTAATCTGTCGGCAGCAGCACTAACACAATATTGGATTAGCTATCAGGCTAACCAATCCAAACGACTATTCAGCTAGTATCCGCCTAATTCGATAAGACCATTCAGACAATATTGTATTGGCTATCAGTCTAACCGATGGATACAACATGTAAATATTCAGATAGTATCTGACTAATCCAATAGGACCCTTCAGACAATATTGTAATTGCTATCAGGCTAACCGATGGATAGTAAATATTCAGATTGTAGCCGGCTAATTCGATAGGACCAGTCAGACAATATTGCATTGGCTATCAGGCTAACCAATGGATACCCCAAATGAATATCCATTTATTATCCGGCTGATTCCACGGCGCCAATGAGACAAGATTGGATTAGCTGTCAGGCTAACCTATGGATACACCGAACGAATATTCATTTAGTATCCGGCTAATCCGACGGCTCCACCAGACAGTATTGCGTGGGCTATCAGGCTAACCAGTGGATACACCAACTGAATATTCATTTAGTATCCGGCTAATCCGGCAGCTCCACCAGACAATATTGAGTGGGCTATCAGGCTAACCAATGGATACACCAAATGGGTATTCGGTTAGTATCCGCCTAATCCGATAGGACCATTCAGCCAATATTGAGTGGGCTATCAGGCTAACCAATCTATACACCAACTGAATATTCATTTAGTATCCGGCTAATCTGATGGCACCACCCAGACAATATTGAATTCAGGCTAACCAATGGATACACCGATACAATATTGGATGGGCTATCAGGCTAACCAGTAAATACGCCAAATATTTATTTATTTAGTATCCGCCTAATCCGACGGCACCACTGAGACAATATTGGATGGGCTATCAGGCTCAGCACTAGATACACCAAATTAATATTCAGATCGTATCTATCTGCTCTTCAACCACCACTGTAGGAATGGCTGTCCGCCTGACCAATGGATACACTAGATATTCTGTTGGTATCCGGCTAATCCGACAGCTTTATCCACATAATATTTGGCTCATCAGGTTGATCAATGGTTACACTGAATGAATATTCAGATGATATCCGCCTAATCCAGCCGGACCGTCCAAATAATATTGGATAGCCTGCTAGGCTGATGTGCAAGGATGGAAAAATCTTTACCTTTTGCCCTCCGGCGAACACGCTCCCTAGGCCTGTTAAATATTTGTTATGTAGTTGTGTAGTGATATACCGTCTATACAAACTGATCGGCTCATCGGATTCAATCGACTACTGCATATCCGATGTCGGAAAGGCCCATAAGCTCTCAATACTCATCGGACATGTCATCTACATGTATTAAGTACTGTTCTGCTGATACATATTGTACATATACTATGTACAATCCGGTGGACGTCCGCTGGCACATCTTATACAATACAATGTCATAATATTATCTATGTATCTATCATGTATCAGGACTGAATGATGTGGTTACATCATTTCACTAGGGTGATGAATGATATGCATTGCCCAGGAGCCCAAGCTTGGCCCAAGCAGCAACCACAAGACGAAAAGAAATGCAAAAGTGATCAATGTATTGACCTCAACCACTCTGCA
>Ga0137415_10004363_pt1 | contig 14008 bp, 11 predicted proteins | sample CZODoug3_1_1_16f_FD_183082 | JGI IMG/M metagenome (GOLD analysis project Ga0137415, IMG submission 183082) | Vadose zone soil fungal communities from Angelo Coast Range Reserve, California, USA - CZODoug3_1_1_16fungal (Hybrid Assembly) | ecosystem: Environmental > Terrestrial > Soil > Vadose... | reverse complement strand
GCGAACCTGATCTCGCTCGGCGCCGTGGACTTCGGCATCATCATCGAGCCCACCGTGATCATGGTGGAGAACGTCTACCGGCACCTGGGACCGCGCGGGCGAGGGACCCTGAGGGCGCGCATCGTGGACGCGGCCGGCGAGATCGGCGGCCCGCTGTTCTTCTCGACGTTGATCATCACCCTTGCGTTCATTCCGCTCTTCACCCTGACCGGGGTGGCCGGAGTGATCTTCTCCCCGATGGCGCACACCTATGCGTTCGCCATCGGCGGCGCCGTCGCGCTCTCGGTCGCCCTCACACCCGTGCTTGCGGCCTGGGCGCTGCGCGTCGATCCCAGGAGCGACCAACGCGAAGGCCACGAAGCCCCGCACGGCCACGACAACCGTTTCCTGCGCTGGGTCGATCGCACGTACCGCCCGCTCTTCGAGTTCGCGCTGCGGCGCCGCTGGGCGGCGATCGCGATCGCGCTCGCGCCGGTCGCGGCCGCGGCCGCCCTGCTCGCCGCCACCGGCACCGAGTTCATGCCCAAGCTCGAAGAGGGCAACTTCTGGATCCGCGCCACGCTCCCCACCAGCGTCTCCCTGGAGACCAGCGGCAAGCACGTCGGACGCATGCGCCGCATCCTGCTCGGCTGCGAGGATGAGGGCTGCACCAGGCGGCGGAACCCGGAGGTGCGCACGGTGGTCTCCCAACTCGGGCGGCCGGACGACGGCACCGACCCCTCGGGCTTCTACAACATCGAGATGTTCGCTCCCCTGGTTCCCCAGCGGGAATGGCGGCGCGGGATCAACAAGGAGAAGCTCACCCAGCAGCTCTCGCGCGACCTGCACGACGCATTCCCGGGGGTGGATTTCAACTTCTCGCAGGCGATCGCCGACAACGTCGAAGAGGCGATGAGCGGCGTGAAGGGTGAGAACACCGTGAAGGTGGTCGGACCGGACTTGAAGGTGAACGAGCTGAAGGCAGCCGAGATCGTCTCCGCGCTGCAGCAGGTGCGCGGCGTCGAGGACCTGGGCATGTTCCGCTCGCTCGGCCAGCCCGACGTGAAGATCGCCCCGGACCGCGAGCGCTGCGGGCGATATGGATTGAACGTCGGAGACGTCGCCGCCATCGTGCAGGCGGCCATCGGCGGGCAAGCGGTCACCCAGGTCTACGAGGGGGAGAAGAAGTTCGACCTGGTCGTTCGCTGGGCCGAGCCTTACCGCAAGGACTTGCGGGCCATCCGGCAGATCCTGGTCTCCGCGCCCGACGGGGCGCAGATCCCGCTCGGCCAGCTGGCGAGGATCAGCGAGGAGGACGGACCGTCCGTGATCTATCGCGAGGACAACCGCCGTTACGCGCCCGTGAAGTTCTCGGTCCGGGGACGCGATCTCGGCTCTACCATCGCGGAGGCGCACGCGCGGGTGGACTCGCAAGTGACGCTTCCCTACGACACGCATCTGGAATGGGCCGGCGAGGCGGACCAGATGCGCGAGGCCGCCGCGCGGCTGCTGATCATCATTCCCATCACCCTGGTGCTGATCGCCTTCCTGGTCTACTCGGCGGTGGGCGGAGCGCGCGACATGCTGATCGTCCTGCTGTCGATTCCCGTCGCCTGCAGCGGCGGGGTGATCGCGCTCTTCCTCACCGGCACCCATCTGTCGATCTCGGCAGCCATGGGATTCGTCTCCATCTTCGGAATCGCCGTGCAGGACGCGATCATCGTGGTCACCTACGCGCGGAGGATGTGGCTCGAGGGTCACCCCCTGGAGGAGGGCGCCCGGCTGGCGGCAGAGCGCGGCTTGCGTCCGGCGTTGATGACGGCTTCCGTGGCCCTGATCGGGCTGCTTCCTGCGGCGCTGTCGCGCGGAATCGGCAGCGAGACCCAGAAGCCGCTGGCGATCGTCGTCATCGGCGGGATGCTGGTCCTCGCCGTCCTGCCCCGCCTGCTCCTCCCACCGCTGCTCACTCTGGCGCACGCGCGCCGCGCCGCCGTTCCGGCCCGCGCCGCCGCTCCGCAGTGGTAAGCTCCGCGCCTTCGTGAGAGGAGCCTCGCGCAATGGCCCAGGCCAGCCGGTCCGTGACGATCAACGTGCCGCCCGAGAAGCTGTTCGACGTGATCGTGGACTACGAGAAGTATCCGGAGTTCCTGCCCGAGGTGAAGAAGGTGAAGGTGGAGGGCGGGCAGGGGTCGATCAAGGAAGTGACGTACATGGTCGACATCAAGGCGAAGGTGATCACGTACACGCTCAAGCACACCGCCGAGCGCCCGACCAAGGTGTCGTGGACGATGGTCAAGGGCGAGATGATGAAGGGCAACGACGGCACCTGGACGCTGAAGCCCGGCGCGCAGCCGGGGACGACGGACGCGACGTACGCCATCGATCTGAAGCTCTCGTCGCTCGTGCCGGGCTTCATCGAGAAAGCGCTGGCGGAGCAGTCCTTGCCGGGACTGTTGGCGAACTTCAAGGCGCGTGCGGAGAAGTTGTACGGGGGGAAGGCCTGAGACCGGCGCCTCGCTGCGATCACTGGGCCGAGGAGAGGCCGTTCACATTGTTGTGACAATGTTCCCTGGGTCTGCCTTGCTCGATCCGCGGCGGGATCCGGCGGGCTCGACGCCACCCCTGTGATGTAGATGGTTTCCAAGGACGGAGAACTCGACGACGCGCAGCCCGAACCGATCCCGCGCATCGGCGAGGCAGTCTTCGACGATCCGAAAGCACCGTCGGCTGCGAAGGTTCCAGACACCGAAAGCAACACGCAAGGTGACGAGGACCGGCGTAGCCTTGTTGAAACGCGGCCGGGGCTTGTGCGAGACGCGCGGGCGCGGAGCCATGCGCTTTCGCCCCGCTCCCTTTCTCTTGCCGCCCCGCTGCGGCAATCCCAATGCAAGCTGTTTCATTTGATTGGGGATAGTTTGCCAAACCACGCCCCGACCGAACATCGGCCATCTGTAGGATGTAGCAACTCTCAGACGCACACTCGGGCATCCCGTCACGCAAGACAGGCAACGCTCATCAGCGGCGCGTCACTCGATCGGAAACCACCCGGGTTGCGCGCGGACGCGCTCCAGCCATGCGGTCACCGCCGCAAACGGCCCCAGATCATGCCCCGCCTCGGGCGCCATCTGGCTGTACGCGAACAGCGCGATGTCCGCGACGGAGTACGCATCCCCGACGAACCAGTCGCGCCGCGCCAGGTGCCGCTCGAGGACCTTCAGCGCCGCCACCGCTCGCGGCCTGTAGTGCTCGAACAGCGCAGGATCCTGCTCCACTCCGAATTTCCTCCAGAGGCGCGGCAAGCCGATCGCCGTCTCGACCTGGTTCTGCTCGAAAAACATCCATTGCTGCACCAGTGCCGCCGCGCGAACGTCGGCGGGCAGCAGCTTCGAGCCTCGCGCCAGGTAAAGCAGGATCGCGTTCGATTCCGCGAGGGCGAATCCGTCCTCCACGATGAACGGGACGCGCCCGAAACGATTCACCTTGCGGAAGTCCGGCGCCCGGACCGCGCCCCCAGCGATGTCCAGACGGACCGCTTCGTGCGGGATCGCCAGCTGGCCGAGGAGCAGCCGCACCTTGTACGTGTTTCCCGAGATCGGGGCGTCGTAGAACGTCAGCATGGCTTCAACCTACATCTTGCGCGTTGTGGCCGCGCGGCTCTACTTTGCCGGCGTGCGCGTGCAGGATCTCCGCAGGACGCCGGTGCCTGAGCTGCAGCGCCTCTATGTCGACGAGTGCCGCGATCTCCCGGGCGGCGGGCTCACCGCCCTGAAGTCGGACCCGCGCGCCGGAGCGCGGGCGATCGCGGAAAAGATCGAGCGGCGCAACCACAAGGCGCAGGCGGAGGGACGCAGGCTCTCGCGCCTCTGCGCCTTCGAGCTGCCGCTCTGGGAGCAGGGCATCACGCTGGTCGGCGGCTGCGACGAAGTCGGGATGGCGCCCCTGGCCGGCCCGGTGATCGCGGCTGCGGTGATCCTGCCTCCGGGCACGCGGATCAAGGGCGTCAACGACTCCAAGCTGCTCACGCCGGAGGAGCGAGACGCGCTCGAGCCGCAGATCCGGGCCTGCGCCCTCGCGGTGGGCATCGGGCGCGCCGAGGTGGAGGAGATCGACACCGTCAACATCTATCGGGCGGGCCTGCTCGCGCTCAAGCGCGCCGTGCTCGCCCTCATCCCCCAGCCGCAACATCTACTGATCGATGCCCGCAAGCTCGACGGGCTTTCCATGCCGCAGCAACCCATCATCAAGGGGGACGCCAAGAGCATCACCATCGGCGCCGCCAGCATCGTCGCCAAGGTGCACCGCGATCGCCTGATGGCGCAGCTCGATGGCGAATATCCGGGGTATGGGTTCGCCGACCACAAGGGCTATCCGACCCCGGAACACCTCGACGCATTGGAGCGCCTTGGCGCGTGCGTTCTGCATCGGCGAAGCTTCGCCCCGGTCGCGAAAAAGCTGGGGCTGATCCCTGAGCAGCAGGAACTGTTCGCGACTCCGAAGAAGCGCGCCGGCGAAGCGCGCTGAGGGGTTTGGAAATGGAACCGCTGCAGGCGCCTGAAGGCGATGTCGTCGCAACCCATCCGGCCACGCTGTTCGGCCGCGTCCTCGCCGTGCTGATGATGGTGCTCCCGGGGGCCGCGATGGTCTGGTTCGGGACGCAAGTCTCCGGATCGGATGCGGACGCGCGCATGCCGCTGCTGGCCGGCGGAGGGACGCTGCTCGCGCTGGGCGTCCTCGCCATCGTGCAGCAGAACCGCAGCAAGGTGGTGGTGCGGACCGACGGCATCGAACGCTGGGGGCTGCGCGGGAAGCTCTGGGCGCTGCGCTGGGCGGAGATGATCGAGCTGCGCTATCGCGCGGTGAAGATCCGCGTCTACCACGTCATTCCGGCGGGCACGAACATCCACGTGACGCTCACCGACCCGCAGGGCAAGAAGCGACGCCTGCCGGGCAACATGAAGGGCATGGACGTGCTCGCCGAGCGCGTGGCGGACCAGCAGACGGCCGCGCGCTTCCCGGAGGCGCGCGCGACGATCGAGCGCGGCGAAGAAGTCCGATTCGGAAAGGCCCTGGTCCTCGACAAGGAGAAGATCTCGGTCCGCAAGCTGTTCGGCGGCTACAAGTCTTGCGCCCTGCCGGACATCGAGAAGATTGCGGTTGAGGCAGGCTTCTTGCGCATCCGGCAGCGGGGCAAGTTCCTCGCCTTCGGCGGCGGCAGCGTGGGCGCAATCCCGAACGTGTTCCTCTTCCTCCGCCTGCTGGACGCGCTGATCGCGCGGCCTGCGACCATCCCGCAGGATCGCGAGTTCTCGGTCCAGGCCAGCGTTGGCTGACGAGCTCACCGGCAAGCAGCGGCGCCACCTGCGCGCTCTCGGCCATCACCTCGACCCGGTCGTCCAGGTGGGCCACGAAGGCGTCAGCGAAGCGGTGGTGCGGCAGGCGGAGCAGCAACTGGAAGCGCACGAGCTGATCAAGATCCGCATCGGCGAAAGCTCGCCGCAGGACCGGCACGAGGCGGCGGAGTTGCTCGCGCAAAAGACCGAAGCGCACGTCGCGCAGGTGCTGGGGCGCACCGCGCTGCTCTACCGGCGGCGCAAGGAGCACCCGGAGATCGTTCTGCCGCGGTGATCAGCCTTTGGCGCCCATGATGCGCAGCTCGCGCTGGGCTTCCACGTGGCTCCCGTCCAGCTCCAGCACGCGCGAGTAGGCCTTCCTCGCCGCCTTCAGATCGCCCAGCACCTTCGCCATGTGCCCGAGGTAGAGGTGGGCGGGCAGACAGCGCTCGACCATCTTCAGGGCCTTGCGGCAGTCGGCGGCGCAATCCTCGTAGGACTGCTTGCGGTCCTTCGCCAGGAGGAACTTCGCGTATCCGCGCAACGCGTAGAACTCCGCCTCCTCGGGGTTCATCTCGATGGCCTGATCGAGCAGATCGAGCCCTTCCTGGTACTTGCGCGCCTTGATCAGGATCTCGGCGCGCTGGAAGTTCTCCTCCGCGGCGAAGATGCGGGCGACGTCGACGTTCTGCGCCTTGCCGTCCAGCTCGGCCTCGTACTCCTTGCGCCGCTTCTCGTCGCCGATCACCTGCGCCGCCTCGTTGATGCGCGCGAACAATCGCTCCTTGACTTGCTTCAGCCCGGCCTGGGCCGGATCGGTGACCGTGTCGGGGTGCAGTTCCTTGGCGAGCACGAAGAAGTTCCGCTTTGCTTCCGCCGGCGAGGCGGATTTGCGCTCCATGCCGAGCGCGTCGAAGTGGTCGGCCTGCGAGAGCCGCAGCCAGAGGACCGAAAGCCGCGCCCGCATCGCCTGCGGCGACTCGCCGGCGGGGCCTTGAGCGAACGTGGGTGGCGGGCGCGAGACGGCGGGCGCGACGGGTTTCGCGGGGGACGCCTGCAGGACGGGAGGCGCCGATTTCATCACCGGCGGGGCCGCCGGCCGCTGGGCCGCGGGCGGTCGAGGCGCCTCGCGCGTGGTCTTCGGGAGCGGCGGCGGCGCTGCGGCAGGCTTCGCCGGCTGCGGTGCGGCGGCGGGTGGCGCGGTGGCGGGCGACGCGGGTTGCGCTGCCGCCGGCGGTGCAGGCGCGGATTCCACTTCCGTCTCTTCCTCGACTTCCGCGAACGCGAGGTGCCCCAGCTCCGTCAAGAGATACAGGAGTCGCAAGGCGGTCGAGGCGTCGTGGATTCGCAACAGCTCCTCGCCGCTCTTCGTTCCATCGATCGTCGCGTAGATGCGCGTCTCCTGCGCATTGAGGCCCAGCTCGTCGAGCTTGCCGACGCTGAGCCCGCCCGAGCGGACCACCGGCCGCGAGAGCCGCCTGCCGAGGCGCGCGCGCAGCGACCCCACCTCCAGCCGGCGCATCGCGTCCACCAGCAGGCCCCAGCGCGACCCGAGTGGAAACGAACCTGGCGGCGGCGCTTCTTCCTTGTCGAAGGTGAACTTCCCGCGCCAGGAGACGAACGCGCGATCGAGCAGGAACACGCCGTGCTCGCCGAACAGCCGGTGCGCGTCCGCCGCGGGAATCAGCTGGAGCTGGAACAGCGCGGCGACCACGTCGTGGCCGCTCTTCGCCGCCTGTTCTTCGGCGACCTGCGCCTGCTCCGCCTGCAGATGGCCCTTCATCTGCAGGAAGCGCAGCAGCGAGAGGTCCGGGTCGTCTGCGGAGACGTGCTCGGGCGTTCCGCGCCGGAAGACGATCTGCAGCAGCCGACCGCCCTCGAGATGGAACCGGGCCCTTCCGGACGCGTTGGTCAGCGCAGCGAGCGCATAGAGGCGGACCGGCGAGAGCTGCGCGAGGTCGCCGGTATCCGGCACCTCGAGCTTCTCCGGTGCACGCCCAATCACCGGCGGCTTCCGCTTCGGAGGAGGCTCGGGCGGAGGCGGCGGCTGCTGCGGCGCTGCTTGCGGGGGGCCCGCGATCTGCGCCGTTTCCTCCCCGATGCCGAAGGCCGCGGCCATCGCCCTGCTGATGCGCGGCCCCGCGGCGGGGAGCGGCGCAGTCCGCTCGATCTTGCGCGCCGGCGTCAGCAGACCGCGCAGCTCGGGAAAGTCCGCCCCCGGCAGCCACTCCTTTCCGTCGAGCGACGCTTCGCACCTTTCCGTCAGCTGCCCGCGCAGACGCTCCAGAGCCGAGATGGTGTATGGCCCCCAGATCCGGCCGTGCTCCGTGCGTACCCAGTAGTTCCGCTCCACGCGCCGATCTTACCATCGGCATGATAGCGTCCGAGTCCGCACCGGTTCCCACCCATGCCCACCCGAAGAGCGGCCCGGCTCAACGCGACGCTGCTCTGCCGGCGCCTCGCGGCGGACATGGCAAGGAAGCTGTCGGAGCTGTCGCACATCCAGCCTGCGCGCATCCTGTTCGTGGCTGGAGAAGCCAGGCGCGGATCGCGCGCGACGATCAAGCCGCTCGCCGGCACGCGCGTGTTGCTCAAAGGCAAGCGCGCGCTCTACTGCATCACCTTGCGGCCGAAATTCTTCCGCGCCAGCACCCCCGAGCAGCGCGTGGAGACGCTGCTGCACGAGTTGCTCCACATCTCGAACGAGTTCGATGGACGGCTGCATCCCGGCCGCCGGCATTCCGTCCTGCCCGGCGGGAAATTCCGGTCGCTGCTGCGGCCGCTCGTCCGGCGATACCTGGCGGAGGCCGACGCCGGGCTTCTGTCGGCGCTGGCGCATCACGGCGAGGTGGTGGCGCGGCAGTGGCTCGAGCGGCCGACGGGGAAGTCGAGCCGCAGGCAGGCATACTCCGAGAAGCACCTCTTCGTCGGACCGGTGCAGATGATCACCGGCCGCCACCTCCACTCTTGAGCGCTTGAAATTGCCGCGCCCTCCTGCGAGGTTCGCGGCCATGAAGATCGCGGTCCTGACGGGTGGAGGAGACTGCCCGGGCCTCAACGCGGTGATCCGCGCGGTGGTCCGGCGCGGCGAGCAGCATGGCCTCGAGGTGATGGGCGTCCGGGAGGGCTGGCGCGGCCTGATGGATCCGCCGCTCCATTTCCGGCTCACCCGGGATGCGACGAGCGGCATTCTCCACCTGGGCGGCACGATCCTCGGCACCAGCCGGACGAACCCGTTCAAGAAGCCGGGCGGCGCGGAGATGGTGGTCCGCAACCTCTCGGCGCTGAACGTCGGGGCCGTCGTCGCCATCGGCGGGGAAGACACTCTCGGAGTCGCCACCAAGCTCCACCAGATGGGAGTGAACGTCGTCGGCGTCCCCAAGACCATCGACAACGATCTCTCCGGCACCGACCTTACTTTTGGTTTCGAAACCGCCGTGCAGATCGCCACCGACGCCATCGATCGGCTCCACTCCACCGCCGAGTCGCACAACCGCGTGATCGTCTGCGAAGTGATGGGCCGGCACGCCGGCTGGATCGCCACCCACTCGGGAATCGCTGGCGGCGCCGACGTGATCCTGATTCCGGAGAAGCCCATCGACATCGACCGCGTCTGCGAGCACATCATGCGCCGCCACCGTACGCGCGGCGTGAACTTCTCCATCGTCGTGGTGGCGGAAGGCGCCAAGCTGGGCGGCGGGGAAAGCAAGGCGAGCGAGAGGCTCGACGAATTCGGGCACATCCGCCTGGGCGGCATCGGGCAGCAGATCGCCGAGCTGATCGAGAAGAGGACCGGCTACGAAACCCGCTCCACCGTTCTTGGGCACATCCAGCGCGGGGGGACGCCCACGGCATTCGACCGCGTGCTCGGCACGCGCTTCGGCGTCCACGCCGCCGACATGGTCGCGAAACAGGAATGGGGAAAGATGGCGGCGCTGCGCGGCACCCAGATCGCGAGCGTCCCGCTCGCGGAGGCGACCGCGAAGCTCAAGACGGTCGACGACGCGTTCTTCGCGGTGGCCGAAGTGTTCTTTGGATGATCCGCAGCATCCGCATCTCTCCGGGGTCTTCCGCAGCGGAAGTCGCATCCCGGGCCGCCGGATCCGGGCGCGCGGCCGCGGGATGAGCGCGGTCGAGCTCGAGGAGCGGTTGGTACCCGACGGCGCGCCGGCCGAGCGGCTGGACAAAGTGGTTGCCAGGCTGTTCGGCGTTTCCAGAGGGCGGGCGATGGAGTGGATCGCGGACGGGCGCGTGCGCGTCGATGGCAAGCGGGCGCCGAAGGGGACCCCGGTGCGGGCCGGCGCGCGCATCACCGTCGAGAAGCCCCCGCCCGATCAGCCAGCGCCGCAGCCCGAGCTGCCGATCCGCATCGTGCACGCGGATGCGCATGTCGTCGTCGCCGACAAACCGGCAGGGATGCCCTCGCATCCGCTCAAGCCCGGCGAGCGCGGCACCGCGGCGAATGCGCTGGTCGGCCGATTCCCGGAGCTGGCGCAAGTGGGACCGTCGGCGCGCGAGGGGGGGCTCGTGCACCGGCTCGACGCGGACACCTCGGGCTTGCTGCTCGCCGCGCGCACCGAAGCCGCTCACGCGATGCTCCGGGCGCAGTTCACCGCGCGGACGGTGGAGAAAGGCTACCTCGCGCTGGCGTCGGGGGAGATCCACGCCGGCGGAGAGATCGCCCTTCCGCTCCTGCATGACCCGCGAGACCCGCGCCGCATGCAGGCGGCGAGCGACGCCGCGTACGCCGAGGAACACGGCGCGCGCGCCGCGGTCACGCGCTTCCTGCCGAAAGAGCGCAAGAGCGGGTTCACGCTGCTGGAGGTGGAGATCCCCACCGGAGTGATGCACCAGATCCGCGCCCATCTCGCGTTCATCGGCCACCCGCTCGCCGGCGATGCCCTCTATGGCGGGCCGGATCTCCCCGGGTTGCCCCGGCACTTCCTGCACGCGGCGCGGCTGGCCTTCCGCCATCCGGACGGGTCGCGGGCCCGGTACGAGAGCGCGCTGCCGCAGGATCTCCTGCAGGTCTGGACGACGCTACCGTAGTCGACGTTGCCGAAGCTCAGAACGAGAGTCTCGCGCTGAACCGTCCCGCCAGGGGCGGGGTCCCGCCGCGCTCGCGATCGAACAAGTTCAGCACGTCCGCCGTCACCGTGAGCACGTACGGATTCGTCAGGGCCCGCACTACGCCGGCGCGGACGTCCATCGTCGCCTGCCAGGGCGATCCCTCGATCACGCGCAAGCTGGTCCCGAGAGTGGCGGTGGTCTTTGCGTCCCATTCGTAAGCGTACGCGGCATCGAGCTTGATCACGTTCGGAGCGTCCGCCGCGACCGCGCCGGATCCCTGCAGCGACGAGAGCGTGTAGCTCGCCTGCAATAGTGAGCTGGCGGAGAAGGGCTTCGCGAGCGAAAGCGTCGCTCCGTCGTAGGACGTCCGCCCGTCGGGCGCGTCCCGGAAATCCTTGTGGACGTAGTCGAGACCCGCCACGACGTCGCGGAAGATCTGGGACTGCACGCCCGCCGCGAGCTGGTGTTCTCGCGTCCTGCGCTGCGACGCGAGCTCCGGCGATTCGAAGAACCGCCCCACGAATGCATATGCCCGCGAGACTCCCCGGCCGCTGAAGTCCCAGGCGACGCCGACCCGGGGCAGGAAGTCGGTCTTCCCCACCAGCTCGTCGCGCTCGAGGCGTACCCCGCCGTCGAGGAACAGGTTCTGCACCGGGCTCCAGGTATCCTCGGCGAACGCGCCGCCGTACCAGCGGCTCGAATTCCCCGCTGAATCGCGCACGCCTTCGGCGCCCCAGGCGAATCGATGCCGCCCGAGGAGCTCGGCGAGATGCGCGACCTGCACCCGCGCCTGCAGCGAATCGGCGTCCGATCCCTGGCGATGCCACCCGGTCACCGCTTCCACCTGCGCCGTCCGATCGAGAAGATCGCCGAGGTAGTGGAGGGAGAAATCGTCGGAGATCGCCGCGAAAGAGAGGAGCTGGCCTTGAGCCGGCCGCAGGGTGACCTTGCCGATGTACTGGTACTCGGTCTGCACGCCGGAACGGGTCGCCATCAGCACCGGCGCAAATCCGCCATAGAACCAGAGGGAATCGCGCGCGAGCGGGCCACCGAGCTCGGCGCCTCCGGCGAGGTTGTAGCGCAGCGTCCGGCGGGGAAGCTCGATCGGCATCCAGTCGAGGAAAGCCGAGCCGTGCAGCTCGTTTCCGCCCGACCGGGTGATCGCCTGGACGACGCCTCCGGCCACGCGGCCGTAGGAGGCGCCGAGCGCAGCGCCCTCGACGTTGACCTCCTGGATGAACTGCTGCACGAGCCGGCGGCCTTGGCGATTCGACGCCGGGTCGGTGACGTCGACGCCGTCGATGCGGTAACGCGTCCCGCTCGCGGGAGATCCGAGGATCTCGAGCCCGAGCGGGCGCGGCAAGACGCCGGGCGCGGACGCCGCGGCCGGTTCGAAACTGCGCTCGTCGCGGCCGTACGGAACGAGCTCCAATTGCTCGCGTGAAATCACCGCACCGGTCTGCGCGCTGGTGGCGGGAAGGACAGGCGGCTCCTGGACAAAGCGAAACGGCGCCCCGGTGACCTTTTCGGGGTCGATCGAAAGGTAGACCCGGATCGTCCTGCCCGCGTGCACGGCGAGCCCATCCTGGGTGAAGGATTGGTGCGCTTCCGCCTGGACGTTCAGGGTGTAGACGCCCGGCGGCAGCAGTCCGATCTCGAACTCTCCCTCCGCATCCGTGCGGGCGTTCTCCTCGCCCGGCATCGACGGCGAAGCCGCGACGACGGTCGCACCCCCGACCGGCTTGCTGCTCTGCGCGTCCACGATGCGGCCGGAAATGGCGCCGGTAGTCTGTGCCGCCGCGGACGCCGCCAGGAGCAGCCACACGGCGATACAGGGACGAATCATGCGGAAGCCGGGCACATCACCCGATGTACTCCAGGCAGTCAAGCGGACGGCATCGCGGCGGGGGCGGCATCGGCCGCGGCGCCGCGTGTAAAACATGTAAAGGCACGGCAAGGCAGGTCGCGTTGACAGCAGGTGTCCGCCTGTGTAGGTTCTGCCGCCTTTTCCGCCCGCCCCAGAAGGAAAAGCAAGATTTCGGGAAACGATTCCGGAGGACGTACCCCGCCATGGATTTCAGTCTCGTTGGAATGTGGAAATCGATGGGCCTTCCAGCCCGCCTGGTCGTCATCACGCTGGCGATCATGTCCGTCTACTCACTGAGCGTGATGGCCGAGCGCCTCTTCAGCTTCTCCCGCGCCAAGGACCAGAGCCGCAAATACGCGGAGAAGTTACGCGACCTCCTCCCCGGTCACCAGATGATCGAGGCGGCGCAGATGGCGAGCACGATGAAGTACGGCCACATCCCACGCGTGCTTGGCGCCGGCATCTCCGAATACAACCGCGGGCGGGACGCGCTACGGAACCAGGGACCGCACGACGTCGGCAACTTCGACCTGGTCGAGGCGATCAACCGGTCCATCGACCGCGCCACCCTGCGCGTGACCGCCGACCTGCGCCGCGGCTTGTCCGGGCTCGCCACCGTCGCATCGTCCTCGCCGTTCGTCGGGCTGCTCGGCACGGTGCTCGGCATCATCACCGCGTTCCAGCTGATGGCGACTTCCGGCTCCGGCGGCCTGGCTTCGGTGTCGGCCGGTATCTCCGAGGCGCTGATCACCACCGCCTTCGGCCTGCTCGTCGCGATCCCGGCGCTGATGATGTACAACTACCTCACCAACCGCGTCGAAGAGATGAGCGTCGACATCGCCGACGCCAGCAACGAGCTGGTCGACTTCTTCCTCAAGGAAGGGCGGTTCGACGAGCCCCTGACGAACCCGGGCGCCAAGCCCGCCACCGCGACGACCACGGCAGCGAAGGCCTGAGCGATGGGATTCGACGCCACCAAGAGCGGCGTCCGCTCGGACATCAACATCACGCCGCTGGTCGACGTGGTGCTGGTGCTGCTCATCATCTTCATGGTGGTGACGCCGATGCTCCAGCGCGGCAAGAGCGTGGAGCTTCCCAAGGCCAAGCACGCCGTCACCGGACAGGGAGCGGAGCCCGCGTTCATCAGCGTGACCAAGGACGGCAGCGTCTACGTCGAGCAGGAGAAGCGTCCCGCCACGCAGGAGGAGGTGGTGGCGGCGATGAGGGGCGCCGCCGAGGCCGGCAAGCGCGTGATGATCAAGGCTGACACCGACGCCGATTACGGCAAGGTACGGCCGGTGCTCGACTGGGCGTCCAAGGCGAAGCTCAAGGGCGTCTCGCTGGCTGCCGAAGAGCTGAAGGGAGCGAAGTAGCCATGGCGATGGCAGTCGGCGCCAGCAAGGGGCCGCGCTCGGATATCAACATCACGCCGCTCGTCGACGTGGTGCTGGTGCTGCTCATCATCTTCATGGTGCTCACGCCGCTGATGGAGAAGGAGATCGGCGTGCGCGTCCCCGAGGAGACCCCGCCGGAGATGCTGAACGAGCCGCCACCGCCGGATCTGACGCAGGTCGTGTTCAAGGTCGACGAGGCGGGGATCTGGCACCTGAACAGCGAGACGCTCACGGACGCCAATGCGCTGGAGCGCCTCAGGGCCTACTACCGGCTGGCCAAGAGCAAGGAAGCCACGCAGGGACCGCCGGTCATCTTCTTCGACGCGGACGACAAGGCGAAGTACGTGCGGGCGGTGAAGGCGCTCGAC
>Ga0137415_10004362_pt1 | contig 14008 bp, 13 predicted proteins | sample CZODoug3_1_1_16f_FD_183082 | JGI IMG/M metagenome (GOLD analysis project Ga0137415, IMG submission 183082) | Vadose zone soil fungal communities from Angelo Coast Range Reserve, California, USA - CZODoug3_1_1_16fungal (Hybrid Assembly) | ecosystem: Environmental > Terrestrial > Soil > Vadose... | reverse complement strand
TCGCCATCGGCCCTCACATCGTGACCCTGCCCCAGGTGGGCGACGGTCGGCTGTGGGTGTTGCCGCGCCCGGCGCTGCCGTCCGAAGTCGCCGACGCGCTGTACGAGCCGCAAGAGAGCCGGGACACCACCGTGGTGCGCCGACTGCGCGCCATGGTCGACTCGCTCAACGTGTTCATCGACCAGGATCAGCGCTCCCGGCGAATCCCCGTCTGGACCACGGACGTGGCCGGGAAGGTGTTCGGCATCGACTCGCAGTTCATCCATGTGGCGGGGATCAAGATTCCGACGGCGGCGCTCGCCCTCCTGCCGATCAGCCTGCCGCAGGGGAACTACGATGAACAAAGGCGGGCACGCCAGCTGGACGAGATGCGGCAGGACCTGATGCAGGCGGCCCGCCGCACCGAGACGCTGCGGCTCTTCAAGCAGTACGTGCGCGACCTACGGGCGCGGAAGCAAGCCGAGCGGGACGCCGAGCGCCGGGCGCGGGGCGACACGACGCAAGCGAAGACGGACACCGTCAGCGCGGTGCCGTAATCGCCGTTTTCAAACGCTCGAGCGCTGCTGCTTTCCCCACCACGTACAACAGCTCGTTCACCGGCTCTGATACCGTGCCGCCCGTCAGCGCGATGCGGATCGGCTGGAAGATCTTCCCCGCGGCAACACTCTGCTCCTCCGCAAGCGCGCGCAGCCGCCGCTCGAGCTGGTCCGGCGTCCAGTCGGTGTCCCCGAGGGCCGCGACGCTCGCCTCGAGCGACGCCTTGTAGCCGGCCGGATCCTTTGCGATCTCCTGTTTCGCTTTGTCATCGAGCTGGACGTGTTTGGCGTCGAGCCGGGCGGCCACCTGGCGCGCCACATCGAGCGTGGTGCGCGACCGGGTCTTCACGGCGGCGATCGCTTTGACCACGCCCTCCGCGTTCCCCTTCACACCGAGCTTCTCGAGCTCCGGGGCCACGAGCGGCACCAGGTCCTCGGCCGGCGTGGCGGAGAGATACTGCCCGTTCATCCACTCGAGCTTCGTCATGTCGAAGATCGCGGCCTTTTGCTGGATCCCGACGAAGGAGAACAGCTGGATCATTTCGTCCAGCGTCATGATCTCGCGGTCGCCCCCGGGACTCCAGCCGAGCAGGGCCAGGAAGTTGCGCATCGCGGCGGGGAGAATGCCCATGTGCTGATAGTCGCCCACCGCGGTCGCACCGTGGCGCTTGGAGAGCTTTTTGCCGTCGGGTCCATTGATCATCGGGACGTGGCCGAACACCGGCAGCGGCGCGCCCAGCGCGCGGTACAGCGCGATCTGCTTGGGCGTGTTCGAGATGTGGTCGTCGCCCCGCAGCACGTGGGTGATCCGCATGTCGAGATCGTCCACGACCACCGCGAGGTTGTAGATCGGCGTCCGGTCCGAGCGCAGGATGATGAAGTCCTTGATGTCGGCACCCTGGAACGAGATCCGGCCGTGCACCGCGTCTTCCCAGGCGATCTCACCGGGCGGGACGCGGAACCGGATCGCGCCCTCGTCCAAGTAGGCTTTGCCTTCGGCGAGGAGGCGGTCGGCGACCTCCTGGTGGCGCTTCACGCGGGCGCCCTGGAACACGAGCTCCTCGTCCCAGTCGAGCCCCAGCCAGGTGAGCCCGTCGAGGATCACCTGGGTGTGCTCGTCAGTCGACCGAGCCTTGTCGGTGTCTTCGATGCGCAACAGGAACTTGCCGCCCTCGTGGCGGGCGTACAGCCAGTTGAAGAGCGCCGTACGGGCGCCTCCGACGTGGAGGTAGCCGGTGGGGGAGGGGGCGAATCGGACGCGAACGGTCATGTCAACGCGGTGGGGGGTGAGATACGGAGAGGGGGGGATTCGAACCCCCGATAGGGGTATTAGCCCCTATAACGGTTTAGCAAACCGCCGCCTTCAGCCACTCGGCCACCTCTCCAGCGTGCTCCTTCCGTCGGGCGGAACGTAGTCGCGCTCGAATGCGCGGGCAAGACGATCGCACGTCAGTAGCCGCGCTCCATGAGCTTCACGCGCTCGGCCAGGTCGGCTGGCTCGGTCTTGACCAAGTCGCCGAACGGCGTGATGTAGATGCGCACGGTGGGGGCCCCGGGGATGCGGGTGGGTCCGAATGCGAAGCGCCATACGCGCGGGTGTCCCGGCAGCTCGGGTGCGCCCTGCCACAGCAACGTCGTGGATTGCGTTCCCATCTCGGGCGGCGGAGCGCCGAGCAAATTACCCAGGGTGTAAAAGGCGGCGGCCCACGACGCTCCGAGCAGCAGGGCGCCCACGAAGGCGGCCACGAGCGTCATCCAGAACAGGCGTGCCATTTTGAAGTCCCTGTGGAGGAGGCAGGCGCCCTAACGGATAGCGGGGAAGGCCCGGCGGCACAACGAGCGATACCGACAGCTTGGTCGGCGTAGCAGCGAAAATGTCACAGTTCGACCACAAAAACCGGGTTGTCGCGATACGCGCGGTGACGCCGTGAAATGCCCGTGAGCCCAGTCACCGTGCGGCTTTAGCACGGTTCAGCCTGCACGTGGCACCGCCCTTGCCCCTGCCGTGGGCCATGCGGCGGATCGCGGTAGGGCTCCTTACAGCGGTGGCAATCGGCGGGTGGCTCACACCATCGGCCGCACAAAAGGCCGCCAGGGTACCCAGTCTCAGGGCGGCGTCCTACATCTATCTCACGCCGAACCCGTTTCTGGGATCGTTGACGGCCCGGGTCCCACGCACCATGCGGCCCAGCGCCGATCGTCGAGCCCTGCACGCCGTTGCGGAAGCGATGCCGGCCCGAGCCTCGTGGAGTACGGAGCACCTGATGCAGCTGCCGGCGCGCGTGTCGTGGACGCCATCTCACACGGCCCTGGCGAGTGCCTTCCTCGTCACCCTCTTGATCGATGCCGGGCAGACGCGCGAGCTCGCGCGCCAGGGCTGGGTTGGCTTCCGCGAATCGAATCCGCTGCTGGGCGAGCGGCCGAGCGTCGGCCGGGTGAACAGTTACACCGCCCTGGCCGGCCTCAGTGTGCTCGGCGCGGCCGCGGCGGCCCCACCGCGCTTGCGCCCCTGGCTGCTCGGTGCCGCGATCGCGGTGCAGGCATTCACAATCCAGAGTAGTGTGCGCCAAGGGATACCCATTCGGTTTCCCTAGCCGCGCGAGTGAACTCACGGCTCGGCACCCTCTCCGCCGTCAATCGTTCCATCATCCGCTGCAGCCGCTGCCCGCGCTTGCGGGCCTATTGCCGCCGTGTAGCCCGGGACAAGAAGCCTGAATTTCGCGACTGGGAGTACTGGGGGAAGCCGGTTCCGGGCTTGGGCGATCCGGATGCGCGGTTGCTCGTCGTCGGGCTCGCCCCCGCGGCGCACGGCGCCAACCGCACCGGGCGCATGTTCACGGGAGACTCGAGCGGCAGCTGGTTGTACGACGCGCTCCATCGCCACGGGTTCGCCAACCAGCCGCAATCGCTGTCCCGCGACGACGGCCTGACGCTCAACGACTGCTACATCACCTCGGCGGCGCGGTGCGCCCCGCCCGGCAACAAGCCCAGCCGTGTCGAGCTCGACCATTGCCGGCCGTATCTCGCAGCCGAGCTGCGATTGCTCCGGCGCGTGCGGGTGGTGATAACGCTGGGACGGATCGCGCACGAGAGCTGGCTCAAGGCGGCGGGGTGGTGGGAGCGGCTCCCGCCGCGCGCGCGGCCTCCGTTCGCGCACGGCGCGGAGACGACGCTGCCCGACGGCACCGTGGTCATCGCGTCGTATCACCCGAGCCGGCAGAACACCAACACGGGCAAGCTGACCCCGACGATGTGGAACGCGGTATTTCGGACAGCACGGGCGCTGCTGGGTCACCCATAGGAGGCGGATCGTTATTGGCCCTCGTCTAGCTCCTTTTTCGGCCTTGACAGTTCTAAAATAGTCCCTATTTTAGTGACGTCATGCGTCCATAAAACACCGTGCGGCGGGACGCAACCGGGCCAGAAAAAGTGCGGGGTATGACCGTCGCCGTCCAGACGCCCGACTCCAAGCATAGACCGTGAGATCCCTCCGACCGGTGGGAGTCGGGCTGGTGGTCGGCGCGATCGCGTTCGCGTGCGATCGCTCGCCCACCGCCGTGCCGATCCCAACCGCGCTGGCGGCTCGGTCCCAACCCGGGCCAAGCAAGAAGTCCGGTCTGATCCCGTGTGCCCAATCCTATGACTCCGTCACCGAGCTCATCGGCCGACAGGGAGGGGCATTCCCGGTAGGCCCCCATTACGTGTTCGTCGATTCGCTGGCGCTGCGCGACACAGTGAGGATCACCGTCGTGGCGCCAGCGGGCGCCGTGAGGTGGGTTCGGTTCCGGCCCGACGGCCTCGTCTTCCAGACGACCGTGGACGGTTGGTCCGCACTGCTCTACACGAATTACAAGGACTGCGGGGTGCCGACGAGTGACACGCTCCGGATCGCTCAGGTCAGCGACTCGCTGCGCGTCCTCGGGTACCTGCAGACCTTCGTCAAATCCAAGAAGAACCCCTGGAGTCAAGGGACACAATTCGTCGTCGGGCTGTTGCCGCATTTCTCGAACTACGCGGTCGCCTGGTAGGACTCACAATGGCCTCGGAGAACCGTATGTCCCTTCGCCGTTCACTGATCCCGCTGGCGCTCGCGCTGTTTGCCACGCGATGCGCCGACGGACCGCATCCCACGGCGGTGCAGCAGCCGACCGCCCCAGCGCCGCACTTCCTGCGGTGGGTCGGGGGCGCCGCGCCGCAGTTCTCCTCGATCGGCGCGCTATCGGGCGGGGTCGGTGATCCCGCTCGCCTCGCCGCTCCCGGGGGTGGGGTCAGTCTCGAGCGGTATACGGCGTCGTTCTGGGCGGTCCGCGGCGAGCCGCGGTCTCTCCAGATCAACTACCTGAGCTCCACCGGGGACACCAGCTCGCCGTTCTTGCGGCTCACCACCACTGATCCGGCATATGTACCTGGGCTCGGCGACCTCGCGCCCGGCGACTCTGTGCTGATCACGGTGACGATCGACCCAGAGAACATCAAAGTGTCGCTCGAGCCGACAGGATTGCTGTTCGGCGAGCCCGGCCAGCTGGAGATCTCCTATGGCGGCGCCGATGGCGACCTGAACGGCGACGGTGTGCTGGACGACACCGACTCCTACATCGAGGGCCGGCTGCTGGGGCTGTGGTATCGCGAGGGCACGGAGGGTACGTGGGAGAGAATCCCGGCGATTCAATTGCTTTCGGACAAGTCGTTCACGAGTGCGTTGCCCCACTTCTGCGAGTACGCGGTTTCCTGGTAGGCGGCGGGGGACAAGCGGCATGCACGCGTCGTCAATCGTAGTCGACAAGGCCCGGCAGCTCGCCGCCGCCGGACACCACGCCGAGGTCGTCGAGTATCTCGGCGGGCGACCGGGACGTGAGCTGGCGGATTCGCCGAGCCTCGCGCTGCTGTACGGCACCGCGTACGCCCGGCTCGGGCGCCACGATGAGGGACAGCGGTGGCTCGACTTGGCGCTCGACCAGGCGCGCAAGCGTGACGAGCAGACGGTCGAGCGTCACGCCCTCAATGCGCGGGGCGCCATCGCCCTGGTGAGCGGGCGGATCGACGAGGCGGCGGACTACTTCACGCAGGCCCTCATGGCCGCCAGCCGTGACGGCGATCCCGCCACGACGGCCCGCTGCTCCAACAATCTCGGGATCATCAGCAACCTGCGGGGACGGCACGCGGAGGCGATCGGGTCCTGGGAGATCGCGGCTGCCGCCTTCGACCGCGCTGGTTTGCGCCAGGGCGTCGCCGAGTGCTGCCACAACTTGGCGATCGCGTATCGGCAGCAGGGCGCGCTCGACCGCGCGCTGGCCACGGCCGGCCGGGCCGTCGCGGAAGCCGAAGCGGCTGGAGATCGCACGCTCCTGGCGATGGCGCTCCGGGGGCACGCGGAGATCCGCTTGGTCCGCGGCGAGCCGGAGCTGGCGCGGCGTGAGCTGGACCGCGTTGGGGAGATCCGCCGCGGGCTGCGCGATACGGTTGGAGAAGCCGAGGACCTGCGGGTCGCGGCGTCGCTGTTGGTGGCCGAGGGCCAGCCGGCAGCCGCGGAGCGAGCCCTGCGCGAGGTGATCGCGCGGTCGGAGCCGCACGGGCGGCCTCAGCTGTTGGCGGAGGCGACCCGGGACTTGAGCGGGGTCCTGCGCCGCACCGGGCGGGACACCGAAGCCCATGCGGTCGCGCGGACGGCGCGGGCCCTGTTCGCGCGCCTCGGCGCCGAGGGCGAACTCCGCGATCTGGCCGCTCAGGGCTGGGACGACGCTTTCGCGGCCGAGCTGCGCGGGTCGCTGGCGCCGCTCCATGCGGCGCAGGAGTTGGCCGATGCCGGGCGCTATGCCGAGCTACTCAGCTACCTGAGTAAGCGCTCGCCGGACGAGCTCGAGCAGTCCCCCATGCTGACCCTACTGTGCGGCATCGCACACAGTCGCCTGGGCCGGCTGGACCTGGGCCAGCAGTGGGCCATGGTCGCGCAGTTGCGGGCGCGTATGCTGGGGGATCGGAAGCTGGAAGGGCGGGCGCTCAACGTCTCCGGCGCCATCGCGCTGGAGCGGGGCGGCATCAGCGAGGCTACCTACTTCTTCACGCGGGCGCAGGAAAAGGCGATGCAGGATCATGACATGGCCGGCGTGGGCCGATGCGCCAACAACCTCGGCATCATCGCCAACATGCAGGGGGACTACACCCGGGCCGTCGGAGCGTACACCCGCGCGATCGCCGCGTACCAGAAGGCCCACCACGACCGCGGCATCATCGAGTCGCAGCACAACCTCGGGATCACGTACCGCGAGCAGGGCCAGCTGGACCGCGCGATGCGGACCGCCGAGGCGGCGCTGGGCAAGGCCGAGCGGCTGGGCGACCGGGCGCTCGAGGCTCAGGCGCTTGCGGGACGGGCTGAGGTCCGGGTCATCCGGGGTGAGCCCGAGCTCGCGATCCGGGACGCGGAGCGGGCGCTGGCGATGCACCGTGAGCTGAAGGACGCTGCTCTCGAGACCGAGGACCTGCGAATCCTCGCCGTGGCGCTAGGCACCGCGGGGAAGACGCGAGAGGCCGAGGACATGCTCCGGGCGGTGATCGCCCGCGCGACGGAGCAGGAGCGGCCGCTGCTCGTCGCCGGTGCCCAGCGCGATCTCGCGCACCTGCTGGCACTCCTGGGAGACGTCACCGCGGCGAAACCGATGGCGCAGACGGCCCGCGCCACGTTCGACCGGCTGGGGGCGAAGGTGGAGATCCAGAAGCTGGACGTGTTGCTGGCGATCCCGGACCTCCTGGTTGCAAAGCAGGAGAGTGAACGCATGACGGGACCGCATGCGGGCCGGCGTGAGGACGTACAACGAGGACGTTCGGGCGACCGTGCCCAACAGGAGTAAGAGAAACCATGAAGAAAGGTGAGATCATGAAGGCCCTTCGTTTGCTGGTGGTCGCGCTGATCGTGTCCGGGTGCAGCGACCGCGCCCTCACCAGCGCTCCAAACGCGGCTGCGCAGGCCCCTGAGGCGTCGCTCATCGGGGACCTCCTCGGGGTCACGGGGCTGCTGCAATGCTCCAGCCTCCCGTACGCCTCGGCGACCCAGACGATCGGGTCTGCGGGCGGCACGATTAGTGTCGGACCGCACACGCTCACGGTCCCCGCCGGGGCGCTGTCTTCCCCGGTGACGATCACGGGCTCCCTGGTGACGGGCCGTGGGGTCAATGCCGTCCGGTTCCAGCCGGCAGGGCTGAGGTTCCAGCGGTCGGCGTATCTCACGATGAGTTACGCGAACTGCAACCTGCTCGGCCGGTTGCTGCCGAAGCGGGTCGCGTATGTCGGCGACGGGCTCAACATCCTCTGGTACCTCTTGTCGATCGACAACCTGTTCTCTAAGAGGGTCACGGGGCGGGTCGATCACTTCTCCAACTACGCGGTCGCCTGGTGACCGCGGCGGACCTGCTCCACGAAGGTCGCGCCCGAGAGCGGGCGGCCCGGATTCCCGAGGCGATCGCGTCGTACGAGGCGGCGATCGCCGCGGCGGAGCCGGCGGGAGAATACGTGGTGCTGGCCGAGGCGCTGCGGCGCCTCGCCATCGTGCGCCACCGCCGGGGCGACTCGGCCGACGCGCGGGGGCTGTGCCGCCGCAGCCACGCGGTGGCGCTCCAGGCCGGTAACACCGTGCTCGCGGGCGAAGCGCTCAACACGCTCGGCGGGATCGACCTGGAGACGGACGCCGTCGCCGATGCCCGCGAGAATTTCCTCCGCGCCCTGGAGCTGGGTGGGCAGAGTCGCGAGCTGCGCGCACGGGTGGAGCAGAACCTCGGCATCCTCGCGAACATCCAAGGCGACTTCGACGAAGCGGTGGCGCGCTACGGGCGGTCCCTCGAGGCGTATCGCGCGTCCAACGACGAGCATGGCTGCGCGATCGCCTATCACAATCTCGGCATGGCGAGCGCGGACCTCCAGCAGTTCGACGAAGCGGAGCGCTACTTCCGGCAGAGCTACGAGATCGCCGAGCGCGCGGGCGACGTGCACCTCCAGGGACTGTGCCTGGTCAACCACGCCGACGTGCATCTCGTGCGGGAGCGTTACGAAGACGCACGGCGCAACGCGGAGGCCGCGCTCGTCACGTTCGATCGGCTCGACGCGCTCAGCGACAAGGCCAACGCGTATCGCGTCCTCGGCATGGTGTTCCGCGAGACCGGCCGGCCCGCGCTCGCCGAGGCGCGGCTGCGGTCGGCGATCGAGCTGGCGGTGAGCGCGGGCGCAGTCTTGAACGAGGCGGAGGCCTCGCGCGAGCTGGCCCTGCTTCACCAAGCCATGGGGCGCAACCAGGAGGCGCTGAGCCTGCTCAACGCGGCGCATCGCCTGTTCGGGCGGCTCGACGCGCGCCGCGAGCTGGTCCATGTCGATGGCAAGATGGCCGAGCTCGAGGCCACCTACCTCGCGGTGGTGCGCGAGTGGGGCCAGTCCATCGAGTCCGCCGACCCCTACACCTTCGGCCACTGCGAGCGCGTGGCGCGCCATGGCGTGGCCGTGGCCCGGGCGCTCGGGATGGACGAGCACGCCCAAACGACACTTCGGCTCGGCGCCTACCTCCACGATCTGGGAAAAGTGCGCGTGCCGCACGAGATCCTGAGCAAGCCCGGCCCGCTGACACGCGACGAGCTCGAGGTGGTGCAGATGCACCCGATCTGGGGGATCGAGCTCCTCGCGAGTGTCGAGTTCCCTTGGGATTTGAAGCCCATCATCCGCTGGCACCACGAGCGCTACGATGGCACGGGATACCCGGATCGCCTGCGGGCCGACGAGATCCCACTTTCCGCACAAGTCGTGGGGATCGCGGACGTCTACGACGCGCTCACCACCGCGCGTCCCTACCGGCCGGCCTTCTCCCGCGGGGCGGCGCTCAAGCAGATCGAAAGCTGCCGCGGGTTTTGGTCGAAGGCCGTGTATGGCGCCTTCGTCGCTTCGCTGGGCCAACCAGAAGCGCCGATGCGGGCGCACCCGCTACACGGCATAGTTGCGTCTCCGCCACACGCGGTCTGTCGCTAAAGCCTAGCAGCGCGCGGCACCTCTCTTGCGGCCCCACGCCAACCGGCTGCGGCACTTTCCGGTGGGGGTCCATCACAGAGGGGGATTCCAATGAAACGTTGGCTACTTGCCGCCGCGCTGCTCGCCGGCGCGGCGTGCGACTCGCAGCGCGAACCCGCGGCACCGAGCCGCACCGTCGATCCCGCGCTCACGGCGGCGCTCGCGACCGTCACGCCGAGCGACAGGCTGGTGGTGATCGTCAACTACGACGAAACAGCGACCACGTCGGATGCGATGAGCGCGGCCATCATGAACGTCGGCTCCGGCGTGATCCAGTTCAACAACCTGGACCTCGTGGCCGCCTTCGCCACGCCGGCCGAGATCACGGCGATCAGCGCGCTGCCGAGCGTGCAGGGCGTGTACGCGAACAAACAGCTCCGGTACTCCGCGATGCTGCACGAGAGCGTCCCGACCATCCGAGCGGATGCGGTCCACGCATCGGGCATCACGGGGAAGGGTGTCGGGATCGCCATTCTCGACTCGGGGATCGACGGGCTGTATAACCCCGACCTGCACTACCCCGACAAGACGGTTCAAAACATCAAAGTCCTCGCCAACTTGAACGACCTGTTCACGTTCAAGGGCTCGATCAACAAGACCGCGAAAGCTGCGAACCTGTTCGTCGAGAATCTGCCCAACAGCGAGACCTCGGTAGGCCACGGTACGCACGTCGCCGGCATCGCGGCAGGTCTGGGCGCGGCGTCCGGGGGCTACTACACGGGGGTCGCGCCGGGGGCGAAGCTCGTCGGCATCGGGACGGGCGACGTCCTGTTCATCTTCTGGGCGCTGGCGGGCTTCGACTACATCCTCGATCACCAGCAGGCCTACAACATCAAGGTCGTGAACAACTCCTGGGGAACGAGCGGTCCGTTCGATCCCAAGGATCCGATCAACAAGGCGAGCAAGAAAGTGGCCAGCAAGGGCATCACGGTCGTGTTCGCCGCCGGGAACGACGGCCCGGGCGAGAACACGCTCAACCCCTACAGCGTGGCGCCCTGGGTGATCGGCGTCGCGGCGGGGTGCAAGAATCTGCCCGATCCGACCAACTCCGCAATCCACTGCGCCGATCAGACCGGACAGAACCGAGCCCCGATCCTGGCCGACTTCTCGTCGCGGGGGATCCCCGGTGATCCGATGTACCATCCCGACGTCACGGCACCGGGCGTGCACATCGTATCCACGCGCGCCTCGACCGGCACGGTGCTCAACGCCAGCGACGCGAACCACGACTTCGATCTGACGAGCAGCTGCGCCATCAGCACCGCGAACGAGCAGTATTACACCTGCGCGTCCGGCACCTCGATGGCGACCCCCCATGTCGTGGGCGTGGTGGCGCTCATGCAGGAAGCGGCGGGCGGGCAGCTGAAGCCCGATCAGATCGCGTCGGTCCTCACGCAGACGGCGCGTCCGCTCCCGGGCTACGGGCTGTGGGAAGTGGGGGCGGGGTACGTGGATGCGCTGGCCGCCGTGAACGCGGTGCGGCGGTAGACTGAGGGCGGCGGAGGGGGAGGCGGAGGCGGGGGCGGCTCGAGTCGCGCGAGCTGGGACAGGTTGCGGCCGATCCGCACCGCCACCATCACGAACATTCCGACGACGAGCGCGGCCGCCGCGCCAGTGGCGACCGGCGCGACGGCCGCGCCTGGCCCGCTCAGCGCCAGCGCGATGTTGGCAGCGACGAGGACGATCCGAGCTTCGGTCGGGCCGATCCGGCTGTACCCCAGCCGGAACACGCCGAAGGCCTGGGACTCGAGATAGATGTTGATCGACAGGATGAGGTAGGCGAGCACGCCCGCCAGCGCCACGCCGAGATCCACATAGGGCGAGAGGCCGATCCCCGCGCCGATCGCCGCCGTCGAGAACGCGTCGACGACATGGTCCAGGTAGTAGCCGTACCGCGGCCGCTCCGCACGGCGCACGCGCGCGAGCGTCCCGTCCAGGCTGTCGCCGAACCAATTCACCACCAGCAAGGCGCTCGCCGCCCACAGCCACGCCGCGCTCAGGGTGGAAAGCGCGTACGCCACTCCCGTGCCGAGCGCGCCCACCATCCCGAGGACGGTCAGGCCGTCGGAGGTCATCCACGGCGGCAACCGGGCCGCGATGGCGCGGAGCAGCCGCCGCTCGGGCTCGGCGAGCAGGAACGTCAGCTCGCGGCGCGCCGCCACCAGACCATCCGGAGCGAGGGGATCATCAGGAGCGCGAACAGGGCGACCATGATCCACACCGGGACTTGCACGGCGGCACCGAGCCATGCGAGCAGGGCATAGCGCGGTAGGCAGCGCGCCGCCACGGCGGCGGTGTATTTGCCGGCCGGGCAACCGGTCGCGAACGCCAGGGCTTTGAAAGGGAAGAACGGCAGCGGTGTCAGACCCGACAGCGCGATCGTTACAAAGGGGAAGCGACGGAACAACTGCTCGGGCCACGTCCTCACCCCCTGGCCCCCTCTCCGCGTCCTCACCCCCTGCCCCCCTCTCCACGTCGTGGAGAGGGGGGACGAGCCAGACCCTCGTCGCGCCATGCGGCCGATCAGCGGTGCGAGCAGCCGGTGGTCCGCGACGGCGGCGAGCATCGTGCCCGCCGTGGCGACGAGGGTCGTGGTCCAGACGCCGAGCCGGGGCCCATACCAGATGATGGCGGGCTCGTGCGGCACGAAGGCGAGGGCGATATTGGACAGGAACGCGTAGGCGAAGAGCAGCGCGGCGGAGGTCGCGGGGGGATGCATGACCCGATATTCGCGCGCCGCTTTCAAGCAGACGTCAAGACGTTACCGCACGTCGAACTCCGCTGTGATGTCGTAGTCGTCCACGTCGCAGATCCCCACGTGCACGTAGTAGTGTCCCGGCCGGGCCGCGGCTTCCTCGGGGAAATGGATGGCATCCCGGAACCGCCCACCGCGCTGCATGGTAAAGCGTCGGGCGTCCGGGCTCGGCACGATCGTCGTCGTGTCCCACACCGTGACCCCCTCGTGCGACTTGACGGTGATGCACAGGAATCGGTTGTTCTGGAGGATGAAGAAAATCGGCGCGGCGCGCCGGTTGAGGATGGTGTACACGAGCATCGGATTCACGCCCGTCGGGCTGCCGGCGTCGTCCTTCCAGCTGAAGCGATTGGGGATCACGGACAGCGTAATGTCGGCATGGAGGGTCACGCCCTTGTCCACGGTCGCCCGGGCCGTTCCCGGTGGGTCGAGCTCCTTGGCGTTTTCCACCTCCATGCCGATGCTGGGATTGCCGCGTTCCGGGAGACGCGTGACCCGCCCGCTGGCCTCGATGTACCGATTGAGGTAGCGACCCCAGCGCTCCGGTTTACCGACCACGGGCACCACGTACGTCCGCGTACCGAGCACACGGAGCGGCAGCGGCACCACGATCGTCCACACGTCGAACTCGTTGTCCCGCTGGAGGAACCCTTGGATGGTCAGCGCGGTGTCGACCGACTCCTGCGTGGCCGCGGGTGCGGCGGTGCAGACGAGGAGAGCGAGTACGAGGGCGCGTTCGCGCATGCAACAATTCTCCGCCGAATGCCGCCCGTCCGCTAGGGCGTTCTTGCGGTAGGAGGGGGCGGGGATGCGACAGGGGGCCTGTGGGAGGGCACGCCCCGGTAGTCCACCGTCGGCTTGTTAGACGCCGGGTCAGTGAGCCCCATGGGGCATGCCCTCATGGTCCGCGGCGTGATGCTCGGTGCGTTGGAAGGCCAGGAACGCGTGGATGGCCGCGACGGCTGCCGAGTCTGTGGTCGACATGCGAACCTCGGCGCCGCGTGGACGATCGGTAGCCTCATAGGTGATCTTGCTGGCGCGAGCCGCCATGACCGAGGTACCTGGGACTACGCGGGCATGCACTTGGAACGGCCTGGCAAAGTCTCCGGCTCGAAACGCCGTCGCGATGTCGCGCATGTGGTGTCGGATCGCGACGATCCCGGCGGTGTCAGAGAGAGCGTCAGCGTCAAGGACGATGCGGCCACCATCGCCAAGGTCCTCAAAAACATGGGCCGACGCGTATTGATCCACGCCCATGACCGTTTGACCGCGTGCCTGCACGGCCGTGAACGCACTGTCCGATTGGTGTCTAACAGATTCGCCTCCGCGCTCGCACCTGGCGAAAGCGATCATCAGGGCAAAGGTCGAGATCTTCGCGGCGTAGCTTCTTGTCATGGGTGGCTCGGGGGCGCCTTACGGATCGCGCCTAAGCTGCGGGCGACGTGATGGCTGGCGCAAGGGAGTCGAGCAGTGACTCCCTGATCACCCTAGCATCCGTGAAGTGCTCGACTGATTCAAGCTGGACGGGTAGTAGAGCCGATGCAACGACGGCGCCTGGGGGGCAGTCCGGGGGGGCCATCATCCGCCGGCGCGTTAGGTGCAACGGAGGGCACAGGACTCGAACCTGTACGGGCTTGCGCCCAGCGGTTTTCAAGACCGCCGCCTTACCAGTTAGGTC
>Ga0137415_10004361_pt1 | contig 14009 bp, 10 predicted proteins | sample CZODoug3_1_1_16f_FD_183082 | JGI IMG/M metagenome (GOLD analysis project Ga0137415, IMG submission 183082) | Vadose zone soil fungal communities from Angelo Coast Range Reserve, California, USA - CZODoug3_1_1_16fungal (Hybrid Assembly) | ecosystem: Environmental > Terrestrial > Soil > Vadose... | reverse complement strand
CGGCCGGCTTCGCCCGCGCGCGCCGCCTCGATGGTGGCGTTGAGCGCCAGCAGGTTGGTCTGCTCCGCGATGGTGGTGATGAGCTGGGTCACGTCGCCGATGCGGCTCGCCGCCTGCGACAGCTTGGTGATGCGCTCGTCGGTTTTTTGCGCCTGGCCGACCGCCTCGCTCGAGATGCGGCTCGACTCCTGCACCTGGCGGCCGATCTCGACGACCGACGCCGCCATCTCCTCGCTCGCGGTCGCGACCGACTGGACGTTGGTCGAGGCTTCCTCCGACGCCGACGCCACGGTCGTAGCGAGCTGCTGCGTGGTCTCGGCGGTCTTGGTCAGGGTGGTGGCGGCTGCTTCGAGCTCGGTCGAGGACGACGACACCGTCTCGACGATGCCGCCGACCGCCTTCTCGAAAGCGGCGGCCATGTCGAGCATCGACTGGCGCCGCTGCGCCTCGGTCTGCTGCTTCTGCTTCTCCTGGTCGGCGCGCAGCCGATCCGCCTCGATCATGTTGTCCTTGAACACCTGGACGGCCTTGGCCATGTCGCCGATCTCGTCGCTGTTGCCGCGCCCCGGGATCTCGACCTTGACGTCGCCGGCCGCGAGCACGCCCATGGCGCGGGTCATGCGGCCCAATGGGCCGACGATCCCGCGGGCGATGAGGAAGGCGATGACGCAGCCAAGCCCGAAGGCCAGGCCGGCGACGATTTCCTGGGTCAGGATGGTGCCCGAGATGGCCGCGTCGGTCTGGGTTTTGGTGGCCTCGAGGTCGCGCTTCAACGACGCCTCGGTGCCCTTGAGGGTATCGCCAGCCTCGATGGTCAGCTTGCGAATGTCGCCGCGGTAGAGCTCGTCGGCCTTCACGAGATTGTCGGACGTGGTCTCGAAGGCCGCCGCATAGCTGCCCAAGGTCGCCTTGAGGGCGTCGGCCAATTTGCGGACGTTTGCGGGCGGATCGGCCTTTTCCAGCGCTGCGATCCCCTGACGTGCTTTCTCTACGTTGTTCTTGAAGGTGGCGGCGCCTTTCGGCTCGTGGGTTGCCAGGAACCGCCAATTCGACACCCGGACGAGAAGCACCAGAGGCTCGAGACCCGCGATGGCGGCGGCGGCGGCGTCACCGGACGCGCGGCCAGCCTCGATCAGCTTGCCGGTGTCGGCCGTGAGCTGGTCGCCGACGGCGAAGAGCGTCTTCTTGCCCTCGTCCATCTTCTTGATGTTCGCGCCGAGGGCTTCGCGGGTCGCCCGCAATTTCGCGACCTCGCTTTCGAGGGTATTGTAGGTCTTTCGCCGCTCCTCGGAGAGCGTGGTCTTCGCGCCGGCCCGCAGAAGCTCGATGGCGTGGGTTTCCCTTTCGGCGGCCTCGTTGAACGACGCCTCTTCGCCATCATAGAGGTACCGTAACGTGCCGCGCCGGATGGCTTGGAGATCGACCGAAATCTCCAGCACCCGGGCCGTACTCTCGGAGAAGCCCATCATCTTGGCGACCTGGCCCTGGATCCCCGACAATTCCCATACCGCCAAGGTCGCAAGCCCCAGACCGAGAAGCACGAGCGCAGCGAAGCCGGCATAGAGACGGCCTTTGATTCCGAGGGACATCAAGCATTTCCTGTTGGGAGCGCTCGCAAAAGCGATTCGGGGGAGTGTCCGGGGGCGCGATTCGTGACTGCGACAATTTATCCGCAGCGCTGCTTACTGTGAGGTTAAGGATGCGCGACGACGACTTGCCTAAGCATTTTTGCTCCGTGCCGAGACCGCGTCGCCCCGCCGCGAGGCCGTGGACCGCGACGGCGTGAACCCTGTCGAGCATGCACAACAGACCTGACCGACGCCGGCATGACATCGCGCGACCCGATTGAGAGCCTGGCTTCCTCGCGCTAACGTTAGGTCATGCAGTCCACATTAGGCACACCTTCATCTCGCGTCTCGCGTCTTACGCGCTTGTTTGCTCCGGCGCGCTCCACATGGCGCTCGACGTGGCGCTTCGCGCTCGACCTCGGGCTGCCGCCGCTGTGTCCGGCCTGCCGCGGGCTCCTGGGCGACGACGGCGGCCTGTGCGCGGCGTGCTGGTCGAAGCTTTCCTTCATCGCGCCGCCCTATTGCGAGCGGCTCGGCACGCCCTTCGGCTACGATCCCGGCCCCGGCGTGCTGTCGACCGAAGCGGTCAGCCATCCGCCGGCCTTTGGTCGCGCCCGTGCGGCGGTGCGCTACGACGACGTCGCCAGCGCCCTGGTCCACGCACTCAAATACGGCGACCGGCTCGACCTCGCGCCCATCATGGGGCGCTGGATGGCGCGGGCCGGAAGCGAGCTCACCGACGGGGCCGGCGCGCTCGTGCCGGTGCCGCTGCACTGGCGCCGGCTATGGGCACGCCGCTTCAACCAGGCGGCGGCGCTCGCCCGCGCGATTTCAGCTGCGAGCGGCGTGCCGGTGCTCGATGACGCGCTCGCGCGCATGCGCGCCACGCCCCATCAGGTCGGCCTCGCCAGGGCGGAGCGCGCCACCAACGTCCAGGGCGCCTTTCGGGTGCCGGACGCCAGGCAGGCCGCCGTCGCCGGCAAGCGGTTGGTCCTGATCGACGACGTGCTCACCTCGGGGGCGACGGTCGACGCCTGCACCCGCGCGCTGTTGCGGGCGGGCGCCGCCCAGGTCGACGTGCTGGTCTTCGCCCGGGTTGTCGACGCGTTGCGAGCCCCCATATAGTGTATTCACCGCGTTCTCCACCGCCAGGAGTTGAAGCTTTGCCAGCCTCGGTCGAGGTTTACACGACACCCTATTGTCCCTATTGCGTGGCCGCGAAGGACCTGCTTCGCCGCAAAGGCGTTGATTTCATCGAGATCAACGTCGCCGGCGACCGCACCCTGCGGGCCAGGATGGTCGAGCGCGCCAGCGGGCGCGTAACGGTCCCGCAGATCTTCATCGGGGAGACCCATGTGGGCGGCTGCGACGACCTTTACGCGCTCGACGATGCGGGCGGGCTCGACCCGCTGCTCGCCGGCTCAGTGAAGGCGACCGGATGACCGAAGCACCGCGCAACAAGGCGAATTTCCGGGTCGGCCTGATCCAGATGCGCTCGGGCCGCGCGCCGCAACAGAATATCGACGCGGCCGCCAAGCTGATCGACGAGGCCAAGGCGGCCGGCGCGGACTACGTCCAGACTCCGGAAATGACCAACATCATGGAGGTCCGGCGCGAGAGCCTGTTCGCAGCGCTCGTCCCGGAGGAGGCCGACGCGTCGCTCGCCGCCTTCCGCGACACGGCGCGCAGGCATCGGCTGTGGCTGCATGTGGGCTCGCTCGCCGTCAAGGTCTCGCCCGAGAAGGCCGCCAACCGCTCCTTCCTGATCGACCCCAAAGGCGAGGTCGTGGCGCGCTACGACAAGATCCACATGTTCGACGTCGACCTTGCGGACGGCGAGACCTATCGCGAATCGCGCAGCTACCGGCCGGGCGAAACCGCGGTCACCGCCGACCTGCCCTGGGGACGGCTCGGTCTCACGGTCTGCTACGACCTGCGCTTTCCGGCGCTTTATCGCGCGCTCGCCGAGGCCGGCTCTTCGTTCCTGGCGATCCCCGCCGCCTTCACGCGCCAGACCGGCGAGGCGCATTGGCATGTCCTGATGCGCGCCCGCGCGATCGAGAACACCTGCTATGTGCTCGCCGCCGCGCAAGGCGGCAAGCACGAGAACGGGCGCGAGACCTTCGGCCATTCGCTCGTCGTCGACCCCTGGGGCCGCGTCATCGCCGAAGGCGGCACCGAGCCCGGCGTCGTGATGGCCGAGATCGACCTCGCCGATATCACCACGGCGCGCGCCCGCATTCCCTCGCTCCAGCATGGACGGCGCTTCGAGGTGATGACGCCGGCGGCGGAACCGGCGCATCTGCACACGGTCGGGAAAACGTCATGATCCGCTACACCCTGGTGTGCGAGCGCCAGCACAATTTCGAAAGCTGGTTCGCCAATTCCGCCGCCTACGACAAGCAGGTGAAACGCGGCCTCGTCGGTTGCCCGGTCTGCGGCTCGATCAAGGTCGAGAAGGCCATCATGGCGCCGCGGCTTGGACGCTCCGGCAAGCCGATCGACATGCCGCAGGCGCCGGAAGCTCCGGCGCCCGCCGCCGCGCCCGCGGAGGCTCCGGCGCCGGTCGCCATGATGTCGTCGCAGGAACGCGCGTTCCGCGGCAAGCTGAAGGAGCTGCGCGACCACCTCACCAGGAATGCGGAGAATGTCGGCCGCAAATTCCCCGAGGAAGCGCGCAAGATGCATTACGGCGAGATCGACCACCGCTCGATCTACGGCGAAGCATCGCCCCAGGAAGCCAAAGACCTCCACGAGGAAGGCATCGAATTCCATCCGCTGCCGGTGCTGCCTGACGAGCGCAATTAGGCTCGCCGTCGCCGTTTGGGCAAGCGGCCCATCCTTCGAGACGCCCGCTGCGCGGGCTCCTCAGGATGAGGTCTTCGTGAGGACGGAACGAGGCTCGCTCAATAGGCCCAGATCAACAGCGCGACGCCCGCGACGATCAACGCGATGCCGGCGCCTTCGCGCGCGCTCGTCGGCTGATTGAACACGAAACGCGAGATCGCCTGGGCGAACAGCACCTCGACCAGCGCCAAGGTCCGCACGCTCGCGGCGGTCGCGGTGGCAAAACCCAGAAACCAGAACTGCGACGCGAGCGCGCCCATGAAGCCCGCGAACAAGGACGGCCGCCACGCGCGGAAGATGGCCGCCAGCACCGCCCGGTCGCGGATCAGGAGATATCCGGTGAGCAGCGCGGTCTGGATCGCGAGCCCGACCACCACCGTGAAGGTGGCGGCCATCACGTAATCCGGATCCTGCAGGCTCAGGATCGCGCCGCGGTAGCCGATCGCCGACAGCGCGAAGCAGCCGCCGGCCGCGAGCCCGAGCACGGTCGGCCTGATCCCGCCGCCGGCGACGCCCCCCTTGAGCGACATCACGACGACGCCGGCGGTCGCGATCAGGATGGCGGCCGCCATGGCGGGCGTGACGTGATCGCCGAGGAATATCAGGCCGAACAGAGCGACCTGGATGGGCTCGGTCTTGATATAGGCGATGGCGACGACGAACGAGCGCTCCCCCATGGCGGCGAGCATCAGCGCGGTCGCGGCGATCTGCATGAGGGCGCCGTCGAGCACCCAGGGCCAGAAACTCGCGCCCGGCCGCGGCAGACCCGCGCCCGTGACGAGCACGACGCCGGCCAGGAAGAGCAGCGCGAAGGGAAAGCCGAACAGGAAGCGCACATGGGTCGCGCCGACCGTGCCGAGCTTGACGGTGAGCTCGCGCTGCGCCGCATTGCGCGCCGTCTGCGCCGCGGCCGCGATGATGGTGAAGACGGCCCACAGCCAGGGCGAAGCCGTCACGCTGCCCGCTCCGCAACGAGCATGTAGTTCACGTCCATGTCGGTCGCGAGACGCCACTGATCGGCGAGCGGATTGTAGACGACGCCGGTCTCGTCGATCACCCGCAACCCGCCGAGCTCCAGCGCGATCTCGAGCTCGTTGGGCGTGACGAATTTGTCCCACTGATGGGTCCCGCGCGGCAGCCAGCGCAGGATATATTCGGCGCCGACGATCGCGAGCGCGAAGCTCTTGAGCGTGCGATTGAGGGTCGCGGCGATCATCAGCCCGCCGGGCTTCACCATCGCGGCGGTGAGCCGCACGAACAGATTGACGTCGGCGACATGCTCGACCACCTCCATGGCGAGCACGATGTCGAAGCGCTCGCCTGTTTGTGCCAGCGCCTCGGCGGTGGTCGCCCGATAGTCGATGGCGAGGGCGTTGTCGGCGGCGTGCAGCTGCGCCGCCGCGATATTGGGTTGCGCCGGGTCGGCGCCCACCATCTCGGCCCCGAGCCTGGCGAGCGGCTCAGACAGGATGCCGCCGCCGCAGCCGATATCGAGGACGCGCAGGCCCGCCAGGCAGTCGAGCCGCTTGGGGTCGCGCCCGAACCGCCGGCAGGCGGCATCGCGGATATAGCCGAGGCGGACCGGGTTGAACTTGTGCAGCGGCGCCATCTTGCCGCGCGGATCCCACCACTCGCCCGCCAGCGCCGCGAAACGCGCGACCTCGTCATCGTCGACCGTGGGTGCGCCCGCAGGCGATCTGTCGCTGGCCATCGGTGGAACTCCGTTAACCCTCTGGGCTCGCAACCATACCGGGCGACGGCGGTTGCAGCCCCGGCACCCCGCCGTTATGTATACGCGCCTTTTCGGGCCGGCGCGCGGCCGTCCGGCCGCGCCCGCACCGCACGCGACGCATGGAGCACCGAAACCCGAGATGGCCCGGCTGGTGATGAAATTCGGCGGGACGTCGGTTGCGGATATCGAGCGCATCCGCAACGTGGCGCGTCACGTCAAGCGCGAGGTCGGCGCCGGCCATGAGGTCGCGGTGGTGGTCTCGGCGATGGCGGGCACCACCAACCGGCTGGTCGAGTGGTGCCGCGAGGCTTCGCTCCTGCATGACGAGCGCGAATACGACGCCGTGGTGGCGTCGGGCGAGCAGGTCACCGCGGGGCTGCTCGCGATCGCGTTGCAGCAGATGGACGTCAAGGCACGCTCCTGGCAGGGCTGGCAATTGCCGGTCAAGACCTCGGACGCCCATGGGTCGGCCCGTATCCTCGATATCAACGGCGACGAGCTGATCCGGCGCTTCAAGGCATGCGGCGAGGTCGCGGTCATCGCCGGCTTCCAGGGCGTGCACCAGGAGACCGGACGCGTCACCACGCTCGGGCGCGGCGGCTCGGACACCTCGGCGGTCGCCGTCGCGGCCGCCATCCGGGCCGATCGCTGCGACATCTACACCGACGTCGACGGTGTCTACACCACCGACCCGCGCGTGGTGCCGAGGGCCCGCCGGCTCGCCAAGATCGCCTTCGAGGAGATGCTCGAAATGGCCTCGCTCGGCGCCAAGGTCATGCAGGTGCGCTCGATCGAGCTCGGCATGGTGCACCAGGTGCGGATCTTCGTGCGCTCGTCCTTCGACAAGCCCGAGGACATCGATCCCCACACGTCCCCTCCCGGAACCCTCATTTGCGACGAGGCGGAAATCATGGAACAGCAGGTCGTCACCGGCATCGCCTTCTCCAAGGACGAGGCGCAAATCGCCATCCGGCGGGTCCAGGACAAGCCCGGCGTCGCCGCCTCGATCTTCGGCCCGCTGGCCGAAGCCAATATCAATGTCGACATGATCGTGCAGAACGTGTCGAGCGACGGGGCGACGACCGACCTCACCTTCACGGTCCCGGCGTCCGAGTATGAGCGCGCCAAGGATACGCTCGACAAGGCGCGCGACCGGATCAGCTATGAGCGGCTCGACGGGGCGACCGACGTCGCCAAGATCTCGGTCATCGGGATCGGCATGCGCAGCCATGCCGGGGTGGCGGCCGACGCCTTCCGGGCGCTCGCCGACCGCGGCATCAATATCCGCGCCATCACGACCTCGGAAATCAAGTTTTCGCTGCTGATCGACGCCGCCTTCACCGAGCTCGCGGTCAGGACCCTGCATTCCCTCTACGGCCTCGATAAGTAGCGCGGGCGAAGCCGCCCGAAGGGCTGGCGCAGGCGGCGCGGCGGCCGCTCGAGCGGCCTGTGCGTCGCGGCGTGCCATGATTGCAGGGGTATGACGCAACCAGCGGATTTTGGCGCGCTGCAACATGGCGTTTTGCTTGCGGCACGCATGTTGCATTGGCTATAGCCACTGGTGGTGGCGGCGCGGGCGGGTGTGGTCCGGCGCAATCTCAATGATGGACCGAGAGCCCGGTCAGGCTCGCTCTCGAGTGCTTTCCGATCCGGTTGAATCGAGAGGCGCTCTGGATACGTTTGTTGGTCGCATTTCAATGGCGGAGCGGTTCCCGCTTCGCTGGAAAATGCCCGAACGGCCCGAAAGGACCTCACGCGATGCGTGGCGCGCTTGGCGGTCCGCGCGTGCTGTTGCGACGGCTTCGCGAGGTGATGGCGGAGCCGGTCAGCGCGCAGGATCGCCTGGACAAGATCGTGGTGCTGATTGCCGCCAACATGGTGGCGGAGGTGTGCTCCGTCTACGTGCTGCGCGTCGACGGCACGCTCGAGCTCTACGCCACCGAGGGCCTCAAGCGCGAGGCCGTCCATCAGACCGTGCTGCGCTCGGACGAAGGCCTGGTCGGCCTGGTGGCGAGCGAAGCCAATCCGATCAACATGTCGGAAGCGCAAGACCACCCGGCCTTCTCCTACCGGCCGGAGACCGGCGAAGAAATCTACCACTCCTTCCTCGGCGTCCCGATCCTGCGGGCCGGCAACACGCTCGGCGTGCTGGTGGTGCAGAACCGCGCGCGGCGCACCTATTCGGAGGAGGAAGAGGAGGCGCTGCAGACCACCGCGATGGTGCTCGCCGAGATGATCGCCTCGGGCGAATTGTCGGCGCTCGCCAAGCCCGGCGCCGAGCCGGCGGTCCGCCGCGCGCTTCACCTCAAGGGAGCGGCCCTCAACGAGGGCATCGCGCTCGGCCATGTGGTGCTGCACGAGCCGCGCGTCGTCATCACCAACTTCATCGCCGACGACCTGCCGAAGGAAAGCAAGCGCCTGGCGACCGCGATCGAGACGCTGCGGGCCGATCTCGACCGGATGTTCGAGCATGGCGACGTCGCCGACGCCGGCGAGCATCGCGAGGTGCTCGAAGCCTATCGCATGTTCGCCAATGACCGCGGCTGGGTGCACAAGCTGGAAGAAGCCGTGATGACCGGGTTGACCGCCGAAGCCGCGGTCGAGCGCGTTCACTCGGACATCCGCGCCCGCATGCTGCGCCAGACCGACCCCTATCTGCGCGAGCGCCTGCACGATCTCGAAGACCTGGCCAACCGCCTGCTGCGCCAGCTGCTCGGCCACGACCACGCGCCCTCGCGCGAGAGCCTGCCGGAAAACGCCGTGCTGGTCGCCCGCATGATGGGACCGGCCGCGCTGCTCGACTACGACCGCAAGCGCCTGCGCGGCCTGGTGCTGGAGGAAGGCGGCCCGACCTCCCATGTGGCGATCGTGGCGCGCGCGCTCGGCATCGCGGCAGTGGGCGAAGTGGCGAATGCCACCGGCGTGGTCGATCAGGGCGACGCCATCATCGTGGACGGCTCCACGGGGGACGTGCATATCCGGCCGTCGCCCGACCTGGAGTCGGCCTATGTCGAGCGGGTCCGCCTGCGCGCGCGGCGGCAGCTGCAGTATCTCGCGCTGCGCGACAAGCCGTGCGTCACCAAGGACGGCGAGAGCGTGACGCTGCTCATCAACGCGGGGCTCGTGGTCGACCTGCCGCATATTTCCGAGACCGGCGCGGCCGGCATCGGGCTGTTCCGCACCGAGATGCAGTTCATGGTCGCGTCGCAATTCCCGCGCGCGGGCGAGCAGCAACAGCTCTACCGGTCGGTGCTGGAAGCGGCGGCCGACCGGCCGGTGACCTTCCGCACCCTCGATATCGGCGGCGACAAGGTGCTGCCCTATATGCGCAACGTCGAGGAGGAGAATCCCGCGCTCGGCTGGCGGGCGATCCGGCTCGGCCTCGACCGCCCCGGCCTGCTGCGCAGCCAGGTGCGGGCGCTGCTGCGCGCGGCGGCGGGACGCGACCTGCGCATCATGTTCCCGATGATCGCGGCGGTGCATGAATTCGACGAGGCCAAGACCCTGGTCGAGCGCGAGCTCACCCATCTGCGCCGCCACGGCCACAAGCTGCCCGACAGGGTCGATATCGGCACCATGCTGGAGGTGCCGTCGCTGCTGTTCCAGCTCGACGAACTGCTCGAGCGGGTCGACTTCCTGTCGGTCGGCTCGAACGACCTGGTCCAGTTCTTCTACGCGGTCGACCGCGGCAATTCGCGGGTCGCGGGCCGTTTCGACGAATTGTCGCCGCCGGTGCTGCGCGCCCTCAAGATGATCGCCGACAAGGCCAAACAGCACGGCAAGCCGGTGACGCTGTGCGGCGAGCTCGCCTCGTTCACGCTCGGCGCGATGGCGCTGGTCGGGCTCGGCTATCGCTCGCTCTCGCTCGTGCCCTCGGCGGTCGGTCCGGTGAAGGCCATGCTGCTCGAGCTCGATGCCGGCAAGACCGAAGTCCTGGTCTCCTCGCTCATCGCCAGGTCCGATGGATCGGCATCGATCCGCGACAAGCTGGTGGCTTTCGCGGAGGCCGAAGGCCTGCCGATGTAGCGCGTTTCCCCGCCAATGCCGCAGCGGGATTCCTGAGCGGGTCGCATTTTCGCCGACAACCCGCTATCTGTCCCGGATCAAATCGCCAGGATCGTGCCGGAAAACTCTCCGAAAGCCGCCAACCGTGACCACGCTGCCCGAAGCCAAGCTCGACGCCGTGCTCGCCCGCCACGCCATGGTGGAAGCCGAGCTCTCGCAGCAGCTCGCGCCCGAAACCTTCGTCAAGCTGTCGCGCGAGCTCGCCGAGATCACCCCGGTCGCCGAACGGGTGAAGGCCTATCGGGCCGTGGCCGCCGAGCTCGCAGGCCTCGACGCCATGCTGGCGGATCCCGATCCCGAGATGCGCGCCATCGCGGCGGCCGAGAAACCCCAGTTGGAGGCGCGGCGCGAGGCGCTCGCGCAGGACATCCGCCTCGCCCTCCTGCCGAAGGACGCGATGGACGAGCGCGACGTGATCCTGGAAATCCGCGCCGGCACCGGCGGCGACGAGGCCGCCCTGTTCGCCGGCGACCTCATCCGCATGTATGAGCGCTATGCGGCCAAGCAGGGCTGGAAAAGCGAGATCATTTCGGCGAGCGACGGCCCCATGGGCGGCTACAAGGAGGTGATCGCCGAGATCCATGGGCGCGGCGCCTTCGCCAAGCTCAAATTCGAATCGGGGGTCCACCGGGTGCAGCGCGTGCCCGACACCGAGGGCTCGGGCCGCATCCATACCTCGACCGCGACGGTCGCGGTGCTGCCCGAGGTCGAGGACGTCGATATCGCGATCAACGAGGCGGACCTGCGCACCGACACCATGCGGGCGCAGGGCGCCGGCGGCCAGCACGTCAACAAGACCGAGTCGGCCGTGCGCATCACCCATATCCCGTCGGGCATCGTGGTGCTGGTGCAGGAAGAGCGCTCCCAGCACCGCAACCGCGCCAAGGCCATGGCGATGCTGCGCGCCAAGCTTTATGACGCGGAGCAGCGCAAGCGCGACGCCGAACGCGCGGCCGAGCGGCGCGGCCAGGTCGGCACCGGCGACCGCTCCGAGCGCATCCGCACCTATAATTTCCCGCAGGGGCGGGTCAGCGATCACCGCATCAACCTGACGCTCCACAAGCTGCCGGCGGTGATCGAGGGCGAGGCCCTGGGCGAGATCATCGACGCGTTGATCACCGAGCACCAGGCGGCGCTGCTCGCGGCGGACGACGGCACGCGGCCATGAGCGATTCCGGCGACGCCGCGCTGGCGCCCGGAATGACCATCGGGCGCGCGCGGCGCGCGGTCGCCGAGCGCTTGCGCGCCCATGGCATCGACACCCCCGAGCTCGACGCCCGCCTGCTGGTCGGCCATGCGCTCGGCCTCGATCACCCCGCGCTCACGACCGACTCAGCCCGCGTGCTGACGCCCCCCGAAACCGACAGACTCGGCGCCGACGTGGCGCGCCGCCTGCGCCACGAGCCGGTGGCGCGGATCGTCGGGCGCAAGGAGTTCTGGAGCCTGCCGTTGCGGGTCACCCCCGCCGTGCTGGTGCCGCGGCCGGAGACCGAGACGGTGGTGGAAGCCGCCCTCGCGCTGGTCGCGCGGGGCGCTGCGGCGCGCATCGCCGATATCGGGGTCGGCTCGGGCGCGATCCTGCTGGCGCTGCTGTCGGAGCTGCCCAACGCAATGGCGACCGGAACCGACCGCGACGCGGGCGCGCTCCAGGTCGCGCGCCGCAATGCCGAGCATCTCGGCCTTGCCGGGCGCGCCGCCTTCGTGGCCTGCGATTTTGGCGCCGCGCTGGCCGGAGCCTGCGACCTCGTGGTGTCCAATCCGCCCTATATCGCGACCCGGGAGATCGCGACGCTTGCGCCGGAGGTGCGCGACTTCGATCCGCGCGGCGCGCTCGACGGCGGCAGCGACGGACTGACGGCCTATCGGGCGATCGCCGCGGACGCCCTGCGCCTGCTCGCCCCCGGCGGATGGTTGGTGGTCGAGGTCGGCATCGGCCAGGCCGAAGCCGTGACCGCGCTGTTCGCGGGCATCGGGTTGGAAACGTCGGATCCGCCGCGCCGCGACCTTGCGGGGGTGCCGCGGGTGGTTAAGGCCCGCTACAACCCATGACCGGGAGGCAACCCGGCCCGGCCAAAAACCCCCAAAAAATCACTTGGATTATGCCCCGAGACCGACTACCTTGAGGTCACGGAATCGACCTGAGTTATTTTGGTGCGCCGCCCTCAGTGCCCCGAGCTAGAGCTCCGAGAGGCAGGCGGCGAGCGAGGCGAATACCAAGCCAGGCCAAGGGTGACGGTTCGCCGACTTGAGGTCGAATGCTTCATCGGTTGGGCGCATGCGATGGTCCAAACGGACGGGCGTTGCGCGTGACCAAAGGCGGGCGATGCTGCGGCAGAGCCGCGGAGCTGGGCACACCAGGCAGGCATATGGGCTGGGCGCACTTTCGGCCAGGCACGCCGGCTGGAACATTTGCTGGGTAAAATTGGACCATCGGAACACCACGGTCGGCAGTTCGATGAACGGGCGCCTCGGCGGCTTGGGATTCGAGGTTTGAGGAAACTACTGAGGAAACTACCTAGTCTATTGGCGGCATGAGGCCGTCGCAAAGCAGGGGTTGGCGAACAAGCAAGCCATGAGAAACGGTCAGAACAAGCGCATGCGGGGGCGTAACCGCAAGAGCCACAATCCGTTGACGCGGGTTTACGAATCCAACGGCCCGGACATCAAGATTCGCGGAACGGCGTCGCACGTCGCTGAAAAATACGTTCAGCTCGCCCGCGATGCGCAGTCCTCGGGCGACCCGGTGGCGGCGGAAAACTATTATCAGCATGCCGAGCATTATTTCCGCTTGATCGCGGCGGTGAACGAGCAGTTCCGCCAGAACACCCCGAACTTCTATCGGCCGGAAGGCGGCGCCGGGAACGATACGCTCTCCGGCAACGACACCCATGACGAGCAATTCGACGACGGCGAGGACGAGGAGACGGTCCAGCCGACGCAAGCCGGCGAGCAGCCCTCGTTCGGCACGCGCGACCCGCAACCCTTCCTGCCGCGCGATGCCCAGTTCTTCTCTCCGCGCGAGCAGCAGCCCTATGGGGGTCGCCCGCAACAGCACCCGCAACAGCAACAGCACCCGCAACAGCAACAGGGCGGCGAGCGCCACCACCGTCCTCCTGAGGACGGCCATGTCGACCGGCTGCCCTCCTTCATTACCGGCGGCGGTCAGCAACCGGGCGGCCAGGCGCCGCAGACCCATCAGGGCAATCAGGGTGGGCCTTCGGGACAGCAGGCCAACGGCCAGAACGGCTTCGACAACCAGGGCGACCGTTTCCCGATGCACCGCCGGCGCCGGCGCCACCGTGGTCCGCGCGGAGACATGCCGCGCGGCGGCGGTGTGCCGGACGGCGGCAGCGATGATGTGCAGGGCCCGCAGGGCGACTAGCCGATAGGGCGCGCGCCAAGGCGCCCGCGCGGCGTCAGCCGATCCGGCCCGTGGACGGGGTGAGCACCGGTTCGAGAACCGGCGCCAGACCGGGCACGAGCTGCCGCTTTTCACGGCGCGCGGGGATCGCCCGATAGACCTGCTTGGTCGCCTCGACGATATGGACGCCCGCGAAGGGCGCCGAGATCGTCGCGCCCGCCCGCTCCCATGCGACCGCCGAGCGCAGAAACCAGCCGCGCGAAATCGGCGGCACATACAGCACCTCGGCCCATGAGGTCGGCGTGAACCAGGTCTCGCGCAACAACTGGGTGATCTGCGAACGCGAATAGGGCCGGCCGTGACCGAACGGCGTGATGTCGATGCGCGCCCACAGGCCGCGCCGGTTCGGCACCACCGCCATCAGCCGGCCGCCCGC
>Ga0137415_10004360_pt1 | contig 14009 bp, 9 predicted proteins | sample CZODoug3_1_1_16f_FD_183082 | JGI IMG/M metagenome (GOLD analysis project Ga0137415, IMG submission 183082) | Vadose zone soil fungal communities from Angelo Coast Range Reserve, California, USA - CZODoug3_1_1_16fungal (Hybrid Assembly) | ecosystem: Environmental > Terrestrial > Soil > Vadose... | reverse complement strand
AGGTTGGCCAGCCAGACCAGGGTGGCCAGCTCCTCGACCACGACGAAGTCGATCGTCTCGCGGTCCATGGTCGAGCCGGGCACCGGCAAGGTGACGGTGCGCACCCACTTCGGGGTGCCCCGGGGCGCGTTCTTCTCGAAGAAGAAGGCGCCGTCGACGCCGTTCGGGTAGCGCTTGACGGTGAGCGGCCGCCCGGCGAGATGCGGCAGGAGCACCGGAGCGATCCGCGTGTAGTAGTCGATCACCTCGCCCTTGGTGAACCCGGTCTCCGGGTAGAGCACCTTGTCGAGATTCGAGAGCGACAGTTGCCGGCCCTCGACCTCGACGGTGATCCGTTCAGCCATCGCGTACGACCTCCCGTGCGTCCTTGTCGTTGCGGATGCCCACGAATACCGGATGGCGCAGCCGCCCGTCGTCGGCCCAGTGCGAGTAGGTCACCTGGACAACGATCTCGGGCTCGACCCAGGTGGCCGTGCGTCCGGGCGACGGCGGCGGCGCCCCGTCCGCCAGGGCCGGCTGGCGCCGCGTGGTCAGTTGGCGTTTGAGCTGCGCCGACTCCCGGCCGGACAGGCCACTGCCGACCTTGCCGGCGAAGCGCAGCTCGTCGCCGTCGTAGTACGCCAGCAGCAGCGAGCTGAGTGTCGCGCTGCCGTCGGCGGCGTCGGCCTCCCAGCCGACAACGACGAACTCGGCGCTCTGCGTGAACTTGACCTTCACCCAGTCGTTGGTGCGCTGCCCGAACCGGTAGCGGCTGGTCACGCGCTTGGCGACCACGCCCTCGAGCCCGTGGGCGCGCGCCGCCGCCTCGGTGGCCGAGCCGTCGTCGAAGGACGGGCTGATCGTCCACTGCGGGAAGTCGGCGGCCAGGCGCTCCAGGGTGGCCCGCCGTTCGGCCAGCGGGCGCGCGGTGAGGTCCACGCCGTAGAGCCGCAGCAGGTCGAACGCGATGAACGACACGGGCGCCTCCGCGACGAGTGCTGCGGCCTGCTTGGCCGACCGCACGTGCATCCGCAGCTGCAATTGCCCGAACGAGGGCTGGTTGTCGACGAACGCGACGATCTCGCCGTCGACGAGCGCGTCGTCGATGCCGGCGCCGAGCCCGGCGAGTTCGGGGTAGGCGATGGTGACCTCGTTGCCGAGGCGGCTGTGGATCCGCACGGTGCCCGCCGCCACGTTCACCAGGGCCCGCACGCCGTCCCATTTGAACTCGTACGTCCACCCCGTCCCGGACGGCAGCACCGGGCCGGACGTAGCGAGCATCGGGGTCGCGGGGGCGGTCATCGGGACCAATCTTGCCCCGATCGGCCATCATGGACGTCAACAGCAGCGATCTGAGGCGGGAAGGTCGGTCGAGCGGATGCGGGCGATATGGAAAGGCGCAGTGTCTTTCGGCCTGGTGAATATCGGCGTCAAGATGTTCTCGGCGACCGAGGAACGCGACATCAGCTTCCACCAGGTGCGGCGTAGCGACGGGTCCCGCGTGCGGTACAAGCGGGTGGCCGAGGCCGACGGGGAAGAGGTCGCCTACGCCGACATCGCCAAGGGCTACACGCTGCCCGGGGGCGACATGGTGGTGCTGACCGACGAGGATTTCGCCGACCTGCCGCTGTCCAGTGCGCGGGTGGTCGACGTCCTGCAGTTCGTGCCGGCCGACCAGATCGACCCGATCTACTTCGCCAAGAGCTACTACCTCGAGCCCGAGCAGCCGGCCGTCAAGCCCTACGTGCTGCTGCGTGACGCGCTCGAGGGCAGCGGCATGGTCGCCGTGGTCAAGGTGGCGCTGCGCAACCGCGAGCAGCTGGCCACGTTGCGCGTTCGCGAGGGCGTGATCGTGCTCGAGACGATGATCTGGCCGGACGAGGTCCGCGAGGCCAGCTTCGGCTTCCTCGACGAGGACGTGACCGTGCGCCCGCAGGAGCGGGCGATGGCCGAGTCGCTGGTGGCGAGCATGGCCGGCGACTTCGAGCCGGAGCAGTTCAGCGACGAGTACCGCGAGGCGCTGCAGCAGGTGATCGACGCCAAGGTCGAGGGCCGCGAGGTCGTCGACACCGTCCCGGCCGCCCCGGACACCGGGCAGGTGGTCGACCTGATGGCCGCGCTGCGGGCGTCCGTCGATGCGGCCAAGCGCAGCCGGGGCGAGGCGGCCCCGACCAAGAAGGCGGCGGCCAAGAAGGCGGCGGCCAAGAAGGCTCCCGAGAAGGCGGCCGCGAAGAAGGCGCCGGCCAAGGCGGCCGCGAAGAAGGCGCCGGCCAAGAAGGCTCCGGCGAAGGTAGCTCGCCGCAAGTCGGCGTGATGACCGCTCGGCTGTCCGACGCGCAGCTGCCGCCCCTCGACCCGTCGATCCCGCCCTGGCCGGGACGTCAGGTCCGGGTCGGCGCGGTCGACCTGTTCGTTCGCGACACCCCGTCCGAGGCCGAGAACCCCGAACCCGCGCTGTGCGTGCACGGGCTCGGGGGCGCGTCCACCAACTGGACGGACTTCGCCGGCCTGCTCGCGCCGAGGCTGTCCATCCAATCCATCGACCTGCCGGGATTCGGGCGATCCGGCCCGGCCCCGGGTCGCGACTACTCGATCGCCGCGCACACCGAGACGGTGATCCGCTATCTCGAGCAGTCCGGACGTGGACCGGTGCACCTGTTCGGCAACTCGATGGGCGGCGTCATCTCGATACTGATCGCCGCCGGACGTCCCGATCTGGTGCGCACCCTGACGCTGACCTCACCGGCGGTGCCGGATCTGCGCCCGCGCCGGCTGGGTACCGATCCGCTGCTGGCGGTGGCGCTGTTGCCGGGGACGGCCGGGCTGATCCGCCGGCGCATCGGACGCTATCCGGCCGATCTGCGGGCCCGGTCGGTCATCAAGCTGTGCTTCGCCGATCCGTCCCGGGTGCCCCCGAACCGGCTCGCCGAGGCGGTCGAGGAGATCGAGTCGCGCGACGGCATGGGCTGGTCGACCGACGCGTTGCTGCGCTCGTTGCGGGGGCTGGTGCGCACCTACCTGGCCCCGCGCCGCCGTGGCCTGTGGGCGCGGATGGCCGCCATCACGGCACCGACGCTGGTCGTGTGGGGTGATCGCGATCGGCTGGTCGACGTCGCGCTGGCCCCTCGGGTGGCCCGCACGATCCCGGACGCCCGGCTGCTCGTGTTGAACAATGTCGGCCACGTCGCCCAGCTCGAGGACCCGCTCACCACCGCCCGCGCCGCCCTCGCGCTGCTCGAAGACGATGTTGCTCGGCGCGTTGATCGTTCCGCCGGAGAGGGTGTGGGACGCTGATCACGTGCCAGATCACCGGGAGTTCGGCGCCGTGACGCTGCGCTCCCGTGACGAGTACCTCGACGACGAGGAGCGCTTCGCGCACGAGTACGACCCCGGGCCCGGTCGGTTCACTCGCAGCGTCCGCACGTTCATCCGTCGCTACGGGTGGCGCGCGTACGCGCTGCCGGTGCTGGTGATCGTCACCGTGGTCGCTCTGGTCACCACGTCGGCGCCCACGCACAAGGCGAGCACGCTGGCCCCGCCGCCTGCGGGCACGTCGCCGGCCCCGCAGTCGGCCCAGGCCGCGGTGCCCCCGACCGGGTCGGGCACCACCGAGCTGAAGAGCGATCAGGCCGGCGCCAACACCCAGAACGAGGCGCTCGCGTCCGACGTGCTACCCGAGGGGCTCGACTACACCAAGCAGGGCCAGGGCACGTTCCGGGTGCTGCCCGGTACCACACCGGTCGTCGGCACGGGCACGTTGCACCGCTACACCGTCGACGTCGAGAACGGCATCACCGGGGTCGACCTCACCGCGTTCGCCCGCCTGGTCGACAAGGTCCTCGACGATCCGCGCAGCTGGACCGGTGACCACAGTGGTATCGCCCTGCAGCGCGTCGACTCCGGCCCGGCTGACTTTCACGTCACGCTCACCTCGTCGATGTCGGTTCGCAACCTGTGCGGGTACGAGCTGCAGATCGAGACCTCGTGCTGGGCGCCGGACAAGGGCGCGCGGGTCGTGGAGAACGTCGCGCGCTGGGTTCGGGGTGACGTCGCCTACATCGGCGATCTGGGCGCGTATCACGAATACATGATCAATCACGAGAGCGGGCACGCCCTCGGGCACATGCACAGCCATGTGTGCCTCTCCAACGGCCTCGCCCCGGCGATGATGCAGCAGACGATCGGGTTGAAATCGGTCGGCGGCAAGATCTGCGGGGCCAACCCGTGGCCCTACCCGCCGGGGGCCAAGGACGCCCCGGGTCTCGAGGCTCCGGACACCCCGCAGAACAGCCCGCTCATCCCGAACTGACCGGCGCGCCAGCCGGTCTAACGCCGATGCTACGAGCGGGTAACCTTGGTCCAGCGGGTCGCCACCGTGGTTCGAGTCAACCCCCCGAACTCACCCCGCGGTGGCCCCGTCTTACTTGTCCGGGGAATGGCGAGCCCGGCGCGCGGGGTTGCGTAAAGAGCATTCTCCTGGAAGGAAATCCCTCGTGTCTTTGCCGCCGCTGGTCGAGCCCGCCGAGTCGTTGTCGGTCGATGAGGTCCGCCGCTACAGCCGCCACCTGATCATCCCGGACGTGGCGATGGCCGGGCAGAAACGGCTGAAGAACGCCCGGGTACTGGTGGTCGGCGCCGGAGGGCTGGGCTCGCCCGCGCTGATGTACCTGGCCGCGGCCGGCGTCGGCACGCTGGGCATCGTCGACTTCGACGTGGTGGACGAGTCCAACCTGCAGCGCCAGATCATCCACGGGCAGAGCGACATCGGCCGGCCCAAGGCCGAATCGGCCCGCGATTCCGTCCGGGAGATCAACCCGTACGTGAACGTGATCGTGCACGAGACGCGCCTGGACAACGACAACGTCCTCGACATCTTCTCCGGCTACGACCTGATCCTCGACGGCACCGACAACTTCGCGACCCGGTACATGGTCAATGACGCGTGCGTGCTGCTGGGCAAGCCTTACGTGTGGGGCTCGATCTACCGCTTCGACGGGCAGGTCAGCGTCTTCTGGGACGAGCACGGCCCGAACTACCGCGACCTCTACCCCGACCCGCCGCCGCCCGGCATGGTGCCCTCGTGCGCCGAGGGCGGCGTGCTCGGCGTGCTGTGCGCGTCGATCGGCTCGGTGATGGTGAACGAGGCCATCAAGCTGATCACCGGCATCGGCGACACGTTGCTCGGCCGGCTGCTCGTGTTCGACGCGCTCGAGATGAGCTGGCACGAGATCAAGATCCGCAAGGACCCGAACACCGCGAAGATCACCGGGCTCATCGACTACGAGGCGTTCTGCGGGGTGGTCTCGGACGCCGCCGTCGCCGCCGCGGCCGGATCGACGATCACTGCGGCCGAGCTGAAGGAACTGCTCGACTCGGACAAGCCGGTGTATCTGGTGGACGTGCGCGAACCGGCCGAGTGGGAGATCGTGCGCATCCCCGGCGCCACGCTGATCCCGAAGGACGAGATCCTGCGCGGTGACGCGCTCGCCTCGCTGCCCCAGGACAAGCAGATCGTCATGTACTGCAAGTCCGGCGTCCGCTCGGCCGAGACCCTGGCCGCCGTGAAGGCAGCGGGCTTCGCCGACGCGATTCACGTGCAGGGCGGCGTCACCGCCTGGGTGAACCAGGTCGACCCGTCGCTGCCGTCCTACTGAGCCGGTTGCGGTAATTACGGCGCGGGGTGGTTGGTCACCGAGCGGCGCGGTAGTTACCGCGTGCTGGGGTCGGTCGTGGCGAGGCAAGGGTTGGTCGAGCCGACCTCGTGGCGGCGTAGTTACCGCGTGCCCCGCGGTTCCTCATGTCGGCGATCAGGGGTATGACTGGCGCATGACCGATCTCTTGGCTCTGTTCCACACCGGGGTGGCTGAATTCGGGGCGCGCGTGCACCGGGTCAGTGACGAGCAGTGGGCCACGTCGACGCCGTGCTCGAAATGGGACGTCACCGCACTCGTCGACCATCTCATCGACGAGCACCTGTGGCTGCCGCCGCTGGTGGCCGGGCACGATCTCGAGGCCGCCGCCAAGATCGTCGAATCGCAGAAACACAGCCTGGCTGGGGACCGGGTTGCCGCCTGGGATGCGGCGGTGCTCGCGTCCACCCGCGCTCTGGACGAGCCCGGGGCGATCGACCGCGAGGTGGCACTGTCCCGCGGGCCGACACCGGCGTCGGAGTACCTCGGCGAGATGATCGTCGACGCCACCGTGCACGCCTGGGATCTCGGCCGGGCGATCGGCGTCGACGATCCGTTGCCCGCCGAGCTCGTCGAGTTCGCGCTGCCCCTGGCCCGGCGGTTCGCCGGCACCGAGCCGTACTTCCAGCCACCGGTCGAGCCACCGGCCGATGCCACCGCGCAGGAGCGACTGATCGCGCTGACCGGCCGCCCGCCCCGCGGGTGAACGACGAGCTCGCGCATCGCATCCTCGCCTGCGTCGAGGCGATCCCGCCCGGCCACGTCATGACGTACGGCGACGTCGCCGAGTACGTCGGATCGCGTACACCGCGCCAGGTCGGGTACGTCCTCGCTCAGGACGGCGGCAGCGTGCCGTGGCATCGAGTGCTAAAGGCCGACGGGCGGTTCGCCGACCACCTGCGCGACGAGCAGCGCCAGCGGCTGATCGCCGAGGGCGTGCGGGTCAACAACGGGCGCGTCGACCTGCGCCGGTACAGATGGGACGGGCGCGCTGACGCGAAATCGTCATAGGGCCGTGCTGGGATGACTACGTGACCGCGACGTATCGGCTGGTGCGCCGAGCCCGCCCGTCCGTGGCGCCGCCTCGCCTGGACGACGCCCAGCGCCGGGTGGTCGAGCACGCCGGCGGCCCGCTGCTGGTGCTGGCCGGTCCCGGTACGGGCAAGACGACGACGCTGGTCGAGGCGGCCGTCGCCCGGGTCGACTCCGGCGTCCCGATCGAGCAGTTGCTGATGCTGACGTTCGGGCGGCGGGCGGCCGGCGAATTGCGCGACCGCATCACCGCCCGGCTCGGCGGCACGGTGCGCGAACCGGTGGCCCGCACCTTCCACTCCTACGCGTTCGGCGTGCTGCGCATGGCGGCGCTCGCCAACCGGGCGCCGGCGCCCCGGCTGCTGTCCGGCGCCGAGCAGGACGTCATCATCCGGGCGCTGCTCGCCGACGGCGACGCGTCGCTGTGGCCGCCCGCGCTGCGCCCGGCGCTGCGCACCCAGGCGTTCGCCGAGGAGCTGCGCGATCTGCTGATGCGGGCCGTCGAGCGCGGCCACGACCCGATCTCGCTACGAGAGCTCGGGCAGGCCCAGGATCGGCCCGACTGGGTGGCGGCGGCGCAGTTCCTGCACGAGTACCAGGGCGTCACCGCGCTGCGCGATCCGGGCGGTTACGACCCGGCCGAGCTGATCCGCTCGGCGGTCAACGTCCTGCTCGACGATCGTCGGCTGCTCGCTCGCGAGCGGGCCGCCTGGCGGCACATCTTCGTCGACGAGTACCAGGACACCGATCCGGCGCAAGCGGAGTTGCTGGCGCTGATCTCCAGAGGCGCGCACGAGCTGGTGCTCGTCGGCGATCCCGACCAGTCGATCTACGCCTTCCGCGGGGCCGACACGGAGGCGATCCGCGAGGTCGACGCGCGATTCGGCGGCGGTGCGGCCGTCCCGGTCGTCGCGCTGTCGACCGGCCGGCGCTCCGGTGAGCACCTCGTCGCGGCGACCCGGCGCGTCGCCCAGCGGTTGCCCGGTCCCGCCGAGCAACGCCAGATCGTCCCCGCGCCCGAGCTCGCCCGTGGCCGGCTGCGGGTCGGCGTGTTCCGCTCCGCCAGCGAGCAGGCCGCCTACCTGGCCGGGGTGCTGCGCCGGGCTCACCTCGACGGCATGCCGTGGTCGCGCATGGCGGTGCTGGTGCGTTCCACCGCGGCCTCGCTCGGCACACTGCGCCGGGCGATGATCACCGCCGGGGTGCCGGTCACGGTGCGCGGCGAGGACATCCCGCTCGCCGAGCAACCCGCGGTGGCGATGCTGCTGGACGTGCTGTCCGCCGTGCTGCGCGAGGACGCACTGGACGAGGACCTCGCCGAACGACTGCTGCTCGGCCCGATCGGCGGCGGCGACAGCGTGTACCTGCGCCGGCTGCGCCGGGTGCTGCGCCGGGCGTTCCCCGACGAGGGCGGCCGGTTGGCTCCGGTGGTGGGCGATGCCCCCGGCGCGCGGGTGTTGCCCGAGTCGGTCCGCGTGCCGGTGCTGCGGGTCGCCGGCGTGCTGGCCGCTGGCCGCTCGGCTCGCGACCAGTCGCCCGAGGATTTGCTCTGGGCGATCTGGGACGCCACCGGTCTCGCCCGGCGGTGGGAGGCGGCGAGCGTGGGCGGGGGCGTGTCCGGCGCCGCCGCCGACCGCGACCTGGACGCCGTGGTGCAACTGTTCGCCACGCTGGCCCGCTTCGTCGACCGGCTGCCCGGCGCCAAGGCCGACCAGTTCACCGCGCACCTGGCCGCCCAGCAGATCCCGGGCGACACCTTGCGCCCGACCGCGTCCGAGCCCGAGGCGGTCGCCGTGCTGACCGCCCATGCCAGCAAGGGCCTGGAGTGGGATCTGGTCTGCGTCGCCGACGTGCAGGAGGGCACCTGGCCGGATCTGCGCCGCCGCGGCTCGCTGCTCGGCACCGAACTGCTCGTCGACATCGCGGCCGGCATCGGGGCGGTGGCCGGCATGTCGGCGGCACCGCAGCTGGCCGAGGAGCGCCGGCTGTTCTACGTCGCGGCCACCCGGGCCCGCGAGGAGCTCGTGGTCACCGCCGTCTCCGGCGAGGACGAGCAGCCCTCGCGCTTCCTCGACGAGCTCGACCCGATCGAGGGCGACCGGCCGATGACCCAGCCGCAGCGCGGTGTCCACCTGCCCGGATTGGTCGCCGAGCTGCGCGCGGTCGTCTGCGCGCAGGACGTGCCTGCCGGCGAACGCTCGGCCGCCGCGGCGGAGCTGGCCCGTCTCGCCGCAGCCGGCGTCGCGGGCGCCGACCCCGACGAGTGGTGGGGTCTGGCCGCGCTGAGCACCGAGGCCGCCACCGCCGACCCCGACCGCCCGGTGCCGGTCAGCCCGTCGCGCATCGACTTGTTCCTCACCTGCGAGCTGCGCACCCTGATGCAAGATCTGGGCGTCAGCGACGATCCGGCCACCGCCGCCTCGCTCGGCATCGTGATCCACGAGGTGGCCGCCCGGGTCGCCGACGGCCAACCGCTCGAGGCGTTCGAGCGCGAGCTCGACGAGCTGTGGCCCACCATCGACTTCGGCGCCACCTGGTTCGCGGCCAACGAGCGCGACCGGGCCCAGGGCATGCTCGAGCGGCTGGTCGCCTGGTTGCGAGACAGCCGCGCCGAGCTGACCCGGGTGGCGATCGAGAAGGACTTCCGCGTCCAGGTCGGCGACGCGTCGATCTCCGGGCGGGTCGACCGTCTCGAACGCGACGCGCAGGGCCGCCTCGTCGTGGTCGACCTGAAGACCGGCAAGAGCAAGCCGAAGCCGGACGAGCTGCCGACCCTGCCGCAGCTGGGTGCCTACCAGCTGGCGATCGAGCACGGCGCGTTCCCCGACGAGGGCGACACCCCGGGCGGCGCGCTGCTCGTGCAACTGGGCAGCCCCGGCGCGCGGGCCCAGCAGCAGCCGCCGCTCTCCGAGTCCGACGATCCGCAGTGGGTCCGCCGGGCGGTCGACCACGTCGCCGAACGCATGCGCGGATACGAGTTCGACGCCATCGAGAACGGCCGCTGCCAGCTCTGCGACGTGCGCACCAGCTGCCCGCTGCAACCGAACGGCCGGCAGGTGACCGGATGATCACCGCGGTCGAGCTCGCCTCGGCGCTCGGGCTCCCGGCCCCCACCGACGAGCAGGCCGCCGTGATCGAGTCCGGCCTCGCACCGGCAGCGGTGGTCGCCGGGGCCGGGTCCGGCAAGACCGAGACGATGGCCGCCCGGGTCGTCTGGCTGGTCGCCAACCGCCGCGTCGCCCCGGACGAGGTGCTGGGCCTGACTTTCACCCGCAAGGCGGCCGCCGAGCTGGGCAAGCGCATCCGCCGCCGCCTGGCCCAGTGGCGCCGGGTGGTCGAGATCGAGCAACCCGACGACACCGAGCACCTGGCCCAGCTGCTCGCCAGCGAGCCGACCGTGCTCACCTACGCCGCCTACGCCGGCCACCTGGTCGCCGAGCAGGCGATGCGGGTCGGCGCCGAGCCCGACGCCCGGCTGCTGTCACCCGCGCTGCTGTGGCAGCTGTCCGACACGGTCGTGCGGCGCTGGCGCGAACCGTTGCCGGAGTTCCGCGCGATCCCGTCCCTGATCAACTGGGTGATCGCCATGGCCGGACGGCTCTCGGATCACCTCGCCGACCCGGATGCGGTCGCGGCCGCCTGCCAGAAGGAGCTCGACCGGTTCTTCGCGCTGCCGCCCGGCCCGCGCACCCGCAGCGACACCCCCAACGGCACCGGTGACTACGTCGACACGCTGCGGCAAAGGCTCGCACTGATGCCGGTGGTGCGCGAATACCAGTCGGCCAAGCAGGATCTGGGCGCCGTCGACTTCGGCGACCAGATGCGCCTGGCCGCCGAGCTGGCCGGCCTGGACGAGGTGGCCGACATCGAGCGAGCGCGCTACCGCGCCGTGCTGCTGGACGAGTACCAGGACACCGGCCACGCCCAGATCGTCATGCTGCGCGGCCTGTTCGGGCGCGGCCACCCGGTCACGGCCGTCGGCGACCCGTTCCAGTCGATCTACGGCTGGCGCGGGGCCAGCGCCGGCAACCTGGGCGCCTTCGACATCACGTTTCCCGATGCGGACGGGCGCCCGGCCACCGTCTACCCGCTGGCCACGAGCTTCCGCAACGACCGCGCCATCCTCACCGCGGCGAACGTGGTGGCCGAGCCGCTGCACGCGGGCGCGCGCACGGTGCCACTGCGCCCGCACGAATCGGCCGGCCCCGGGCAGGTCGTAGTGGCCTTCACCGACACGGTCGAGCGCGAGGCCGCCTGGATCGCGCAGCGCCTCGGCGACGCGTGGCTGGCGCGCCCGGCCGGTGACCGTACGGCCGCCGTGCTCGTGCGACGGCGCACGCAGATGCAGCCACTGGCCGACGCGTTGCACGCGGCTGGCCTACCGGTCGAGATCGTCGGGCTCGGCGGCCTGCTCACCACGCCCGAGGTCGTCGACGTCGTGGCCACGCTGCGGGTGCTCGGCGACTACCGTCCGGGCGGGGCGCTGATGCGGCTGCTGACCGGGGCCCGCTGGCGCATCGGCCCGCGGGACCTCGCCGCCCTGCGCGACCGCGCCCGCTTGCTCGTCCGCCCGGCCGAGGGGGCCGAGGACGCCGAGCGCGAGCCGCTCAGCCTGGTCGAGGCGCTCGACGATCTCGGCCCGTCCGAGCGCTACTCGGCGACCGGGCACCGCCGCATGAGCCGGCTCTCGGCCGAGCTGCGCCGGCTGCGCCGCCGGCTCACCGCCCCGCTCGCCGAGCTGGTCGCCGACGTCGAGTACGTGATCGGCGTCGACGTCGAGGTGGCGGCCCGTCCCGACCGTGCGCACGTGGGGCGGGTCCACCTCGACCGTTTCCTCGACGTGGCCGCCGACTTCGCCGCGGACGCCGGCGATGCCACCTTGCGCGCGTTCCTCGCCTACCTCGAAGCGGCCGAGGACGAGGAGAACGGCCTGGAGGCCGGCGAGGTCGTCGTCGAGACCGAGCGGGTGCAGCTGCTCACCGTGCACGGCGCCAAGGGGCTGGAGTGGGACGTTGTCGCCGTGGCGGGCCTCGCCGGCGACCTGTTCCCGGCGCCGCCCCGCGGCGTCGACTGGACCCGCGCCCGGCACGAACTGCCCGCCGAGTTGCGCGGTGACAGCGACGGCCTGCCGCTGCTCGACCTCGAGTCCGCCGAAACCCGCAAGGAGGTCGGCGACCTGCTCAAGACGCACCACGAGGCAACCCTCGAACGCCACGCGCAAGAGGAACGCCGCCTGGCCTACGTCGCGCTCACCCGCGCGCGTTCGGTGCTGCTCGCGTCCGGCTACGCCTGGGACACCACGGGCAAGCCGCGCGCGCCCTCGGCCTTCCTGGCCGAGATCGCCGAGCAGGAGCCGCCCGACGAGTGGTTCATCCCCGAGCCCGATGCGATCAACCCGCGCACCGCCGAGGCGATCTCCGCGCCGTGGCCGGCCGATCCGCTCGGCGCTACCCCGGGTGGTGCGGCCGGGCGTCGCTCGGTGGTCGAGGCCGGCGCCGAGCTCGTCCGCGCGGCCAGTGAGGTCCTACCCGGCCTCGCGCTGCCGGGCGTCGACAGTGGCAGCGATCGCGCGGCGCAGTGGCGCCACGACGTCGACGTCCTTCTGCGCGAGCGCGAACGACAGCGCCGCGGTGCGACCATCGACGTCGACTTGCCGCGGCAGCTGTCGGTGTCGCAGCTGGTCGAGCTGCGGCGTGACCCGCAGCGGCTGGCCCAGCGGCTGCATCGCCCGGTGCCCAGCGAGCCGGCGCCCCGGGCCCGCCGCGGCACCGCCTTCCATCAGTGGCTCGAACAGCGTTGGCAAATGCCGACCCTGCTCGACGTCGACGAGCTGCCCGGTGCCGCCGACGAGAGCGCCGGGCCCCAGTTCGACAGCGAGTTCCTCGCCCTGCGCGAGGCATTCGAGGCCAGCGCCTGGGCCGAGCGCACACCCGTCGAACTCGAGGTCCCGTTCGAGATGGCGATCGAGGGCACCGTCGTCCGCGGCCGCATGGACGCCGTGTTCGGCGAGCCGGACGGCGGATTCACCGTCGTCGACTGGAAGACCGGCGCCAAGCCGAGCGGGGCCGACGCCGACGCGGCCGCCGTGCAACTCGCCGCGTACCGCTTGGCCTGGGCCGCGCTCTCCGGAACCGATCTCGAGCGGGTCGCCGCCGCGTTCCACTACGTGCGCACCGACGAGACGATCGCCCCGGTCAACCTGCTCGACGCCAACGGATTGAAACACCTCATCGCGGGCTGAGCGCGAGCGCTTATCGGGTGGCGATTGTGGCTCGGCTAGCGTTTGTGGTCGTGACTACCGCCCGCGAGTTTGTCGATGCCCATCGCGCCGAGCTGCTGGCTGATCTCGACCAGTGGCTGCGTATCCCGGGGATCAGCGCCCAGCCCGAACACCACGCCGACGTCGCCCGCAGCGCCGAGTGGTTCGCCGACGCGGCGCGCCGCACCGGATTCCCGACCGTCGAGATCTGGCCGACCGACGGCCTGCCGACCGTCTACGCCGAGTGGCGCAGCGACGATCCCGAGGCGCCGACCGTGCTCGTGTACGGCCACCACGACGTGCAGCCGGTGGACCCGATCGAGTCGTGGCACACCGACCCGTTCGACCCGACGATCGACGGCGACGTGCTGCGAGCGCGCGGAGCATCCGACGACAAGGGCCAGCTGCTGTTCCACCTGCTCGGGCTACGGGCGCATCTGGAGGCGACGGGCCAGACGTCCCCGGCGGTGAGCCTGAAGTTCCTCATCGAGGGCGAGGAGGAGTCGGGGTCGCCGAACTTCGAGGCGTTGCTCGCGCAGCGCCGCGACCGCCTGGACTGTGACGTAGTGGTGATCACCGATACCGGCATGGTTGCCGCCGACATCCCGAGCACCGTCACCGGCATGCGCGGCCTGGTCTCGTGCAACGTCGACTTCCACGGCCCCGACCTCGACCTGCACTCCGGGGTCTTCGGCGGCGCCGTGCCCAACCCGGCCACCGCCATCGCCCGGCTGACCGGCTCCCTGCACGACGACAACGGCCGGGTCACCGTCCCCGGCTTCTACGACGACGTGCTCGACCTGACTGACGACGAGCGGGCCCTGTTCGCGAAGGTGCCCCACGACGAGGCCGAGTTCCTGACCGTCGCCAAGTCGCGGGCGCTCGCCGGTGAGGCCGGCTACAGCACCCTGGAGCGCATCGGCGCTCGCCCGACGGCCGAGGTGAACGGCATCTGGGGCGGCTACATGGGCGAGGGCAGCAAGACGATCGTGCCGACCGACGCCCACGTGAAGCTGTCCTTCCGGCTGGTCGCCAACCAGGATCCGCAC
>Ga0137415_10004358_pt1 | contig 14010 bp, 13 predicted proteins | sample CZODoug3_1_1_16f_FD_183082 | JGI IMG/M metagenome (GOLD analysis project Ga0137415, IMG submission 183082) | Vadose zone soil fungal communities from Angelo Coast Range Reserve, California, USA - CZODoug3_1_1_16fungal (Hybrid Assembly) | ecosystem: Environmental > Terrestrial > Soil > Vadose... | reverse complement strand
CCGATCAGCACCGGGTTGTTCTTGGTGCGCCGGGAGAGCACCTGCATGACCCGCTCGATTTCCTTCTCCCGGCCGATCACCGGGTCGAGCTTGCCCTCGCGCGCCGATTGGGTCAGGTTCCGCCCGAACTGGTCGAGCACCAGTGAGCTGGACGGGGTGCCTTCGCCTCGGCCACCGCTGGCCTCGGCCGGCTCCTTGCCCTGGTAGCCGGAGAGCAGCTGGAGCACCTGCTGACGCACCCGGTTCAGGTCAGCCCCCAGCTTGACCAGCACCTGGGCCGCGACGCCCTCGCCCTCACGGATCAGCCCGAGCAGGATGTGCTCGGTGCCGATGTAGTTGTGCCCGAGCTGCAGCGCTTCGCGCAGAGAGAGCTCCAGCACCTTCTTCGCCCTGGGGGTGAAGGGGATGTGGCCACTCGGCGCCTGCTGACCCTGGCCGATGATCTCTTCGACCTGCTGGCGTACCCCCTCGAGGGCAATACCCAGCGACTCCAGCGCCTTCGCGGCGACGCCTTCGCCCTCATGGATCAGGCCCAGCAGGATGTGCTCGGTGCCGATGTAGTTGTGGTTGAGCATCCGGGCCTCTTCTTGGGCCAGGACGACCACCCGCCTTGCGCGGTCGGTAAACCTCTCGAACATGTGCACTCCCTGACTGCTGAGCTGTGCCGACCCGCATCTCGGGGCGCGTCGGCACCGTAGGACCACTGTATCGGCCCAACCGGCGTCATCGCTTCGTACGCACGGTTGCAACCCGCTCACCGAGGTCCAACGGATTGTCACGACCCGACATTCCATGGGGTAACGCGAGCTTATTCGCTCTGCGCGAACACCCTCGATCGGGCGTAGGGAACAGCTTGGGAGGGCGGCCGCCGCGCGGTCAGTTCTCCTGGTGATAGGCGTCGAGCACGTCGGCCGGGATACGGCCGCGGTCGGAGACCTTCATGCCGCGCTTGCGTGCCCAGTCCCGGATGGCCTGGTTCTGCTCGCGGTCCACCGACGGGCGGCGGGCCGCCGCGGCGGTCGCCGAGGCCCCACCGGAGCGCCGCCGCCCACCGGGCCGGCGAGCGGCGGCGACATAAGCGCCCAGAGCGTCACGCAGCTTGCTGGCGTTGCCACTGGACAAGTCGATCTCGTAACTCTTGCCGTCCAGCCCGAACTCGACAGTCTCCTCGGCCTTCGCGCCATCGAGATCGTCAACCAGCGAAACCGTGACCTTCTGTGCCACTTTGGCAGCCCTCCAGTGACTTTCCAGCGATAAGTGATGCGGGTAGACGCGGTCGGTAGCTGGAAGCCGCCGAGTCCCGCCGCAAGATTAGACCTATTCCCATCGCTATGTCGAGCGCACCGGCTGAGGGCTACATCATTCTGGCCGAACCAGCGGAAAAAGTATCGTCTCCCGGATACCAAGGCCGGTGAGAGTCATCAGCAGTCGGTCGATCCCCATTCCCATGCCACCGCTCGGCGGCATTCCGTATTCCAGCGCGCGCAGGAAGTCCTCGTCCACGCGCATGGCCTCCTCGTCACCCGCCGCGGCCAGCCGGGACTGCGCTTCCAGACGCTCTCGCTGCACTACCGGATCAACTAGCTCGGAGTATCCGGTGGCGAGCTCAACTCCGAAGATGAACAGGTCCCAGGCCTCGGCCAGTCGAGGTTCAGTTCGATGCTGTCTGGTGAGCGGGCGAACTTCAACCGGATAGTCACGGACGAAAGTCGGCTCGATCAAGGTGTGCTCGACCAGTTTCTCGAACAGTTCCAGGGTGATCTCACCGGCGGAGGCGTTGTCCTTCACCGGCACCTCGCGCGATTCGGCATGGCCTCGCAACACGTCTACCGGCGTGTCCAGCGTCACCTTGGTGCCGAGTACCTCGGAAACGGCCTCGTGCAGCGTGGTCTCCCGCCACCGGCCGCCCAGATCGTGCTCGCTCCCGTCGGCGTGCCGAACCACGGTGGACCCATACACGGCACGGGCGGCGGAAGTCACCAGCGTTTGGGTGAGTTCGGCGATCGTGTCGTAGCTGCCGTAAGCCTCATAGGCCTCGAGCATCGCGAACTCAGGAGAGTGCGAGGAGTCAATACCTTCGTTGCGGAAGTTTCGGTTGATCTCGAAGACCCGGTCGATACCACCTACCACCGCGCGCTTGAGGTAGAGCTCGGGAGCGATCCGCAAGTACAGATCGATGCCCAGCGCGTTGGAGTGCGTCACAAAGGGCCGGGCGGTTGCTCCACCATGCAACAACTGGAGCATCGGAGTCTCTACTTCAGTAAATCCGCGACCGTACAGCACCTGCCGTAAGGTCCGCATGATCTCGGCCCTCATCCGAACGGTCTCACGGGCCTGCGGCCGCATGATGAGATCCACGTATCGCTGGCGCACCCGCGTCTCTTCGGACAACTCCTTGTGTGCTACCGGCAACGGGCGAACCGACTTCGCCGCCATGCGCCATTCATCGGCCATGACAGACAGTTCTCCACGCCGCGAGGTGATGACCTCACCGTGCACGAATACGTGGTCACCAAGGTCAACCTGTGACTTCCAGCGCGCCAACTCATCAGTTCCGACGCCGGCCACGCTGAGCATTGCCTGCAGCTCGGTTCCGTCCCCGGCGCGCAGGGTGGCGAAGCACAGCTTGCCGGTGTTGCGCAGGTACACGACGCGCCCGGCGACCCCCACCACGTCACCGGTCGTGGTGTCCGGCGAGAGGTCCCCGTACTTCTCCCGCACCTCGCGCGGGGTGTGGGTACGCGGCAGGGTCACCGGGTACGGGTCGGCACCCTCGGCGAGCATGGCGGCCCGCTTGGCGCGGCGCACCCGGATCTGCTCGGGGAGGTCGGCGTCCGTGTCATTCGACCCGCTGGTGGGCCCGTCGTTCGTCACTCCACGACGGTACCGAGCGGTCAACGAAGTAACGTCGGCGCATGGCCGACCACCAGCACACTCCGCCCGTCGCGGCCGCGGCCCACCCCGCCGACCAACCCCCGGCCCGGGGGCGCAGGTTCGGCACGGTCGCCCAGTCCTACGCCGCCTTCCGGCCCGACTACCCGGCCGCCGCACTGGACTGGGCACTCGCCCCACTGGCCTCGCTCGAGCGCCGGCCGGAGCCCGAGCTACTGGACCTGGCCGCCGGAACCGGCAAACTCACCGCATCCCTGGCCCGCCGCTCGGCGAAGGTGACCGCGGTCGAGCCGGACGCGGAGATGCTCGCCGTGCTGCGCGCCGAGCTGCCCGGCGTCACCGCGTTGAGCGGGACGGCCGAGCACATCCCGCTGCCGGCGGCGTCGGTGGACGCGGTGCTGGTCGGCCAGGCGTTCCACTGGTTCGCCCCAGAGCGGGCCGGCGCCGAGATCGCCCGGGTGCTGCGGCCGGGCGGGGTGCTCGCCGCGCTGTGGAACGCCGATGACGACTCGGTGGACTGGGTGGCCGGCTACCACCGGGCGGCGTCGGAGGAGGACTTCGTGCCCGCGGTGCGCTCCAGCGGGCCCCGCTCCAGCCTTCCCGTGATGCCGGAGTTCGGGCAGTCCGAGCGCGCCGAGTTCAGCCACTCCAGGCGGTTGACCGTGGACGGGCTGATCGACGTGCTCGGTACCCACTCCTGGGCGCTGGCCAGCACGCCGGAGGAACGCGCCGAGGTGTACGCCCGGATCCGGGCTTACCTGGCCACCCGCCCGGAGCTGGGCACCGCGCCGGACGGGACGTTCGAGTTGCCGCTGTGCACCGAGGTGCTACGGGCCGTGCGGGTGGCCGAGCGCAGGTAGACCAGCCGCAGCCCGAGCAGGGTGAGGTCCGGGACATGCTCGGTGATGGTCTCGGACTCGTCCACCACCAACGGCGCCAGCCCGCCGGTGGCCAGCACGGTGACCGCGGCGGGGTCCACCTGGTAGTCGGTGCCCAGCTCCACCAGGATCCGCCGCACCAGGCCGTCCACCTGCCCGGCGAAGCCGAACAGGATCCCGGCCTGCAGGCATTCCACGGTGTTCTTGCCGATCGCCGAGCGCGGCCGGGCCAGCTCCACCGTGGTCAGCTGGGCGGCCCGGGCGGTGAGCGCTTCCATGGAGATCTCGATGCCCGGCGCCAGCGCGCCACCCAGGAACTCGCCCCGGCCGGACACCACGTCGATGTTGGTGGACGTGCCGAAGTCCACCACCACGCAGGCGGTGCCGTACAGCCGGTACGCCGCCAGGGTGTTCACCACCCGGTCCGCGCCAACCTCCTTGGGGTTGTCCACCAGGATCGGCACGCCGGTACGGACCCTCGGCTCGACGATCACCGCCGGCATCGCCTCGCGGCGGCGCTCGGCCAGGATGCGCAGCTCCCGCAGCACGGTGGGCACGGTGGACAGTGCGGCCACCCCGGTGACCCGCTCGGACAGCGGCCCGAGCATGGCGTTGATCGCCACCTCCAGCTCGTCGGCGGTCATCCGGGGGTCGGTGCGCATTCGCCACTGCCTGAGCAGCGGTGGGCGGACGATGTCGACGGTGTCCGCGCCGGGCTGCTCGAGGTCGGTGGCATAGAGCCCGAGCGCGATCTGGGTGTTGCCGACATCGACGCAGAGCAGCACGGCCGGTGCCTACGCCCCGGCGACCAGGGCCCCGGCGCCCGGCCGCACCCCCGCGCCGGTGCTGGAGCGCAGGCCGGAACCCTCCGGGGCACGCCCGGGGTCGGCACCCAGGTCGGTGGCCCGGTTGGGCCGGTCACCACTGTTGTCCACGAACACGATCCGGGGCTGGTAGCTCCGCGCGGCGGCGTCCTCCATGGCCGCGTAGGAGATGAGGATGACCAGGTCACCGGGGTGCACCAGGTGCGCGGCGGCGCCGTTGATGCCCAGCACCCCGCTGTCCCGCGCACCTGGGATGACGTAGGTCTCCAGCCGGGCGCCGTTGGTGATGTCCACGATGGTCACCTGCTCGCCGGCCAGCAGGTCGGCGGCGTCCATCAGATCCTCGTCCACGGTCACCGAGCCGACGTAGTGCAGGTCGGCCTGGGTCACCGTGGCGCGGTGGATCTTGGACTTGAGCATCGTGCGGATCACTGGTAGCTCCTGACGGGTTGGCCGAGGTTGACTGCCATGTTGTCGATCAGTCGGGTGCCACCCAGCCGGGCGGCCACCAGCAGCCGGGCCGGCCCCCGCTCGGGCGCCGGGCCCAGTTCCGGGTCACGCAGGGCCAGGTAGTCCACGTCCAGCTCCGGCTCGCCGGCGAGCACCTTCTCGGCGGCCTCCAGCGCGGCGTCCGCACCCCCGACGGCGGCGTGCCGGCCGGCGGACAGCGCGGCGGACAGCGTGACGGCCCGTTCCCGGTTTTCCGCGCCGAGGTAGACGTTGCGCGAGGACAGCGCCAGCCCGTCCGTCTCGCGCACGGTGGGCACCCCGACCACGCTGACGCCGAGGTTCAGCTCGCGGGACATCCGGCGCACCAGCACCAGCTGCTGGTAGTCCTTCTCGCCGAAGTAGGCCAGCTGGGGGCGGACGATGCCGAACAGCTTGGTCACCACGGTCAGTACCCCGGCGAAGTGCCCGGGCCGGACGGCTCCATCCAGCTCGTCGCCGAGCGCGCCGGGGTGCACGGTGACCTGCGCGTTCTCCCCGTACATGGCGACCGCGGTGGGCGTGAAGACCAGCTCGACACCCTCCGCCCGGCACTTCTCCAGGTCGGCCTCCAGGCTGCGCGGGTAGCGGTCCAGGTCCTCCCCCGGGCCGAACTGCAGCGGGTTCACGAAGATCGACACGGCCACCACGGTGGCGCCGGGCGCGCGGCGGGCGTGCTTGATCAGCTCGAGGTGCCCGGCATGCAGCGCGCCCATAGTGGGCACCAGGGCGACCTTGCGGCCGGCGGCCCGCAGCGTGGCGCTGACCTCGGTGAGCCGGTCCGGCACGTCGTGCACGGTGAGGTCGCCGGCGGTGTAGGGCTTCACTGCCTGTCCTCCGTGTCCTTCAACGCGGCGTGGACCTCGGCGGCGTCGGATGGCCGCAGCAGCCCGGCGGCGCGCGCCCGCTCGGCGGTCCGCTCGGCCAGCGCGCGGTAGCTGTCGATCGTCTCTGGGGCATGTTCGCCCAGCTCACGCAGGTGTTTGCGGATCGTGCCGACGTCGCCGCGGGCCACCGGGCCGGTGAGCGCGCGGTCGCCGTGCCGCAGCGCGTTGTCCAGCGCGGCGGACAGCAGCGGGCCGAGCATCCGCTCCGCCGGTTTCACCCCAGCCCGTTCCAGCACGTCCACGCTGTCCCGGACCAGGGTGATCAGGTGGTTGGCGCCGTGCGCGAGGGCGGCGTGGTAGAGCGGGCGGACCGCCTCGGGCACCCGCACCGGGTCGGCGCCCATCTCCACCACCAGCGCCTCGCCGACGCTCCAGCCCGCCTCGTCGTGCTCCGCCGCGGTCACCCCGACCGAGCACGCGGCCAGCCGCTGCACGTCCTCTGGGCGGCCGGTGAACGTCATCACCGGGTGCAGCGCCAGCGGCAGTGTGCCGTGCTCGGCGGCCGGCTCGAGCACCGCGACGCCGTGCGCCCCGGAGGTGTGCACCACGATCTGCCCCTGGCGGAAGCAACCGGCCGTGGCCAGACCCCTGACCAGGCCGGGCAGTACGTCGTCGGGCACGGCCAGCAGCACCAGGTCGGCGCGTTCCACGACCTGGTCGGGCGGTTCGAGTGGGACGTCAGGCAGCAGCGCGGCGGCCCGGATGACCGACGAACGGGAGACCCCGGAAGCCGCGACCACCTGGTGGCCGGCGGCGGCCAGCGCATTGCCCAGCACCGAGCCGACTCGGCCCGCGGAGACGACCCCGACGGCCAGCCTGGCCGGTCGGGCCGCACCGCCCCCGGACGTGTTCATCGCACTCCGCTCGTTCCAGTCCCGCACGGCGGGTACCAGACGCCTGCCGGCGGCCACGACTGCTCAGCCGGCGCGAGAACGGTAGAGCCGGGCACACGCGCCGCGCCACCCGGGGTGACCGGCTTCACGGCTAGGGGCCGGCTGGCGGCCACGGGGGCGGTTGGTTCCTGGGTTGGGGTTGTTGGTGCCCAGGTAGCGGCTGCTGGGGTGGCGCGCCCGTGTGTCGCCCGGGCGCCGGACCGGGTTGCCCCTGGTACGGGCCCGGTGGCGGGTACCGGCCCGGTGGTGGGCCTCCGGGCCCGACCCGACCAACCGGACCGCCGGGCCCGACCGGACCGGGCGGCCCGGACACCCCGGGCGGGCCCGGCGGGCCCGCGATGCGGCCGTGCCGAGGCCCAGTCGGGGTCCAATTCGCCGGTGGTGGTGCCCAGCCGGGGGGCGGTGGCCGACGGCCCCAGGCGGCGTGCAGCGCGTCCGGCGCACCGACCGCCTTCGCCCGACTGACCAGCACGTCCTCCAGCAGCTCGTCGTGCCATTCGCGAGCGTGCGCACCGAGCGAGCCCCGGGCCATTCGGTGCCGCAGGATGGCCAGCTCGGTGACCGCGGCCTGGTACTCGGCGACCGCCTTGGCCACCGCGGCCCCGGACCGCCGGCGCACCGCCCGCAGCCAGCCCCGCCGGCCGGCCAGCGACTCCAGCAGCGGCACCTCGCTCTGCGCGATCCAGCCGGCGGCGGCGAACCCGGGCAACTCGGCGGCGATGATGCGCTGCTCACGCCGTCGCTGGTAGAGCACCACGCTCAGCACGAAGACGAACATCGGCAGCATGACCAGCAGGTACACCGGGATGAGGAGTGCCCCGCCGGCGAAGGAGGCCGAGGCGTTCCACAGGGCGTGCATGGTCACCGCGAGCAGGTAGCCGCCGATCGGCGCGGCCAGCCGGGCCAGCACCGTCTTGGCGTTCGTCGCGATGCCCAGCCCGATGCCGATCATCGAGGTGAACAGCGGGTGGGCAAAGGGGGAGAACACCCCGCGCATGATCAGTACGGCGACCACGTCACCGCTCTGCCCATCGGTGGCCCCCGCCGCGAACGCCTGCCCCAGGTACAGGATGTTCTCGGTGAAAGCGAACCCGGCGGCCACCACACCGGCGTAGACGATGCCGTCCAGCACGCCGTCGAACTCGCGGCGGCGGAACACCAGCAGCCCGAGCAGGAACGAGCCCTTCATGAACTCCTCGACCCACGGCGCCACGAACACCGCGGAGAACGCGGTGCTCGCGTCACCGAGGGCCGAGGAGGCGGCCAGCTCGGCGCCGCTGTTCAGGATCAGCGCGGCCAGCGTGGCGAAGCAGGCGCCCCAGAGGAACGCCAGCAGCAGGATGCGGGGCGGCTCCGGCTCCCACCGGTCCATCCACAGGAACGCGGCGACCACCGGGCCGACCGGCAGCAGCGCGCCCAGGGTGCCCACGATGACCCCGCCGGGGCCGAGGTTGTTGACCAAGATGCCGAGCAGCAGCAGCCCGCAGATGCCGAGCAACACCAACCCGAGCACCAACGCGAGGACGCCGCGCCGCTGCCGGCGGACCCGCAGCCGGTACAGGCTCGCGGTGTCGGCCGGGCCCGCGGCGAACGGCTGAGAGAACGACATCGCGCAGAGCGTAGCGATTGTCGGCCCGGCAGACTGGTACAAATCGCCGGGCTCGAGGAGCGTGCCGTAGATCCACACCAACCGGTGGGGGCGGGCGGCGGGGGGCGCGCGGCGCGCGGCGGGGCGCCCTACCGGTGGGGGCGGGCGGCGCACGCGGCGCCTTACCGGCCGTGGCGCACGCGGCGCTTACCGATGGCGCTCGCGGCGCTTTACCGGCCGTGGCGCACGCGGCGCTTTACCGGTGGTGCTCGCGGTCGGAGTCGTCGGAGTCGCGGGGCGCCTTGCAGCAGTGCTGCAACCAGAGCGCGGCGGCCACCAGCACGATCGCGCAGACCAGGCCGAGCACCGCGCCCGGGGTGTCGTCCGCCGCGGCTGCCAGCAGGGACAGCCGGGGCAGCAGGTAGCCGAGCAGCCCGGTCCACACCCCGGCCATCACCGCGCCGCCCACCGCCGAGGCCTTGGCCAGTGCCACCGCCCTGGCCGCCGTCAACGGCTGGATCGGCTCGGTGCCAGGCCGCTGCTCGATCCGGGCCTTGAGCGAGTACCCCAGCGCCGTCTCGACGGCGGCCAGCGCCAACAGCGTGATCCCGGCGAACAGCGGCAGGGGCGGCAGCACCCCGTAACTGAGCCGGGTGGCCAGGAACGCCACCAAGGCCACCACCAGGTACAGCGGCAGCAGCTCACGCCATCCGGTCGGCTTCACCGCGACGGCTCCAGGAGCAGGTCGTCCCGGCGGCGCATGCCCGCCTCACCCAGCCGGGCGAGCAACTCGGCGACCCGGCCGTGCCCGGGCAGCACCGCGTCCGGGTCGACGTCGCACCACGGCCGCAGCACGGTGTTCCGCTCGGCCGCGCCCGGGTGCGGCAGCAGCAGCTCCGGGTGCTCGCTGTGCACCGCACCGCTCCCGTCGTCCCCGGTGAACACGGCGACCACGTCCACATCCAGGGTGCGCGGACCCCAGCGCACCCCGCGCACCCGCCCGGCGGCCTGCTCCAGCCGCTGGCCGCGGCGCAGCCAACCCCACTCGTCCAGCAAGTCGGAGCGCACGATGAGCACGGCGTTGAGGAAGTCGTCCTGCTCGACACCGCCCCACGGCTCGGTCTCGTACACCGGGGAGGCGGCCACCAACTCGGTGTCGGCGGCCTCGGCGAACCCGGCGACGGCGGCGCACAGGTAACCCAGCCGATCCCCCAGGTTCGACCCCAACGACACCACCGCCGTACTCATGCGCCAAACCCGCTGGTCAAGCCTCGTGAGTGGTAAGTGGTCCGATAGAACCACTTACCACTCACGGGCTCTGAGCTGGTCATTCGGCGGCGTCCGTGCGGGTGCGGCGGACAACCACCGCCACGTCGGCGAAGGTCAGTGGGATCGGGGCGGACGGCTTGTGCACGGTGACCTCGACCGCCTCGATCCGCCCGTCCGAGGCGAGCGCGCCCTCGGCGATCCGGGCGGCCACCGACTCGATCAGGTCGTACGGCGGTCCGGACACGACGTCGGCGGCGTCCTGGGCCAGCGCACCGTAGTCGAGCGTGTCGGCGAGCTTGTCGCTGCGCCCGGCCGGGGCCAGGTCCGCCCACACCGTCAGGTCGACGACGAAGTCCTGCCCGTCCCGCCGCTCGTGGTCGAACACCCCGTGGTGGCCGCCCACCCGCAGCCCGGTGAGCACGATCCGGTCCGTCACGGCTCGACTCCCGCACCGAGCCCGTACCCCCACGGCGCGTCGGCCGCCCCGTACCGCCAGGCGGCACCCACCGCGACGGCGTCCCTGGACGCGGCCACATCGTGCACCCGCACGCCCCACGCCCCGGCGGCGGCGGCCAGCGCGGAGAGGGACGCGGTGGCCACCTCACGCCCGGCCGCCGGGCGCACCGTGCCGTCCGGCTCGGCCAACAGCCGACCGAGGAAACTCTTGCGGGACGCTCCGACCAGCACCGGCATGCCCAGCTCGAGCAGCACGTCCAGCCGTTGCAGCAACGCCCAGTCATGCGGTCCCCGCTTGGCGAAGCCCAACCCGGGGTCGATCACCAGGTTCGACTGGTCCACCCCCGCGCTGACCGCCGCGTCCACCCTGGCCAGCAGCTCGTCCCGGACCTCGGCGACCACGTCGGAGTACACCGCGAGGTCGGCCATCCGGTCGCTGTGCCCGCGCCAGTGCATCAGGATCCAGGGCACCCGGGCGGCGGCGACCACCTTCGCCATGCCCGGGTCGGCCAGCCCGCCGGACACGTCGTTGACCACGGTCGCCCCCTCCGCCAGGGCGGCCTCGGCCACCTCGGCTCGGGTGGTGTCCACGCTGCACGCCAGGCCCTCGCTGGCGAGCGTGCCGATCACCGGCAGTATCCGCCGGCACTCCTCCTCGGCGGACACCCGGTGCGCGCCGGGCCGAGTGGACTCCCCACCGACGTCGACGAGATCGGCCCCCTCGGCGGCCAGCCGGACACCGTGCGCGACGGCCCGGTCGATGGACAGGTAGCGCCCGCCGTCGGAGAACGAGTCGGGCGTCACGTTGAGCACGCCGACCAGGGCGCAGCGGCCTGGTCGGGGCAGCCCCGGTACCGGCCCGCTCATCGACCCCGGATCAGCGAGAGCGCCTCGGCGCGCGAGGCCGCGCTGCCCTTGAACTGGCCGCGCACGGCGGAGGTGGTGGTGCGCGCGCCGGGTTTGCGGATGCCCCGCATGGCCATGCACAGGTGTTCGGCGTCGATCACCACGATCACCCCGCGCGGGGACAACCGACGGACCAGCGCGTCGGCTATCTGCGAGGTGAGCCGCTCCTGCACCTGCGGCCGCTTGGCGTACAGGTCGACCAGCCGAGCGATCTTGCTCAGCCCGGTGACCCGACCGTCCACCGAGGGGATGTAGCCGACGTGCGCCATACCGTGGAACGGCGCCAGGTGGTGCTCGCAGACGCTGTACAGCGGGATGTCCCGGACCAGGATCAGTTCCTCGTGGTCCTCGGCGAACGTCTTGGCAAGCACCTCGTCCGGGTCCTCGTAGAGCCCGGCGAACATCTCCTGGTACGCCTTGGCCACCCGGCGCGGCGTCTCGGTCAACCCCTCCCGCTCCGGGTCCTCCCCGATCGCGTAGAGCAGCTCACGGACCGCCGCTTCGGCACGTTCCCGGTCGAAGAGGCCGCGGCCAGGGGCCAACGGCCCCCGGGGCGGAATAGCTCGCAGGACGGGATCGACGTTGCTCACCGCGCGTTCACCAGTGACCTTCCCGGACGGACAGCTCAGCGTCCGCCGTCCTGGCCGGGCTCAGACCAGGCCCCGCCGTTGCGGTCGCCGGAGCCACTCGAGCCGTGGCCCTCCTCGGGCTCGGCGGAGTCCCGCTCGGCGTGCTTCGGACTGTCCTGACCGTTCCACGTGGGCGGTGGCCAGTCCTGGCCACGCGGCGTGATCGCCGGCCGCCAGTCCGGCGGTGCGCCGTAGTTGGGCGGCACCGCGCCCGGGCGGTCGTTCGGGCCGCCGTGCGCGGGCTGGTAGCTGCCGGGCGGGTAGCTCGGCTCGGGTGGCACGCCACCGTATGGCGGAGTGCCGTGCGGGCCGGGCTGGCCACCGTTGGGGCTCGGATAGCCGCCGCTGTTCGGGCTGGGCAGCCCCTTGTGCCCGCCGCCCACGGTGCCCACCGGAGCGGGCTCGCGCTCCGGCGGCCACGGCTCTCCGCGCTCCTTGGCCAGCTCCGCCGGGCTGAGGATCGGCGGCTTGTCCGACGGGGTGCGCCCGCCGAAGTCGTTGAACGCGGTGATCCTGGGCCTCTTCGCGACGTCGGAGAAGATCCGCTCCAGATCCTTGCGGGTGAGCGTCTCCCTCTCCAGCAGTTCGAAGACGAGGCTGTCCAGCACGTCCCGGTAGGTGTTCAGGATCTCCCAGGCCTCGGTGTGCGCGGCCTCGATGAGCTTGCGCACCTCTTCGTCGATCTCCTGTGCGACCTGGATCGAGTAGTCGGGCTGGTTGCCCATGGTGCGGCCGAGGAACGGGTCACCATGTTCCTGGCCGTAACGCACCGCGCCCAGCCGCGCGCTCATGCCGTACTCGGTGACCATCGCCTTGGCGATCTTGGTGGCCTGGTCGATGTCGCTGGACGCCCCCGTGGTGGGCTCGTGGAAGACCAGCTCCTCGGCGCTGCGCCCGCCCATCGCGAACACCAGCCGGGCGATCATCTCCGACCGGGTCATCAAGCCCTTGTCGTCCTCCGGGACGACCAGCGCGTGCCCGCCGGTGCGCCCCCGGGGCAGGATGGTCAGCTTGTAGACCGGCTCCAGGTCGGGCATCGCCCACGCGGCCAGCGCGTGCCCGCCCTCGTGGTACGCGGTGAGCTTGCGCTCCCGCTCGGAGATGATCCGGCTCTTCCGGCGGGGGCCGCCGATGACCCGGTCCACCGCCTCCTCCAAGGACGCGGCGTTGATCAGCGTGCCGTGCTCCCTCGCGGTGAGCAGCGCCGATTCGTTGATCACGTTGGCCAGGTCGGCGCCAGACATGCCGACGGTGCGTTTGGCCAGCGAGTCCAGGTCGGCGTCCGGCGCCAGCGGCTTGCCCTTGGCGTGCACCTTCAGGATCGCCCGGCGGCCGGCCAGGTCGGGCGCGCCGACCGGGATCTGCCGGTCGAATCGACCCGGGCGCAACAGCGCGGGGTCCAAGATGTCCGGCCGGTTGGTGGCCGCGATCAGGATGATGCCGCCGCGCGCGTCGAAGCCGTCCATCTCGACGAGCAGCTGGTTCAGCGTCTGCTCGCGCTCGTCGTGCCCGCCGCCGAGGCCGGCACCACGCTGGCGACCGACCGCGTCGATCTCGTCCACGAAGATGATGCATGGGGCATTCGGCTTGGCCTGCTCGAACAGATCGCGGACGCGGCTCGCTCCCACCCCGACGAACATCTCTACGAAGTCCGACCCGGAGATGGAGTAGAACGGCACCCCGGCCTCGCCGGCGACCGCGCGGGCCAGCAGCGTCTTGCCGGTACCCGGGGGCCCGTAGAGCAATACGCCCTTGGGGATCTTCGCGCCGAGTGCCTGGTACCGGCCGGGGTTCTGCAGGAAGTCCTTGATCTCCTGCAGTTCCTCAACGGCTTCATCGGCACCGGCCACGTCGGCGAACGTGGTCTTCGGCATGTCCTTGGACAACTGCTTCGCCTTGGACTTGCCGAACGACAGCACCCTGTTCCCGCCGCCCTGCGCGCTGTTCATCATCCAGAACAGCAGCAGCAACACCAGCCCCAGCGGCACCATGTAGATCAGCAGCTGGGTGAGGAACGACTCCTGCCGGACCTCGGTGTTGAAGTTGGTCTTGGCGGTGGTCAGCGCGTTGAAAACCGGCTGACTGCCGCCGAACGGGTACTGGGCCTTGACCTTGGCCGTCGAGACGGTGTCCCGGTTGCCGTTGTCCGTGGTGATGGGGGTCTTCAGATCGAGGCGGAGCTGTTGCTCCTTGTCCTCGATCACCGCGTTGGACACGTTGCCATCGGAGATCTGGGTCAGCGCCTGAGACGTCGAGACCTGCGTATATCCCCTGGTGTCGTCGAAGAACTGGCTGAAGACGA
>Ga0137415_10004356_pt1 | contig 14013 bp, 14 predicted proteins | sample CZODoug3_1_1_16f_FD_183082 | JGI IMG/M metagenome (GOLD analysis project Ga0137415, IMG submission 183082) | Vadose zone soil fungal communities from Angelo Coast Range Reserve, California, USA - CZODoug3_1_1_16fungal (Hybrid Assembly) | ecosystem: Environmental > Terrestrial > Soil > Vadose... | reverse complement strand
CCTCCCAGCTTGACCTTGCTGGCGAGAATGCCCCTCGCGCCACTCTCATTCATAACGAGCAAGACAAAATCCGTAGCCTGTCCGCCGATCTGAAAGCCGAAGCTGCCGCCCTCAAGAGCCATCATCGTGGGAGCGCCCCACGGTCCTCGGAAGTCTTCACCCTTGCGGCACGACATAGCGCCCCGGCCGTAGCTTCCGCCAACGATGAATGCGGCTTTTAGCACGGACGGAAAGACAACGACGCAATCTGCCTTGTCGAGCAGATCCTGCGGAATGTTGTCAGGAACGTCGAGAATTTCTTTCAGCACCGAGCCACAGTTTCTCAATCGATCGTCATCTTTGTTCTTGTCCGATGCATTCGCCACCTCAGCGAGGAATGGCAGGACAACCAATAAAATGCTGGTCAGGCAGCTCGACAACTTTCGCATGTGATATCCCTCCGGCGGTTCTTCTTGCCTCAGATCCTGGAGGATGCAGCCTGCATGCCACGATGACGATTGAACGAGAACTTCAGTAAGTGGTTGAAAACAGAAGGGCTTTGGCTCGCGCGAGTGAAACTAAGTGCCGGGAGTGCGGCGCAAAAAGATCTGGCGAATTGGATATTTGTCAGCATGTTGACAGGGTGCTTCCAGGAAAGGGTCCGAGTTCCTTGGATAGTGGGAACTAACCTGAGGGGGCGGCTGCGTTCGGTGAGATTTGAACCGTTGCCTTCGCAACAAAAGTTACGAGGTCGCCATTGGGGGGCGGTCAAAATCGCATTTGACCACGAGAATGGTGACATCATCGTTGAAGTCATCGCCGCAGAAATCTGCTGCGGTGTTGTAGATATCAATCATGAGTTCTTCGGCTGACAGTGAAGAACCTCGTTGCACTACCGTGGAAAGGCGCTCCATGCCGAATTCTTCGCCAAGCCGGTTCTCTGCCTCAGTGACTCCATCGGTGTAGAAAACCAGCACATCGCCGACGATAAGGTTAGCAGAGGCCAGTTCGCAAATCTCGTCTGGAGATAGTCCGATGGGCGGGCAAGACGAGTCCATGCGCGTGAGTGCGCCCGTCTTTGCTCGAAACAAAAGCGCGGGATTGTGGCCACAGTTCACGTAGTGGATTATCCGTTTGTGCGTGTCGATTTCCGCAACCAGCAACGTCACGTACTGTTCGGGATTTGACACGGCGCCGATCTCAGTATTCAGTCTTTCCACTTGTTGCAGCATGTTCCGATCACGATTTGCTTCAAGCCGAAGGGCTGCCGCCGTCGCGGCCATCAAAAGGGCGGCGGGAACGCCTTTTCCGGCTACGTCGGCAATCACGACCTGGATGGTGTGCGCGTCGATGGGAATGTAGTCGTAGAAATCGCCACCTATACCTCGAGCGGGGCGCATCATCCCGGCTATCTCGAGTCCATCAATCGCTGGCTTGCCCGAGGGGAGAAACAGGCGTTGGACTTGCGCGGCCAGCTTCACGTCCTGAAGCAGATCGTCACGCTGCTGTTGAACAGTTTTGGCGAGCGCCTCCCTCTGTTCGATATACCGCTGGATGAAGTAAACAACAAAGGCAAAGCACAACATCGCGGAGATATTGTGGAAGATCCGAAGTCCCGGATTGATGGTCCGCGGAGAGAAATAATCATGGAACAAGACGCAAATAGCGATGAGGCCGTAGCTGATTCCTCTGCGCAGAAAAATTGCGGCGACGCCAAGAGGGAGTATGTAGAGGTAGACGAGCGAAATCGAAACAACGAGATGGTCGGCATACGCGACCGCGCTAATGGCCCCCAGGACCAACACAAGTGGCAGCCACGCCGGTCCATTGGAAGCCACATCCTTCCGCAGAAGAGACAGCAATAGAGCCCTTTCGCGAGAATCGCCTAACTTAGCCGGCATCAATGCTCGAGTGGTAGTACTCATTTCGGACCCTATGTCAAAAAAATTTGGCACACGTGCCGCCGAGTTCCGAGATCAAATCTACTTCGCTGTCCGTGCGGCCGGCACTTCGTAGCCGTCGGTGAGGGTCTTCAGGAAAGCGACGAGGGCATCTTCTTCCTGGACCGTCAGTTTAAGGTTGCCGAGTTGCCTCTTATTGAGGTTGGTTGAGTCCTCGGGCTCAGGCCAGCAAGTGACCTTTTCGCCGGGATCGCTTGCCTTACACTTGGGCAGGACGTCGCGCGTGTTGTAAAAATGCACTACCTCTTTCAGACTTTTGAAATAGCCATTGTGCATGTAGGCTTTCACAAAGCTTGGCGTGGGACGCATGTCGACATTGCGCAAAGTAGGTACTTGGATTTTCGCGTCGAACTTCGGCGCGAGTTTAATCCACTCAGAATCAGGATTCAGTTGGCCGCTATCGCTTTGCAGCGTGCGCAGGAAGAACCCGACTCCCGTATCGACGTACGCCGCTCCGGCGAGATTGGGACTATAGCTGCGTTGATCGGGCTGGCCCTCGTAGTAGAATTGCAATCCCGGATTTCTGGGGACGCCGAGATTACTGGCGGTAAAGTCTGTAAACAGGGGCTCTTCCCCGGGCCCGCCGTCGCGATGACACTCGTTGCATCGCGCCTTGCCGCGGAACAACTCATATCCCAATTTTTCTTGCGCCGTGAATTGGTCTTTTCCTGCTTGCACATAGTCGTACTTTGACGTGAAGGGACTCACCTCTGGCGAGAACTCGTATGCGGAAATCGCCAGCCCGAATCCGTCGTAGACATGATCGGCGCGAGCTCGGTCTGTAGGATTCAAGTGGACCGGGGACTGATCATTCGCGGGTGGCGGCCCCGGAGTCGAACAGAGCTTTTCCACGTCGGTAGGCCAGTGAATGGTAAACGAGTCCATCCCCCACACGGTTTCAAAGAGCTTGCGGTAGGGAGCCTGGGAGAGTCGGTACGCAACACAAGCGGAATCCGGCAAACCCATTTCTACGGGATTCGTCGGAGGTCCCTGCGCTTGTTCGGCGCTTGGATTCTGCAGGCGGTAGCCGCTCGCGCGCATATCCCAGAAATTCCCACCGACAAAGTCGCCCTGGAGATCATTGTAGTGGAGCACGGGTGAGAAAGGTGCGTACATGTAGCTCTGCGGCTTTCGGTTGCTGAATCGCGTTCTCACCGATCCTGGATACGACACGGTAGTCTCATTCAAAGATTGTATCGGCCCGGTGAATCCTGTCTCCGGCGTATGGCAGAAACTGCATGCTTCGTTCTGATGGACCGAGAGGCGCTTATCGAAGAGCAACAACTTCCCCAGGGTGCGAACTTGTCCCTGGCGATCGAGCGCAGAGCGGTCCATCTGGCCGAGAGTTTCGGCCTCAATCCGATCAACGTCGGCAACCACCCTCGCCACATCCTGATCGAACGAGAGAGGCATCCGGCCACCAAGATTGTTCTGTAGAATTGGCGCGCCTGGAACAGGGGCTCCGGAAGCCTGGGGCTCATTGCGCGCTGAAATCAAAAGCGCACCAAAGGTGAAAAGACCGAATAGCGATGCGCCGAGATTTCGATTACGCATGGTTTCGTCTCTCCCACCATCATGGCTCATTCCGCCTTGTGCCAGGAGGAATCTGGGTCATAGACAGTCATCGCTTGTGCAAGCTTTGTGGTGTCAGGACCGAGGTCCTTTTCGTAAATAGCGCCGGATTGGTCGACAATAAAAGTCATCACACCCGAAGAGCGGTATTCGGCGGGATAGGCGACGAAGGCGAATCCTCCGCTCATCTTGCCATCAACGACGTAGTTCTTGGCGCCGCCCGCTGCATGTGGTCCCTGGCTGGTGAGGACTCGGAACATATACCCATTGTAGGGAACATGCTCGCCAGCTTGGTCCGTCGGGAGATTCTGGCGAGCGTATGCGATGAGAGGATTGATGGGGCTATCGAACTCATCGCTTGCGCCATGCCAGTACAGACCATTGTGCCGGCCTTCATCGCTGACCAGTTTCTGGGCGAATTGCTTGGGCTGGTCAACTGGCGGGCGCGCAAAATATTGTTTTTGCGCTTGGACCAATTCGCGGCACGCATCCATGGCCGCAAGTTCATTTTTGCCGATGCGCCGGAATACGATCTCGTCTTTCCCCGCGTCCGTGTCGAAATACCACGTGCCGTGGTGGTTCACCAAGGGAATCGGAAACGGCCAGTTTTCGGCCCCAACAACCAGCGTGACAGTTCCGTCCGGTTCTATCACGAACCGATGCATCTCCTGGTATTTGACGATGAATCCCGCGCGAGCATCCGAATCTTCTGTTGGGTCGCCGGTCGAGAGGACCTCCTTTCCGGCAGGCCCGAGGATGCTCAAGGGAGCCTGTTCGTCCTGCAGATGCATTGCGTCAAAGAGAGCGCGACTCGCATCTTCGGCAGAAGCAAAGGTCCGCTGTCCCGGCTCCTGGGCAAACGTTGGTGCAGACAAACAGCCCAAGGAAAGCGCGAACAGAACGGATACTGCAAATCGAACAAACCTCTTGCATTCAAGTTGAACAAAAATCGAAATTCTGTGCAGCATGGTATTCCTCTCCATTCTTAAATTCTTATTACGCTCTACCGGACGCGCAGGCATCAGTGATGCCGTCCACCACCGCCACCATGAAAACCACCTCCGCGGGAGCCACCTCCAAAGCTTGACCGCCCGCGTGAGGAAAAGCCATGGACATTGCCGCCGTGGTCAAACCCACTGAACGCGCCGGAGCGTGTTCCTGGCTGAAAGTGAGGAGCCGAAGACCCGTGAGACGCGGAACCTCCGCCGCCAGATCTGCTTCCGTGGAACCCGTTACCATGGTTGAAGTTACCGCGATTGAAGTTGCCGTGGTTGAAGTTGTTGCGATTGATGATCGTTCGGCTGTGAGAAATGTAGGTATTGTGGTTGTAAATCACCCGATGGCCGTGCCAATCGCATCCCCAGTGATGCCAGCCCCAACCATACCCTCCGAAGAAACCGACTCCGAAACCGATTCCAAATCCGATCCCTGCTCCGGCAAGGAAGATCCCCGGCACGGGATACCAGCCTGGATACGCGACGATCGGCTCACCGTAGACGAGCCAAGGATCGTACGCGGGCACATAGACAACGTCAGGATTGGCTGGTTCAATGATGATCGTGTTGCCCTGAGTTGTTACCTTTTCCTGTTCATTGCTGTTCAGGTGGCCGGCCTTGTGAGCCTGCTGACGCATCACCTGGACGGCATCCGTGACATCTTGCTGCTGGTTGGCGTATGCGTCGCCAAGGGATGAAGTCCAAGAGAGGTTCTTGTCCATGTTTTCAAGAACCGATGGGAATTGTGCGAGGGCCTTTACACTTGGGTCCCAGGACTGTTTGTCGACTTCTTTTGCCAGCTCTTCACCTTTGAGGTTGGAATGACTTTGCATCCAGCGGTCCGCCTCGACGATCTCGGTTGGATAAGTGGAAGCGGCTAGAATCTGCGCGACGAGGGCGTCTGGGTACAAGGCGATCGGCGCGACGAGTTGCTGCAGCTCTTGAGGGGAATGCTGCACGGGCGGCGTTGGCGGCTGCTCGTTGGATTGGTCTGTAGGACCAAAGGACTCGGCTTGCGCAGTGAATCGCACAAGCAAACAACAGAGAAGTAGGATCAAAGCCTGCTTGGACAACTTCATGGCATATTCTCCAATACAAAATTGGGATTCCCTTGGTGTCAAACTCATGCCGAAAAAACTTCATGAACCCTCGTCAACAGAGCTAAGGAAACTTCACTGACCGCGCAGTGTGCCCGGCTCGATATCGTTACGGCGGGCCAAGTCTTCCAGTGCATCGAGCTTCGATTGTGTTTCTTCTACGCGCTGCTGCAGAATTTCAATGCTGGCTTCGGGTGTAATGCCTATATCTCCTTCATCGAGATTTATGCCGCCAGTCGTCTCCTTGAGACTTCGCGCATCTTCAAGTGCGCGCCGGTACTCATTGAGCCGAGCCTGCCTCCGTTCCAATTCACCGCGCAGCGCAGCTGCTTCCTCGGCGTACCATTCAGAGTCCTGTGTCGTCACGTAAGTTGAAGGCATTGCAGCAGGATTTGTGTCCTCTAGAGTGGCGGGTTGACCGACGACGGAAATCAGGCCCGGGGCTCTGAGTCTCTCGAGGTCTTCGTTCGTCCATACCACAGTGGTCTTTTCCATCCTCCCCGCGCGCGGCTTGTTTGCCGCGCGTAGGGGAATGGCGAGCGTACTCAGGGTCACTGAGATAGCGAGTGAAAAGGTGAGATAGCGATTCATCTCGGCCTCACTAGTTTGACTTCGGCGGCGCGGGAGGAAAATGCTGGAACATTTTGTTCACGCCTTTGCCGAGATTCTTGGTGTTCTTGTCCGCCTTGTCGGAGAGCGTGTCGCTCGATGAGCTTCGCCAGATCAACTTCTCTGTTTTTGCATCGAAGAGATCAACCACTAAGGTACCGACTTTGTAGGTTTCAACGGTTGTGGTCGCGTCGCCAAATCCGCCGAATCCTCCCCAGCGACGTCCTCCGCCAAACCCGTTATAGAAGGTGTCCAGGGTTTGTTGATTTTGAGTGGTCTCAACGGCGAAAACTTCGACGTCACCGCCCGACGGAACTTCCGTCCAACCCTTTGCCGCCAGGGCGCTGTTTACCGCACTCTTGATTCGATCGACCATGAGCTGGTCTTTCGTCTGGACCTTCTCCCAAGAGTAGGTCTTGTATTGGCCGAAGTTTGCATTGTGGTCGTAGTCGGTTTTAACGTGTTGAGCAAATGAAACAGTCGCCAAAACCAGTGTTAATCCGATGGATGCTGCGATTCTTGATAGAAACTTCATACTTCCTCCTTTTTTGAGTTCTCCGAGATATAGACTCTTGCCCTAAAGAACGGAGCTCACACGATCAAGCGGCGGCTATTCCAGCTCGCCGCTGGTTTCGCGATTTCTCGTCGTTTCCGTCGCCACGAAAAGTTTCGGTGCGTCGCGCGACACCACTGAAAGAGGCAAAACGGTTGCCAAAAGATCATTTGCGTAAGTGACTGAAAGTAGAGGCCGGTACGGGCAACGGCGCCGTGTGCGATGCCAGCCCGCTAAACACGACGTCCGCATGCCGACAGGCTCAGTGAGGTTATTTATTTGATTGCATGTCAAACAGCTTCAGATTTAGGCCGGCCCGAGATGTGAGTGCGGGGGCGTCCGATAGCTAATGCATCTACGGGGTCAATCGATTGGGGGGTCGATCCTCGCGTCGTCTCAACTCTGCTGCGTGGGGAGGAGATCTCGCTTGGTACGCGAGATGCCAAGCTTTTGCATCCGGAAGTAAAGGGTGGACCTCTTGATTCCCAAACGTGCGGCCGCCCCGTTGGGACCTGCGACAACCCACCGGGTCTGCTCGAGAGTCTTGCGAATGTGGTCTCGCTCCGCGTCCTCCAGGGTAATTGCTCCAAGAGATTCCACGTCGGCGGCACTCTTCAAGCTCGCGAGAGGGGGGTGCAGGACGTTGCTCGAAGTGAGGATAACGCTCCGCTCGATGAAATTCTGGAGCTCGCGAATATTCCCCGGCCACTGATACGAGACGAGGGCAGACATCGTTTCAGGAGCAATGTGTTCGATTTGCTTATCCATCCGGCGGGCATAAAGCTCGACAAAATGTTCGACCAGTGCCGGAATGTCTTCCCGGCGCTCCCGCAAGGGTGGCAGTGGGACCGGAAACACATTCAGACGGTAGTAGAGGTCGCTACGGAATTCGTTGCGCTTCACCATGTCCACTAAATTTCGGTTGGTCGCGGCCACGAGCCGAACGTCCACCTGGTGAGTCCGAGTGCTGCCCAAGCGTTCGAACTCCTGTTCCTGTAGGACACGCAGCAGTTTGGGCTGCAGTCCCGGCGGAATATCGCCCACTTCGTCCAGGAAGAGCGTGCCTTTGTCGGCCAGCTCGAAACGGCCAATCTTTTGCGCTATGGCTCCGGTGAACGCGCCGCGTTCGTGGCCAAAAAGCTCGCTTTCCAGTAGATCGAACGGAATGGCAGCGCAATTCAATTTAATGAATGGGCGTCCGCACCGCACGCTCAGATTGTGAATCGCGCGCGCGATCAGTTCCTTGCCGGTGCCTGTTTCTCCCTGGATAAGAACGGTGGAATCCGTAGGCGCGACTTGCCCAACTTGTTCAAGCACTGATTCCAGAACACGACTATTGCCTATGATCTGCTCGAATCTGCGCGGATTACGGTCCTGATCGACGGACCCGAATGTTGCGACAGCCGCCACGGAGGACCTCCTTGCGCAACCTGATGCACGCATCCACTTGCGTGCTTAATTTTCCAGAGCCGCCCGCACACTCTCGAGCAATGCTTCGTCGTCGAACGGTTTTGCCATGAACTCCACTGCGCCTGCTCGCAACGCTTGCATCCGCATTTTTTCGTCGCCATGGGCTGTGATAAAGATGATCGGAATCCTACAGGCTTCTGCGTTCAGCTTTGCCTGTAGTTCGAGACCGGACATTCCTGGCATACGGATATCGGCGATTAAACATCCAGCCTGGCGCTGTTGGCCGGACTTCAGGAATTCCTCCGCGGACGCAAACGCTTGCGCCGGCAAGCCAACCGCTTTCAGCAGGCCCTGTAGCGCGCTGCGCATTAAATCATCATCATCGACAATCGCAACCATTTTGGTCTTCTCCAAGGCGGCCATAGCTGGAATGTAGCAGCATCGCCAAAAGCGGCGCAATTATACTTTGGTATGAGAGCCCGAATACCGCCTCGAGCTGAGAGGCAACTACAATCTAGGTTGAAGTTGGGAAAGGTACAGTCAAAAGGGGGGACTGCGACTGGCAAGCTGACTTGCGCAACAGCGACGCCTTGGCATTACGCTACTTTTTGCCGGGTGGAAGCTCCAGTTTCGCCGCCATTCTAACCAATTCTGCCAGCGACTCAGCCTGCATCTTCCGCATCACGTGGCCGCGATGGATCTTCACTGTGATTTCGCTGGTCCCGAGATCAAAAGCTATTTGCTTATTGAGCATGCCCGACACTACGAGTCCCATGACTTCGCGCTCGCGTGCGGTCAGCGCCTCGTACCGTTTTCGCAGCTCGGCAAGGTTACTCTGCTTTTGGCGCGCCACACGGTCACGATCCAAAGCCTGGCGGATCGCATCCAGCAAGTCCTGGTCCTGGAAAGGCTTGGTCAGAAACTCCAAGGCACCGGATTTCATGGCCTTCACCGTCATCGGAATATCTCCATGACCGGTAATGAAGATGATGGGAATTTGGATGCCCGCGTCAGCCAACTGGCGCTGAAAGTCCAGGCCGCTGACTCCAGGAAGGCTCACGTCCAGAACAAGGCAACTTGGCCCATCCGGCCGCTTGCTGCGTGGGAACTCCTCCGCCGTCCCGTAGGACTCGGACGGCAAGCCCACCGACTTCAGCAGCCCTCGGATGGCCGCACGCATAGCGGCATCGTCATCAATGACGAACACCGTGGGAGCGCCTGCGGGCGTCATTCATGGGCCTCGGCTTTGGTGCGTAGAGTGAAATAAAAACTTGTGCCGCGCGGAGAGTTCTCGGAAGCCCACAAGCGGCCGTCATGCGATTCAACGATCGAGCGGCTGATTGACAGTCCCATACCCGTGCCGTGAGGCTTGGTGGTAAAGAACGCCTTGAAGATCTGGTCTGCCTGCTGCGCGGGCAGCCCCACGCCGGTATCGCTGACGGACACCAGAACTTCCTCTTTTTCCGTTCTCTGCGACTTGACGGCCAACTCGCGCGCCCCATCCACTTCCTTCATCGCATCGACGCTGTTAATCATGAGGTTCATCATGACCTGCTGCAACTGCACGCGATCTCCCGTGATCTGGGGAAGGTCTGCGGCCAGCTCCGTCCGGACTGATATATTGTGTCGCGTTGCCTCACCGCGCAGGAGGACGATCATCTCCGAATGACTTCGTTTACATCGACCAACTCCCGTTGCGGAGCACCCTTCTTGAAGAGCAGGCGGACCCGGCTGATGATGCCCGCCGCGCGGGTTGCATCTTTGACAATTCTCGATGCAGCCTCGCGCGCCTCTTCCAGATCGGGGTGATCGCGCGTAAGCCAGCGCAGACAGGTATTGGCGTTGGTGACGGCGGCGGCAATCGGTTGATTCACCTCGTGCGCCAGGGAAGCGGTCAGCTCTCCCGTGGTGGTCACCCGGCTGACGCGTGCCAGTTCCGCCTGCGCCTCGCGCCGCGCCTCTTCCGCATGCTTGCGCTCAAGACTCTCTGCTTGCAACGCCTCGTTGGTGCTCTGGAGCTCTTGAACTGTTTTTCTTAGGTCATCGCGCGCGCGCCGGAGCGATTCTATGGCGCTCCTTTCGGCAGCGCTCAGCGACCCGACAAACAGGGCTGAAACCGTGAATATGACAAGGCGTGGTATTTCGTCGGGCTTTGGACCCAACGAATGGATCGGAGGCAGGAAGTAATAATTGAAAGCGAGAGCGGAGAGTGCCGTCGCGAGCAATCCCGGTCCGATTCCACCGAACCACGCACTCAATAGGACTGCGCAAAGAAAGAGTGACACGGGAGCATCTTGCAAATGAACCGCCGGCCACCGCGAAATGATCAAGGCCGCGGCAACCGAAAGAACAGCAATCCCATAGCTCCAAATTGCCGGCGGCTTGGGCCACAGAAGAGGATTGGACCTGGGCATGCTTCCGCTCCAACAAAACAGGGCGTTGCCCTCTGCCATCAAAATCTTAACATCAGAAAGTGTCCTGCCCGGGCCAGGTCGGTCATGTGGCGCATATCAGCCTTCCCTCGCGGAGAGGTAGCTAACCCCAGCTCATCCAGTCCGATGGACGGAATGACAAGACTCTGACAGGTTCGCCTTTCGACTAAAGTCGGCAAAGGGCTCGTGAATCGGCGTATCTCCCACTCTGCCAGCAATTTCCAAGCTGCATTGGACACACACAGTCTTTGGCACGCAGATTGCCTTTCTTAGTGGCGGCTAGCATTTTCCCGGTGAATAGAATTCGCAGCGAGCAAGCGTCAACGTCATAGCGACGTCAGACCAGGAGACGGGACGCAGACAGGAGTACAACCATGAAACCTATATCCATTCTCGACTGGTATCGCATTCTGCGCGCGCACCATCAGTGGACGATATTCCAGTCCGTTCGATATGCGCTTTGGCTGGCGCGCTAGTTGGTTTCTCTTACTGTGTGTCGAAGTGGCGGAGGAGGGTCGGATTCATGGAAACGTCTTGCGGAACCGGTATAAACAAAGACTCGGACGGCGCCCTGGTGGCTGCCACAAAGCGCGGAGATACGCAGGCTTTCGAGGAATTGGTTCTTCGTCACAAGCAGAGAGTTCTCGCCGTGGCGCGACGGATAACGAATAACAGGGAGGATGCCGAAGATGTGGCGCAGCAGAGTTTCCACAAGGCCTTCCTTCATCTCGACGCCTTTCAAGAAAAGTCGCGGTTCTCTACTTGGCTGACACGCATCACCATGAATGAAGCGTTCATGTTGCTCCGTCGAAAGCGGGGAGTTTTCGAAGTCTTGCCCGAGAGCCCTGACGATGGCGCGAAGTCCAGCTCGGAGTCGTTCGTTGACCAGAGCCCCAATCCCGAGGAGTCCTGCTGGCGACGCGAGCGCACGGATCTCTTGGCTAAAGCCATCAATCGCTTAAGTCCAATAATTGGCAGAACGATCTTGCTCCGCGACATCGAAGAAAGATCTGTCCAGGAAACGGCACAGATTCTAGGCACCTCAATTAGCGCTGTGAAAGCACGGGTTTTTCAAGGGCGCCGGAAGCTACGCCGAACGGTGAATTCTGGGCTCCTTCCTGGAGTCTACGAATGTGGGCGGACGCACAACGCTGTTGACATTTGAATCGCTAGTTCGCGAAGCGGCCGGGCGGGCACGGCTTTTCTGAATTTGTGTTAATAAGAACACATCCACCAACTGTCAGCATCCGAAGCAGTCTGCTCCGACTCATTCACTTGTGTAGCTTGTGCCTCGAGTTGGCACAAGGCCCAGGTCCCAGTGAACCGGAAGTGCTTGGGACTGTTTATGCCGCCGCGGCCTGTTCGAGGGGTAAGGTGAACTGAAACGTTGCTCCGCGATCAGAGTTTCCGGTGGCCCACAAGCGGCCTCCGTGCGACTCGATGATCGACCGGCTAATTGACAGGCCCATGCCGGTACCTTGGGGCTTCGTCGTGAAAAATGCGTCAAAAACCTTGTCCGCCCGCTCGGGAGGCAATCCTATGCCGGTATCGCTGACCGAGATCAACACCTGGCCATCGGGATTCCGTTGCGACTTGATTGTAAGGTCCCCTGCCACATTCCCTTCATTGATCGCATCGATACCATTGAGCATGAGGTTCATAAAGACCTGCTGCAGTTGCACCTTGTCAGCCCTGACGTTGGGCAACTCAGACGTGAGTTCGGTATGGATGGAAATCGCACGCCGTCCAGCCTCGCTGCGCATTAAACTGACCATTTCCCGAATCACTTCATTCACGTCGACCCACTCTCGTTCCGGTTCCCCCTTCTTGAACAAAGCGCGAATTCGACTGATGATTTCAGAAGCCCGGGTTACATCCTGAATGATTCTCGATACGGCTTCTCGCGCCCCTTCGATGTCAGGCTGATCGCGTCCTAGCCATCGCAAACAGGTCTGCGCGTTTGTGTGCGCTGCTGAGATCGGCTGCTTAATCTCGTGCGCTATGGAACCGGCTAACTCGCCCATCGTTGTCACCCGGTTTATGTGCGCAAGCTCCGATTGTACCTGGCGCAATCTCTCGCGCTCTTGTTCTGCGCGCTTGAGGTCCGTAATGTCAATGTTTGAGCCGATATAACCCGCGAACTCCCCGTCCCCGGTGTATCTCGGAATCCCACTTTCGATTACCCAGCGGTATTCGCCATCAGCTCGCCTGAGGCGATATTCCATCCTGAAAGGCTTTCGGGCATGGAATGCAGGCAGGAAGCCATCGAAGCATCCTTGCACATCGTCTGGATGTACGCCTTCCGTCCATCCTGTCCCGACTTCCTGCTCCATACTTCGGCCAGTGAACTCGAGCCACGGTTTGTTGAAATAATTGCAAAGCCCATCCGTTCCGGTCATCCAAATCAACACTGGCGCCGTATCAGCCATCACCTGGAACCGAGCCTCGCTCTCAAGTAGTCGTTGTTCAGAGTGCTTTCGTTCAGTGATTTCGTCTTGTGCCCGTTTCAGGTCTTCGATGTCGACGTTGGTACCGTACCAGCGATTAATTCCTCCGTTGGCCTCGCGTAGAGGCACCGCCCGAATCAAAAACCAGCGATAGCATCCGTCGGCTTGGCGCATCCGCGCCTCGGCTTCAAATGACTCACCCTGCGCCAAGGCCGCTCGCCATTTCTCCACAAAATCGGATTTGTCTTGGGGGTGTATGGCTGTGGCCAATTCTTCGCCTCTGGCCTCATCTAAAGACATCCCTGTGTAGTCAAGCCATCTTTGGTTACAGAATTCGACTTCGCCGTCTGGTAAAGCGCTCCACACGAATCCCGGAATCGCATCGATCACCCTCCCCAAGTGAAATTCGCTTGTCTGTGGATCCCCGGGAGTTTGAGTGGATGCTGACCCTTGCTCGAGGGGCTCGTTGGACTGTGACCGCCTCATCGGCGTCCCCTTATATTGACCGCGGCCTTTAAGCTCCGAGGCATAGGCTGAGAAAATAACGTCAGTCAAAAAGTTCAGCCGCTGTATTGACGCGACTGCCGCGACCTGAGTATACTGCGATTCCTTTCCAATTTGCAGATGCAAGGACCACGCGCGGTAGTTCACTACCGACCATCCGGCGGCCGACCTCGCAGTCCTGAGGAGCGCACATGCTTAGCAGAGAGGAATGGCTGCCTCTGGCCCGTAAGCTGGATTGGGACTACACCTATGTGCGAGAAGACGAAGTCTTCCCACAGGTGATCAGCGGACACCCATGGCTTCCTCATGCAGAATGGAAAGAATGGGAAGAATCCTTTAAGACTTCCTATCGCGAATACGTCGACAACCAATACGAAAAAGACATGGCTGTCTATGCGGTGCGCGACGCAGTGGGCCGCCTGGAAAATATTCAGAAGTTGGCTGCACCATGGAT
>Ga0137415_10004355_pt1 | contig 14016 bp, 11 predicted proteins | sample CZODoug3_1_1_16f_FD_183082 | JGI IMG/M metagenome (GOLD analysis project Ga0137415, IMG submission 183082) | Vadose zone soil fungal communities from Angelo Coast Range Reserve, California, USA - CZODoug3_1_1_16fungal (Hybrid Assembly) | ecosystem: Environmental > Terrestrial > Soil > Vadose... | reverse complement strand
GACCAGTGTGCTCGACGACTACCTGGTGGATCCCAAGCTATCCCTCTTGGACAAGACGCGGATCCAGGCTCAAATCCTGGTGCCGGTGCTGCGCGCGTTGCGCGCCGAGCTGGGAAACGACAAGGCCGACGCCATCGTGACTCAGGCCTTGCGCGACTGGTCGAGGCAGCTGTTCGCCGCAATCGGCGACGGCATCGAGGGCAGCCCGCGGCGCAAATGGGCGACCTTGCAAGGCGCCTTGAACGAGGTTTCCGCGAGGGAGGTCGAGTTCGAGATTCGGCGGCATGACAAAGACGCGTTGGAAATCGACGTGACGCACTGCCGCTTCGCCGAGTTCTTCCGTGCACTGGGCGAACCCGAGCTGGGCGCGCTGCTGATCTGCGAGGCCGATTTCGACATCGCCTCGGCCGGCGAAGGCGAGGTGAGCCTCGACCGCGCCCAGACGATCATGCGGGGCGCGCCGAGCTGCACCTTCCGCTACAAGTTCGCGCCCAGGGTCTAGTGCCATAGAATGCCGATTCGGACACAACCTCACCCTGAGGAGGCCCGTAGGGCCGTCTCGAAGGGTGGGTTACACTGTCGCTGTTGCCCATCCTTCGAGACGCCGCGCTTCGCGCGGCTCCTCAGGATGAGGTTGTCTATGATGAACATGATCCCCGTTATCCCCCTTGAAACGTCGAGCAGGTGCCACCCGAACTCCCCATTCGGTGTACATCTGTGGGATGGCCTTCCCCCCGGGCTTCCTCGACGAACTGCGCGCGCGCCTCAGCCTGTCCGACGTCGTCGGCCGCAAGGTCAGGCTGAAGCGCCGCTCGGGCTCGGAATATGCGGGCCTTTGCCCCTTCCACAACGAGAAGACGCCGTCCTTCACCGTCAACGACAAGAAGGGCTTCTATCACTGCTTCGGCTGCGGCGAGCACGGCGATGCGGTGGGCTTCGTGATGAAGACCGAAGGGCTTTCCTTCCCCGAATCGGTGGAGAAGCTCGCGCGCGAGGTCGGCCTGCCGGTGCCGCGCGCCACGCCGGCCGAGCGCGAGCGCGCCGACCGCGTGGCGACCCTGCAGCAGGTCGTCGAAGAGGCGGCGCGCTGGTTCCAGAAGCAATTGCGCCTGCCCGTCGGACGCCACGGCCTCGATTATCTGCGCGGCCGCGGCCTCGAAGAAGCGACCATCGACGATTTCCGCCTGGGCTTCGCGCCCGACACGCGCGACGGGCTTTTGGCCGCCCTGAAGCGCGAAGGTGTGCCGATCGACAAGATCGTCGAGGCGGGGCTCGTCCTCCAGCCTGAGGACAATCGCGAGCCCTACGATCGTTTCCGCGGACGGGTGATGTTTCCCATCAGCGATCGCCGCGGCCGGGTCATTGCCTTCGGCGGGCGGGTGATGGGCGCCGACGAGCCCAAATATCTCAACTCGCCCGAGACGCCGCTGTTCCACAAGGGCGCCAACCTCTACTGCCTGGATCGCGCCAGGGTCGCGGCGACCAAGGACCAGCCGGTGATCGTGGCCGAAGGCTACATGGACGTGATTGCCCTGCACGGCGCGGGCTTCGTCGGTGCCGTAGCCCCGCTCGGCACCGCGCTCACCGAAGGCCAGCTCGGCGAGTTGTGGAAGCTGGCCGACGAGCCGTATCTCTGCTTCGACGGCGACAATGCCGGCCGGCGGGCGGCGGCCCGCGCCGCCGAGCGCGCGCTGCCGCTGCTGCGCGCCGGCAAGAGCTTGCGCTTCCTGGGTTTGCCCGCCGGCGAGGATCCCGACAGCCTGATCCGCGTCAGGGGCGCCGACGCCATCCGCCGCATCCTCGAGCTCGCCCGCCCGCTGTCGGATGTAGTGTGGGACATGGAGACCGAAGGCAAAGTCGCCGACACGCCGGAGCGCCGCGCCAGCCTGCAGCGCGCCGTGGAGCAGAGGGTGGCCGAGATCGCCGACCCGGTCGTTCGCGACTATTACCGCACCGACATGCGCACCAGGCTGAGCCGTCTCAGGCGTCCGGAGGGGCCGGCCTGGCGACCGGCCGAACGGCGGTTCTTCCGCGGTGCCGGGCCCGAGCCGGCGCCCTTCGCCGCCGGCTCGGCCGTCCGGCGCGCCAGCACCGATCTCGACGCCTCACGTCAGGAGCGCGCCCTGTTGGGCGCCTTGATCGAGCGACCGGCGCTCCTCCACATTCTGGCGGAGGACCTGGCGGCGCTCACGATCACCAATCCCGAGCTTGCCCGCCTGCGCAGCGGCCTTTTAGACGCGCTTTCGCTCGCCCCCTCAGGGGTCGATCCGGCGGCGGACGAGGCACTGGCCGGGGAAGGCGCGGGCAGTACCCCCCTTGAAGCCCGCCTGATCGAGGAACATCTGGAGCGGTGCGGACTGCAGCGGGTGGCCGCGTCTGCCCAAGCCAAGGCCCGGGAGGTGTTCCGGCCCGGTCCGGCCGATGCCGACGGTTGGGTCGGCCAGTGGCGCAGGGGGGCTCAATACCTCAGCCAGCTGGTGGCCGACTTTGAGGAACTGAAACGAGCCGAACAAGCCTTGGCCAAGGATTTCAGCGAGGAGAATTTGCAGTGGGTCCGGACAATAAATGACCGAATGCGGCGGGAAAGCCTCGAGTCCGGGGCGGGATAGCTGGCTTGCAGTGAATTGGCGCCGCAACCCCTATCGCTGCTTGAACTTAAACCCCATATAGTAGAAGGGTAGTTTTTGCGGGGGTTGCCCTCCCCGCTTCCCCTTCTTGCAGCCAAATCGACGGCCAGAACCGGCCGTTTTACCTGTTTGTCGCACCTAAGGATAACGAATGGCGACCAAGACCGCGCCCGCCGCCCAGCCTGAAGCCACCGACGCCCGCGAAGAGGGGCCCGATGCCCCCCTGCTCGACACCCTTGGCGCCGAGCTCAAGAAGCTCGTCCAGAAGGGCAAGGAGCGCGGCTACGTCACCTACGACGAGCTGAACGCCGCCCTGCCGCCCGACGAAGTGTCCTCCGAGCAGATCGAGGACACCATGGCGATGCTGTCGGAGGCCGGCGTCAACGTGGTCGAGGCCGAGGAGCAGGAAGAGGCCCCCGCCCCGGCCAACCCCGCGGAGCCAGCCAAGACCGCCGTGGTGGCGGCCGAGGCGACCGGCGAGGACGAGGAGCTCGGCCGCACCGACGATCCGGTGCGCATGTATCTCCGCGAGATGGGCAGCGTCGAGCTGCTGAGCCGCGAGGGCGAGATCGAGATCGCCAAGCGCATCGAGGCCGGCCAGGACAAGATGATCGGCGGCATCTGCGAGAGCCCGATGACGATCACCGCGCTGCTCGAATGGCGCGACGCGATCAACGAAGGCCGCATCCTGCTGCGCGACGTCATCGATCTCGAGGCCACGCAAGGTGGCGCGCCCGGCGAAGCCAAGGCCGCCATGGCGGCCAATCCGCCGCCGCCCATGCCGCGCCCGGCCATCCTGAAGCCCATCATCCGGGTGGTGCCGCCGCCGCCGCAGGCCAATGGCGAGGCCGCCGCCGAAGGCACGACCGAGGGCGGCGAGGACGACGACGAGAACGCGCTGTCGCTGTCGGCGCTGGAAGAGAAGCTCAAGCCCGAAGTGCTGCGCGCGCTGACGCGCATCGCCAAGGTCTATATCGAGATGTCGAAGGTGCAGAACCGCCGCCTGTCGACGCTCAACCGCGGCCAGAAGCCGTCGCCGGAATTCGAGAAGAGCTACGAGAAGCACCGCAAGAAGATCGTCGAGCTGGTGCGCCTGATCCACATCAACGCCAACCGCCTCGAGCAGCTGAAGCTCGCTCTCTACGACCTGAACCGCCGGCTGATGATGCTGGAGGGCAAGTTGCTGCGGCTGGCCGAGGGCTTCCGCATCCCGCGCCAGGACTTCCTCGACAACTATCTCAGCCACGAGATCGACCCGAACTGGCTCGACAAGGTCGGCAAGCTGCCGGGCAAGGGCTGGAAGGACTTCGCCAAGAAGAAGTCGAGCGACATCGAGAAGATCCGTGAGGAGATCAGGATGATCTCCGACCATGCCGGTGCGCCGATCTTCGAGTATCGCCGCATGGTCAAGACCGTGCAGGACGGCGAGCGCGAGATGATGCGCGCCAAGAAGGAGATGATCGAGGCCAACCTGCGCCTCGTGATCTCGATCGCCAAGAAGTACACCAACCGCGGCCTGCAGTTCCTCGACCTGATCCAGGAAGGCAACATCGGCCTGATGAAGGCGGTCGACAAGTTCGAGTACCGCCGCGGCTACAAGTTCTCGACCTACGCGACGTGGTGGATCCGCCAGGCGATCACGCGCGCGATTGCCGACCAGGCGCGGACGATCCGCATCCCGGTCCACATGATCGAGACCATCAACAAGCTGATCCGCACGTCGCGCGCGCTCGTGCAGGAGCTGGGACGCGAGCCGACCTCGGAAGAAATCGCCAAGCGGATGGACATTCCGGTGTCGAAGGTGCGCAAGGTGCTGAAGATCGCGCAGGAGCCCATCTCTCTCGAGACGCCGATCGGCGAGGAGGAAGATTCGCATCTGGGCGACTTCATCGAGGATCGCCAGGTGGTGTCGCCGGCCGAAGCGGTCATCAACCTGAACCTGAAGGAACAGACCGAATCGGTGCTGAAGACGCTCACGCCGCGCGAGGAGAAGGTGATCAAGATGCGGTTCGGCGTCGGCGACGGCAGCGAGCACACGCTCGAAGAGGTGGGCCAGAGCTTCGCGGTCACGCGCGAGCGCATCCGCCAGATCGAGGCCAAGGCGCTCAGAAAGCTTCGTCATCCGTCCCGGAGCCGGAAGCTACGCGCGTTCCTGGAGGGACGCACTTCGTGAAGTTAGAAATGAGAAGGAAGAAGGTAGAAGCGGAAGTCGGAAGCGTATCGACCCCTGCCCCGCGTCGTTTCGTACTTCTAACTTCTGACTTCTTACTTCATACTTCCCCTGGGCCCATAGCTCAACGGTTAGAGCCGCCGGCTCATAACCGGCCTGTTCCAGGTTCGAATCCTGGTGGGCCCACCAACCTTCGCTCTCTCGTTCATGCGAAGGTTGCCCGCCGTAGCGCGGAGCGCGAAGGAGGGCGAGCCTGGGTCCGCGAGATCTTCGGTTGGCGAGCCGTCGCTCCACGCGAGCTTCGGTTGGCAAGCCTGGTCCGCCGTAGCCCCGGGGCAGGCGGACCGACGCCACACACGTAGAAATTCAGGCTCCGCTCCGGCGGGGCCTTTTTTTTCGCCGGGAGACGATGAACGCCGACCTCGAACGATTGATCGCGCTCCAACGCCTCGACACCACGGCGGACGCCGCCCGGCGCAAGCTCGCGGACGAACCCGAGCACGAGAAGGCGCTCGAGGCGCGGCTGGAGGCGGCCAAGCAGCGCTTCGCGACCGCGAAGGAACGCCTCGCCGAGAACCAGAGCGCGCGCCGCGCGATCGAGAAGGACGTCGCCGTCCAGCAGGGGCGCCTGTCGAAGTTTCGCGAGACGGCGATGGCCGTGAAGACCAATCAGGAATACCACGCGGTCCAGAAGGAAATCGGCTTCGCGCAAGGCGCGATCAAGACCCTCGAGGATCAGGTGCTCGAGCGGATGCTCGAGGCCGACGAGCTCGCGGCCGCCCTGAAGAAAGCGGAAGCCGACGTCTCGAGCGAGCAGAAGGCGATCGATGCCGACCGCCGCGCGATGACCGCGGAGCACGGCGAGCTGCAGACCTCGCTCGAGCGCATCACGCGCGAGCGCGCCGAGATCGTCACCGCGCTCGACAAGCAGGTGCTGCTCACCTTCGAGCAGATTGCGCGGAAGCGCAACGGCGTCGCGGTCGCCGAAGCGCGCGACGGCGTCTGCACGATCTGCCACGTTCGCCTGCGGCCGCAGGTGTTCAACACGGTGCGCCGCAACGAATCGATCGTGCAATGCGACAGCTGCAACCGCATCCTCTTCTTCGTGCCGGCGCCTGCGACGGCGGCAACCCCGGACGACGTCAGCCAGCCGGCGTCGTGACCGGCTCGCTTCCTTTCGAATCGGGGCCGATCGTCGCGTACATCGACGGCGGCGCGCGCGGCAATCCCGGCCCGGCCGGGTACGGGGTGCGGATCGAGGAGCCGGACGGCGCGTTGATCGAGGAGTTCGGCGAGTCGATCGGCGTCGCGACGAACAACGTCGCGGAGTACCGCGGTCTGCTCGCGGCGCTCGACTGGGCGAAGCGACACGGCCGTCGCGAGCTGCGTGTGCGCTCCGACTCGCTGCTGCTGGTGCAGCAGATGCGGGGCGAGTACAAAGTGAAGAGCGAGGGTCTGCGGCCGCTGCACGCGAAGGCGCAGCTGCTCGCGCACCAGATCGGGAAGGTCACCTTCGAGCACGTCCCCCGCGCGCTCAACGCGCACGCCGATCGGCTGGCCAATACCGCTATGGACGCGGCTGCGCCAAAAGCGTGAGCTGCTTCTCGATTTCGGCGGCGAGGTTCCGCGCTTCGTGGAAGCCGGCGCCCTTCACGCGCAGCCGCTCGATGCCTTCCGCGTCCAGCAGGACGTAAGTCGGAATCGCCTGCACGTCGAACAGACGTCGCAGTTTTCCGCTGTCATCCCAGTACTGCGGCCAGACCATCGCGTTCTTGTCGGTGAACGATCGCCACGCCTTTCCGTCCGTGTCCCCGCTGATCCCGACGACCACGAACGCGTCCCTGGCGTGGTCCTTCTGGACCTTCTTCACGGACGGCAGCGCGCGCACGCACGGTGCGCACCAGCTCGCCCAGAAATCGAGCAGCACAATCCGGCCGCGCAGCGTCTCGAGTGAGATCGGGCGACCGTCGGACGACACGATCGAAAAATCGGGTGCGTACTTTTCGCGGCCGCGGCGCGGGTTGGCGATGAGCGCCTGCGCCTCCTCCGCCGTCGTTCCGTGCGGACGGATCTCGATCTCCTTCCGGAGCTCCGCGATCGCTTCCTCGTCGCGCTGCTGGACCAGCAGCGCGAGCGCGAGCTCGTAATGGAGGTCGGCGACATTCGAGTCCGGGTCGGCGACGAGCGCCGCCCGGAGCTCGGCTTCCGCGCCGCGCGCGTCTCCCATCGCCGACAGGATCTGGCCTCTGAGCTTGCGCGCCCGCGCCAGCAGCCGCGCGTTGCCCTGCGCGAGATCGATGGCCGACTGCGACGCGTCGAGGGCGCTCTTGTAGACCTTCATGCCCCGCATCGCCAGGGCCATGCCGAGGAACGCGTCAACCGATTTGCCCCCGGCCACCTGGCTGGCGCGCTGGTAGGCCTTGAGCGCGTTGAAATGCTCGCCCTGCTGGAGCAGCTGGCGTCCTTTCTCGAGCTCCGCGTCGAGGGTTGTTGCCGCTTGCGGCTGCGCCGCACGGGACGGCGCCGCGCGAAGGGCGAGCGGTCCCAGGGCAGATAAGAGAACGACGACGCCAGTGACAAGCGCCTGTGCCGCCTGAAATGCAAACCGCAGAGATGGCAAAGCGCGCAGAGAATGCGTTTTCTCGGCGATCTCGGCGGTCTCGGCCGTTAGCCGTGACGCGCGCATCAGGGCATCCTAGCACCGCGAGGGCGGACCGCGCCCGCGATGCGGCCAGCCGCCTTGCCATCGCGCCGGTAGGAGCAGAAGGCATCGGGGTAGCTCGCCGTGCAGAAGGCCGCGCCGTAAATGTGATCGCGCAACACACCGGCGCGCTCGAGCTGTTCCCGCGCCGACCGCCAGCCATCGAACTGCCAGTGCGCCGGCCTCGCGCCATCCAGAAACCAGCCCGCGAGTTCCGCCGGCGAGTGGCCGGCGGCTTCGAACCGATCGCGGACGTCGGCGCCGACTTCGTATCGCGAGGCGCTGATCGACGGGCCGATTGCTGCGACGACATCCTCCGGCCGGCTGCCGAAGGTCTCGCGCAACGCCTCGACCACGACCTGCGGCACGCCGGCCGCGAGGCCGCGCCACCCGGCGTGCGCCGCCGCGACCGCGCCCGTCCGTTTGTCCGCGACCAGGAGCGGCACACAGTCCGCCGTTTGAATCGCCAGAGCGAGCGCGGGATCGTCGGACACGATGATGTCGGCGTCGGGAAGCGGCCAATCGGCTGGCGGCGGTGGATCTCCGCGACGGCGGACGAGCACCGAGGTGCCGTGGACCTGGTGCGCGCGCGACAGATGCGCGGCGTCCACGTCGAGCGCGCGTGCGACGTCGCCCCAGGCCGCAGCGCGATCGTCGTCGGCCGCCGACGCGAGCGGCCACTGGCGCGACGTGAACAGGTGAGCGGCGTACGGCTCGAGCGCTCGGCACACCAGCGCGGGCCCTGCACCGGCTTGCACCCACGAGAATGCGTCGTTAGGCTTGGGAAGCATCCGTCCCCATCATGCCCAACATTATCGGCCTCGGCCTCGACGCCACCGACATCGCCCGGATCGCCGACACGGTCGAGCGGTACGGCGACCGGTTTCTGCGGAGGATTTTCACCGACGACGAAGTCGCGTACTGTACGCGGCGGCGCGTGCCCGCGATCCACTTCGCCGGGCGTTTTGCGGCGAAGGAGGCGGCGATGAAGGCGCTCGGCACCGGCCACGCGCAGGGCGTTTTGTGGCGGGACGTCGAGGTGATCCGCCACGGCGGGCCGCCGCAACTGAAGTTGCATGGCGGCGCCGCCCGGCGATTCGCCGCGATTGGCGGCCGTTCGTCGCTGGTGACGATCACGCATTCCGATTTTCTCGCCATGGCGCAGGTCCTCATCCTCGGCGACTGACGGCAACTGCGGGAGTCATCCGCGTCGCATCCCCGCGCAGCGGCCGCGGGCCCTCCGCGACGCGCCGCGTCAACGCACGCATCCTCCATCGCTTACGGACACGAGCTCGTCGATTGTCGGCGGCACCGCGCTTGATCCTCCCCGGCACATCTGCGATCAGCCGCTCGTGGCGGGCGGCTCACAAGGAGTGTCCGATGACGATCAAGATCACGCCGAACGACAAAGGGAATCCGCCAGGCAAGCTCGCCGACGCCGAGGTGCATTTCTCCGACGGCCCGATGGAAGGGCTGAAGCTGATGGGTTTCGCGATCTGGGAACGGCGCGGCGGCAACGGCCGCAATGTGACGTTCCCGGCGCGGCAGTACGTCGTGAACGGCGAGCGGCGCACCTTCGCGCTGCTCCGTCCGATCGTCGACGCAACGGCGCAGAGCAAGCTGCGCGATCTGATTCTGGAGGCGTTTCAGGACCACGAGGAACGGGCGGCGATCGCCAGCTGAAGAATCGGGTAATCGGGTCATCGCGGAATCGGGTAATCGATTATCCGATCACAAGATTACGCGATGACGCGATCATTGAATGACCGGCAGGAGGCGCGCGTTTTCCTGCGCGCGCTTCGGAGGCAGCGTCCATTCCTCGCGGAGACCTTTCTCGTACTCCGAGTGGAAGAACGTCGCCTTCATGCCGCCATCGATGATGTCCCACGGCAGCATCGTGTCGTGCGTGCGGTCGCGGAAAATGTAGAAGTCGCCGTCGATGCCCGCTTCCGCGACGGCGGCGTGCCAGTTCTGCCCGTTCCGCTCGGCCGCGGCGATCGCGGGCGCGACGCGCCGATCGCCCAGCGAGAGCAGCGCCTGGTAGTAGGAGTGCCGCTCGGATTTGATGTTGAAGTACACGTTGTCGATGTCGGCAGTCAGCGTGCGCAGCCGTTTGATCTTGCGGTCCACCAAGGTGGGGTCTTCCATGGGGATCCACTGATATGCGGTCCCGGGCTTGGGAATCAGCGGATTCACGCTCCCGACAATGCGGCCGATCTGGCCTTTGGGGCGTGCGTACTTCAGCATCCGCTCGCGGATCTGCAGCGTCAGATCGCGAATCGCGACGAGATCGTCGTCCGTCTCGGTGGGGAGGCCGATCATGTAGTACAGCTTCAAGTTCTCGATGCCGCCCGCGAAGATGAGATCGGCGCGGTCGAGAATCTCGTCGTTCGTGACGGTCTTGTTGATGACCCGCCGGAGTCGATCCGAGCCGGTTTCAGGAGCGATCGTGATCGTCCGTTCGCCGCTCTCGCGCAAGACGCGCACGATCGGCTCGGTCAGATCGTCGAGCCGCAGCGAGGCGGGGCTGATCGAATAGCCGATCTCGTGCAGCCTCGCGAGGATGCGCTCGATGTCCGGATGATCGCACAGCGCGATCGACACGAGGCCGACGCGATTGGCGTGAACGCGCGCCGCCGCGGCGAGCTCGAGGATCCGGTCGGTCGGAAACGCCCGGACCGGCAGGTAGTTGTAGCCGGCCCAGCAGAAGCGGCACAGGTTTGCGCAGCCGCGGACGACTTCCACCAGGAAGCGCGATCCGAACTCGGTATCGGGTGTGAATATGCTGGTCACGGGCGGATCGACCGCGTCGGTCGTTTTCAGCGCGGCCTTCCGCACCGGCATCGGCGCATCGGTTCCGGGCCGCACCGTGTAGCCGGTCATCGTGCCGTCATCCGCATGCCGCGGCTCGTAGAGCGACGGCACGTAGAACCCGCGCTCGAGGGCGAGGAGCCGTAACAGATCGTCGCGGCCGGTCGCCGCGGCCACGGCGCGCCGCAGCCCAGGGATCAGCGCTTCGCCTTCGCCCGCGGCAATCACGTCGGCGAACGGCGCGAGCGGCTCAGGGTTGACGAACGTGACGGCGCCGCCGATGACGATCAGCGGATCGCGGGAGGACCGTTCGGCGGCGTAGCTCGCAATGCCTGCGAGGCGGAGCAGCGTCAGGACGTTCACGTAGTCCCACTCGAAGGACACCGAGAACGCGACGATGTCGAAGTCGCTGACAGGCGTCTGCGACTCGAGCGTCACCAGCGGCGTCTTCGACGCGGAGATTGCGGCCAGTTCCTGTTTGGGCGGCAGGAAGAACCGTTCGCAGACGATGTCGTCTTCGGCGTTGAAGAGGCGGTACACCGTCTGGAAGCCGAGGTTCGACATCCCGACCCAGTACGTGTTCGGAAACGCGAGGGCCACGCGCAGACGATCGCCGTGCGGCTTCTTCACGTAGCCGACTTCTTTCGCCAGGGTGAGCTGTGCGCGTTCGCGCTGTTCCCAGGAATTCATGCGAGGCAGCCGGTCCCGACCCGGAGCAAGGAGCCTGTCCCGAGCGCGGTCGAGGCGTCCGGCCGCTGATGCTCAGACGTCGGCGTTCTCGAGTGCCGTGGATCTATCTACTTTACCATCGAGAACGGCGGTCACCCGGCCAATCGGGCTTGTGCTGACTTTCGTCATGAAGCCAACGCATCGAGGGCGCCGGGGCGCCCGTCCGGCAAGGCGCGAAGGGGAGAAGGGCGGGATCACTTGACCCACGAGCAAACCCGCGGAGCTGGGTGCATTAGTGGCGACTGCCACCTGTATTTACGAAAGACAGCCCCTTACCCCTCCTGGCGTCGGAGAAACGCCGGCACGTCGAATGTCGTGCTGACGTCGAAGTCCGGGTCCATGGCGAGCCTCGCCTCCTCAACCACTTCGGCCACCTCGGCCACCTCAGCAGGGTGGATGATATCGACCGCCGTCGGTAGCGCAGGTGGCGGCGCGGACGAGCTGGCGGCCGCCGCCGCGGGCGCGGTAGAAGCGGCCATCGGCATATCGAGCAGCGAGCGCCGCGCGATCGACAGCCGCGGCGCGAGCGTCGTCGTCGGCGTCAGCGCCTCGGCGCGGGCACGCGCGTGCTCGGTGTAGTGCGTCATATCCACAGGCGTCTGCGCCGTGGATGCCGCTGGCCGCGCTGCCGACGGCCCGCCGAACCCCGTTGCAATCACGGTGATCTTCACCTTGCCTTTCAAGGCCGGATCGATGACGGCGCCGAAGATGATGTTGGCATCCTCGTCTGCCGCCTGTTGCACGATGCACGACGCCTCGCTCACCTCGACCAGCGACAAATCCGGCCCGCCGGTGACATTGATGATCACGCCGCGGGCGCCGTTGACCGACGTCCCCTCGAGCAGCGGGCTCGAAATGGCGCGCCGCGCCGCTTCCATCGCGCGGTCCTGCCCGTCCGCCACGCCGGTGCCCATCATCGCGAGGCCCATGCCAGCCATGATGGTCTTCACGTCGGCGAAGTCGAGGTTGATCAACCCGGGCACGAGAATCAGGTCAGAGATTCCCTGTATAGCCTGCCGGAGCACATCGTCCGCCGTCGCGAAGGCATCGATTATCGGCGTCGTCCGATCGATGATCGTGAGGAGCCGTTCGTTCGGGATGGTGATGATCGTGTCCAGGCAATCGCGCAGCGCTTCGAGACCGCGCTCTGCCTGCAGCTGGCGTTTCTTCCCTTCGAACTTGAAGGGCTTGGTCACCACGGCGACCGTGAGCGCGCCGAGCTCGCTGGCCAGGCTGGCGATGACGGGGGCCGCGCCGGTGCCGGTGCCACCGCCGAGGCCGGTGGTGACGAAGATCATGTCGGCGCCGTCGAGCGCCTGAATGATTTTTTCGGTGTCTTCGAGGGCCGCGGAGCGGCCGACGTTCGGATCGGCGCCCGCGCCCAGCCCCTTCGTCAGCTTGCTTCCGATCTGGAGCTTGACCGGCGCCGCGTTCCCGCGCAGCGCCTGCAGATCGGTGTTGGCCACGATGAACTCGACGCCTTCGAACCCGGCCTTGACCATGCGGTTCACGGCGTTGCTGCCGCCGCCGCCGACGCCGATGACCTTGATGCGGGCGCCCGCGTTGGTTTCTTCTTCGTCGAGCTTCAGCCTCAGACGTCGGACATCAGCGTTCGTGTAATCGTCCATTCGGTCTCTCCTCGTCGCAGGCGCTCGGGCCTGCGTCAGAAAAATTCCTTGAACAGCCCGCGCAGCCGTCCGGCAACGCGCACGAAGGCGCCGGCGCCCACCGGCGCGCGCGCCAGATCGCCCATCGAGTTGCGGTATCCGTAGAGCACCAGCCCGACGCCCGTGGCGAACGTGGGGCTGTTCACGTGATCGGCCAGGCCGCCGACGCCGGTCGGGCAGCCGCGGCGGATCGGCAGGTCGAAGATCTGCTCGGCGATCTCGGGCATGCCGTCGAGGATCGCGCCGCCGCCGGTGAGCACGATGCCGGAGTTCAGGCTCCGCTCATAGCCGGCGCGCCGGATCTCGTCCCACACGAGGTGGAAGATTTCCTCGGCGCGCGGCTGCAGGATCTCGGAGAGGATGCGGCGCGCCATCACGCGCGGCTTTCGTCCGCCGACGCTCGCGACCTCCATCGTCTCGTCCTCGTCGACCATGCCCGACAGCGCGCAGCCGCACTTGCGCTTGATCTTTTCCGCATCCGGCACCGGCGTCCGCAAGCCGACTGCGATGTCGTTGGTGAAGTGATCGCCGCCGACACCGATGACCGCGGTGTGCCACAGGCTGCCGCGTTCGTGGATCGCGATGTCGGTGGTGCCGCCGCCGATGTCCACGAGCGCGACGCCGAGCTCCTTTTCGTCCTCGGTCAGCACCGATTCGCTGGCCGCGAGCTGTTCGACGACCGTCTCCTCGACGGTCGCGCCCGCGCGGTTCACGCACGCGACGATGTTCTGGGTCGAGCTCTGGCTGCCGGTGACGATATGGACGTTCACTTCGAGCCGCGCGCCGGTCATGCCGACGGGCGCGCCGATCCCGTCCTGCTCATCGACGACGAAGTCCTGCGGCAGCACATGCAGGATTTCGCGGCCGGTTGGCAGCGACACCGCCTTGGCGGCGTCGATCGCGCGGCGCACGTCCTCGCGCGTGATCTCGCGATTCTTGCCGGCGACGGCAATCACGCCGCGGCTGTTGAAACCCTTGATGTGCGGCCCCGACAGCGCCAGATGCACCGAATCGATCTCCACGCCGGCCATCAGCTCCGCTTCCTCGATGGCCTTCTTGATCGAATCGACGGCGGCTTCGAGATTCACGACCACGCCGCGGCGGATGCCGCGCGACTCCGCCACGCCGAGCCCGACGATGTCGATCCCTTCGGCGTCGAGCATCTCACCAACGACGGCCGTCACTTTCGACGTGCCGACGTCGAGCCCGACCAGGTACCGTTCTTTTCGCGCCACTGCCCCTCCCGGTTGAACGCCTTCTTCGCCACCTTCGTCGGTCGCACGAAAATTCGATCGTCGAACGGCAGGTCCA
>Ga0137415_10004352_pt1 | contig 14022 bp, 15 predicted proteins | sample CZODoug3_1_1_16f_FD_183082 | JGI IMG/M metagenome (GOLD analysis project Ga0137415, IMG submission 183082) | Vadose zone soil fungal communities from Angelo Coast Range Reserve, California, USA - CZODoug3_1_1_16fungal (Hybrid Assembly) | ecosystem: Environmental > Terrestrial > Soil > Vadose... | reverse complement strand
GAAGAGCTCGCGCGAGAGCTTGGAGAGCGTCGCGATCCAGTTGTACTTGAGCGCTTGGTCTTCGGCGGCGACCTGGCGGGAGACGTCCGTCGCAAACCGGGTCATCTCGCCGAGGTCGAGCGCGCGGGGGTCCACGCGGTAGGAGGCGGGCACCGTGTCGCGGCGCACCTCGACCGGGTGGAGGCGCGTCTCGCCGAGCGCCTCGCCGAGGCCGCCGAACTTCTCCCTCGCTTCCGCCTTCATCTCGGCGTTGGCCGTCGCGCGGCGATACGCGCGCTCGACGGCGTCGCGGAGGATCCGGGGGAGGTCGAGAGCATCGGCGGCGCCGAGGGCGAGGCCCATGTAGCCGGGCGCGATCGTGCGCTCGCCCGCCAGGACGCGGACGCCGAGGGACAGGCCCTCGTCGTCGCCCGAGGTCTTGGGCGCGCCGTTCTCGGCCGCCGCCCACTTGGCCTCGGTCACCTCGAGGCGAAGGTCGGCATAGCGGAGGCTCCCGAGGCGCCGCGCGGCGTCGCGCAGGCACTCCTCGGCGACGGGCTTGACCGTCTCGATCAGGTCGACGCTCAGACGGGACGCCACGCTCGGAGTCTCAGAACGGCTCGACGAGTACGGTCTCGCCCGGAGCCACGTCGCCGCGATTCTCGGGGAGCACGATGAGACAGTTGCCCGTCGCCATCGAGGAGAGGATCCCCGAGCCCTGAGGTCCGGTGGTGCGCACCTGCCAGGCGCCGTCCTTCCACTGGAGCACGCCGCGCTTGAACTCGCGCCGACCCTGCTTCTTGGGCATCGCCTCCGTCGCGCGGGCCTCGAAGGTCTCGCCGAAGAGCCGGCGCCGGCCGGCGAGCTTGTGGAGAGCGGGGCGGACGAACAGCATGAACGCGAGCATCGAGGCGACCGGGTTACCGGGCAGCCCGAAGAAGTGCGCTGCGCCGACCCGGCCGAACGCGAGCGGCCGCCCGGGCTGCATCGCCACCTGCCAGAAGTCGATCGCGCCGATCTCGTCGAGGACCTCCCTCACGAGGTCGTACACGCCGACCGATACGCCGCCCGAGGTGACGACCGCGTCGGCGGCGCTCGCCTCGAGGAGCCGCGTGCGAAGCTCGTCGCGCAGATCGGGCACGATGCCGAGGTCGAGGACCTCGCCGCCCGCGCTCTCGATCGAGGCGGCGAGGGTGAAGCGGTTCGCGTCGTAGATCTGCCCGGGTCTCCGCGGCGAGCCAGGCTCGACGACCTCATCGCCGGTGGACAGGAGCGCCACGCGCGGCCGGCGGTGGGCGAGAACCTGGACTCGCCCGAGCGACGCGAGGAGGCCGAGCTCCGGGGGGCGCAGCACCGTCCCGCGCTCGATGACGACCGTGCCGGCCTGGACATCCTCGCCGCGCATCCTCACGTTCGCGCCCTTCGCGAGCGTCGGGACGCGAATGGTCCGGCCGAGCTTCTCGACGACCTCCTGAGCGTAGACCGTGTCCGCGCCGCGCGGCATCGGCGCGCCCGTCATGATCCGGATGGCCTGGCCGGCGGCGAGCGCGCCGTCGAAGACCGTGCCCGCCGGCAGCTCGGCAACGACCGCGAGCTCGCGCGTCCCGGACGGGGGGATATCCGCGCTCGCCACGGCGTAACCGTCGACGGCGGAGTTGTCGGTCGGTGGGACGTCGAACGGCGCGGTCACGTCCTCCGCGAGGACGCGGGCGAGCGCCCGGCTCAGGAGAAGGAACTCGGGGGCGGCCGCCCCTGTGATCTGGGTGAGGATCCGATTCTGGCCGTCCTCCACCGAAATCATGGCGACATTATACGCGCGCGCTGCCTGCTACCGTCGCCGGTGACTCTCCTTCAGGGGAAGGGAATGATGGGCCCCACGATCGCTCCCGTGATGCCGCCGGTATCCTCTATGAACTGCTTCGCGTATGGGCGCCCGCCGTCCGGACAAATCCATTTCCCGGTCTTCACGCCATCAACGACTTCTTCCACGAGCGGCGTCTTGGCGCCGCCCTCCCGCCCATCGACATAGCGTTCGAGACACAACGGGCAGAGTCCCGGTACATCGAGATGGACCTGCGAGTGCTTCTTGCCGAATTCCATCAAGCCCGCGGGGTCACGCATATGCCCGCACCCAAGATACTACGCGGGGAGCGTGCGGGCTAGCGTCCGGGCTGCCTCCTTTCATCCACCAACACGCCGGGGCGATTCTCTTTTCCTCGCGTGCAAGAGGGTCGGTTCGGCCGCGCCTGGGCGTCCGTCCGTCTGGTCTTGGGCGCGCCGATCCCCGGAGGCGCTATGATACGCGGCATGATCGAGGGTCGCCCCGCCGGCTTCTGGCGCCGTGCGCTCGCGCTCGCGCTCGACTTCGCGATCTTCTTCATGGTGCGGGCCTCCTACCGCGCGCTCGTCCGCGCGGCCTCGGGCGCCGGCGACGACTGGACGCACGGACCGCTGCTCTCACTCTTCACGCTGCTCTTTGCCGGCGCATACACGATCGTCCTCCATACGCTGTTCGGCCAGACGATCGGCAAGCTGGTCGTCGGCATCCGCGTCCTGGCCGACGACGGACCGCCGCCGCTCGGCGTCTCGCTACTCCGGTTTTGCGCGTACTTCGCGTCCGTCGCGAGCTTCGGCGTGGGCTACCTGATGGCCGCGCTCCGGCGCGACAAGCGGGCGCTCCACGACCTCATCGCCGGCACGCGGGTCGAGCGCGTGCCGAAGTCCGAGGAGTCCGCCGCGCCCCCGGCCGCGCGGCCGTACGCGTCGGCCCCGGCCGAGCCGCCGAGCGGTGCAACGGCCGTGTGATCCCGACGTTGCCGCTGGCGCCGAGGAACCGGCTGGCGGGGCTGATCCTGGCGGCGCTCCACGACAGGACCGCGCGCGACGAGCTGCGCCGGCTCGCGCCGGGTGAGGCGGCGGCGCTCGCGGGCTGGCTCGAGCCGGGCGAGGCGGGCTGCGCGCCGCTCCTCGGCGCGCGTGCCCGGAGTGCCTGGCGGGCGCTCGAGCGCCGGCCGCTGCGCCCGCCGGCGGTGTCGCTCGCCGAGACGCTCGACGACGCGGGGGTGCTCTGGGGAGCGCGTCTCTACTTCGAGGTGCACGAGCTGCTCGAGCCCTGCTGGCGTGAAGCGACCGGCGCGACGCGCGAGGCGCTGCAGGGACTCATCCAGGCCGCGGTCGGCTACCAGCACCTGGCGAACGGTAACCTGCCCGGCGCCCGGGCACTTCTCGAGGAGGGCGCCGACCGGCTTCGGGGCCGCGCGCTCGCCGGCCGTGCGCTCGACGGCTTCGCCCGCGCCCTGGCGGCGGCTGTCGCGCGCGTCGACGATTTCGACTGGGACTCTGTGCCAGGCTTCCCGGGATAGGAGGAACGATGGACCTCGAGCTCAACGGCAAGACCGCACTCGTCACGGGCGCCTCGCGTGGGATCGGGCGCGCGATCGCGCTGGGACTAGCGAAGGAGGGTGCGCGCGTCGCGCTGTGCGCGCGCGAGAAGTCCACACTGGAGAACGCCGCGTCGGAGATCCGCCGCCAGACGGGCGCCGAGCCGCTCACCGTCTCGGCCGATCTCAGCCGTCTGGAGGAAGTGAATCGAGTCGTCGAGACGGTAAAGGCGCGGCTCGAGAGCATCGATATCCTCGTCAACAACGCCGGCGCGATCCGCGGTGGAGACTTCCTGAAGATTCCCGACGAGCAGTGGGCGGGTGACTGGAGCCTCAAGCTGCTCGGCTACGTCAGGATGGCGCGCGCTGTGCTCCCGATCATGCAGGCGCAGGGGGGCGGGCGTATCGTCAACGTCGTCGGCGCAGCCGCGCGAAACCCGACCGTGGGCTACCTGCCGGGCGGCATCGCGAACGCCGGGCTCATCAATTTCACCAAGGGTCTCGCCGATCTCGGCGCGCCCTCGAACATCCTCGTGACGGCCGTGTCGCCTGCCGCGACCGCGACGAGCCGTTGGGAGGCGCTGATAGCGCAACAGGCCACGGCTGCCGGCAAGAGCGTTGAGGCGCAGCGCAAAGAGGTCGAGGGCGCTTATCCGCTCAAGCGAATCGCGCGCCCCGAGGACGTCGCCGACCTCGTCTGCTTCCTGGTCTCGGCGCGAGCCTCGTTCCTGACCGGTGTCTGCATCACGGTGGACGGCGGCGCGACCCGGGGCGTCTACGTCTGATGCCGCGGGTCGTTTCAGACAACTTGGTTCCTGCCCGACCGCGCCTGAGCGACCTTGACATGCGTCACCCGCTGTCACTATGCTCTTCTGCGGGAGGCAGCGAGTAGTGTTCCTTACGCCGCCGCTTTCGCTAGGGCTAGGAGGGTCGTGAGATGGCCGCAAAGTTGTTCGTCGGTAACCTCTCCTTCCAGGCCACCGAGGAAGATCTCCGGGAGTTGTTCGCCCAGGCCGGAACCGTCGAAACGGTCAGGATCATCACCGATCAGTTCACCGGCAGGCCGCGCGGCTTCGGGTTCGTCGAGATGGCCACGAAGGAAGAGGCCACCAAGGCCGTCGAGATGCTGAACGGTCGCCTTTTCAGAGATCGCAATCTCGTCGTCGATGAGGCGCGTCCGCAGCCGCAGCGCGGGACGGGCGGCCCCCGAGGCGATCGCGGACCGCGCCCTGGCGGTGGCCCCGGCGGCGGTGGCGGCTGGAGGAGATAGGGGCGGGATCGGGAGCCCGGGGATCGATCGATCCCCGGGTTTTTTCTTGTCGCTGACTACTCAACACATGGCGACTTGTGGGAGGCGATCGATGATCAAGCCTGGAGTTCCAGCGCCGGGAATGGCGGCACGTCTGGGTTCGACGCTCGATGCGCGTCGAGGGGTCGAATATCAGGACCTTCGGGCGCAGAGCCTCGTGAATCGCTTGAATGGCCGGCCGATGCCCTTCGGCTGGACCGTGAACCCTTATCGCGGCTGCGAGATGGGCTGCCGTTACTGCTATGCGCGCTACACGCACGAGTTCCTCGGTCACAATGATCCGGCGACCTTCGAGCGTCGCGTCTACGTGAAGCGCACCGACCCGAGCTCCCTCAGGCGAGATCTTATAAGGGCTAGGAAGAGCGGCCTCCTCGTCGCGCTCGGCACCGCGACGGATCCCTACCAGCCCGTCGAGGGTAGGTTCGAGGTGACCCGGCGGCTGCTCGAGGCGGCGCGGGACGTGCCGGGCCTCAGGCTCTCGATCACGACGAAGTCCACGCTGGTGTCCCGCGACGCGCATCTGCTGGGCGAGCTCGCGTGCCGCGGTGAGCTCTCGGTCAACTTCTCGATCGTCACCCTGGATGCTGCACTCGCGCGTACGCTCGAGCCCCGGGCGCCGCGCCCCGACCTCCGGTTCGCGGCGATGCAGGCGCTCGCCGGGTCGGGCGTCGAGACGCGCCTGTTCATCATGCCGGTGCTCCCCCGACTCACCGATGGTGAGGAGAACCTGCGAGCTCTGCTCTGCGCGGCACGCGAGGCGGGCGCCGCCATGGCGGAGTCGAACGTGCTCTTCCTGCGGTCCGGCACGCGGGAGACCTTCTTCGAGTTCCTGAGGCGCGAATTTCCCCGCCTCGTCTCCGAGTACGAGCGGCTCTACGCCAGAGGAGCCTATGCGCCCGCGAGTTACGTTGCCGAGATCGAAGCGCGCGTCCGCCGGCTGGGCGCCGCCGCCGGCTTCCCGACGCGCCGCCGCGCCGACCGACCCGTCGAGACGCCGCGCCCCCGCCAGCTCTCCCTCATCTGGTGAGGGCGCGGAGCCCTGGGCCGGGATCAGAAGAGGGAGAGCTGGCTCTGGGGCTCTGGCTCCTCGACGAACGGTCGCAGTCCGTCGAACTCGGTGAACACGCGGAACCGTTCCCAGATCTCGCGCACCTTGGCCTGATAGTATTCGACGTTCTCGTCCGGGCGGCCGCTATTCCACTCGCTCGCGAGCCGCGCGTACTCGTTCACGGCGACGCCGGCGGTCCGGCCGACCACGTAGTAGGAGACCTGGTCGCCTGGCTGCACCGCACGTCCGGACGCGAGGGCGAGCTCGTACGCGGCCGAGGTCGACCGTGACCCGGCCGCGACCCTCTCCCGGTAGCTCTCGACCGACTCCTGCAGCGTTTCGGTCCGCGCGAAGAGCTTCAGCGGGACTCGATGCGATGCGAAGTCCTCGAGCCACCGGTCGACGATCTTGCTGACCTCCTGACGCCGGCCGAGGAGAAGGGCGCGCACGATCTCTTCGATGAGCTGGCGCTGGAAGGGCTCGATCCCGCGCGAGCGGAACGCCGAGCCCTTGAGCAGGACCCGCCCGCGGTCGTCCAGCAGGGCGTAGGTCTTCATCTTGTAGCTGAACATCGCGGTGTAGCGCCCATCGAGCTCGAGCTGGATGGAGGGCGGCAGCGTCGTCGCGAGCCGCTCGACGAACGCCTCGTCGTCGGCGGCGTCATGGCCTGGCGGCGGCACGAAGTAGACGCCGTCGGTGTCGGCCTCGACGGGCGTCGCGCCCAGCTCGCCGAGCCGGTCGAGAAGCGCCCCGACGACGGCACGGCCCTCGGTCGTCACGCGGTTCGCTGCGTCGAAGTCGTTCCAGTGCCCGCCCGAGAAGCCCAGGTAGCCGTAGAACGCATTGATCAGGATCTTGAACGACTGCTGGAGCGCGGCCAGGTGGGCGCGCTCGGCAGGGTCGCCCGTCTCGCGCATCCCGCGCTTGGCGCGGACGCGGAAGTCGCGCAGGTGGCGCAGGAGTTCGGGGAAGATCGAGAGCGCGTCTGACGCTGGCGCGATCCCGCCCGCGAGCATCACGGAGGGGTAGAGCGAGGTGACGTCCACGTGGAGCACGGGGCGGGCGACGCCCTGCTGGTGGATCGCGGTGTGGCCGCCGCCCACGGGCGCGACCGGCCGTGGCAGGGGCACCGCCTGACCACGGTGGAGGTACTCCCGGAGCAGGAGCGCGTCGATCTTTGCCGCCGCGCCGCGGAGCGTGCACGACTGGTAGTCGAACGGCGCGACCTGCGCCTGGGCGAAGTAGGGCGGGGCGAGCACCGACGCCAGGCCGAGCGTCTCGACCACGTCGTCCAGGGCGTACGCCATCAATCGGTCGGGAGCCTCGCTGAATTCCCGCGCGATCTGGGAGGCGTCCACGTACGTCCGCTCCGGAGCCGAGACGCCGAAGTGGCGGGCGAGGTCCTTGAGCCCGAAGCCGGGGAGGTCGCGGGTCCCCGCGTCGTGGAGCTGGGCGAGCATCCAGGTGTCCACGATGTGACGTCCGGCGACCTCGTAGCGCCGATAGCCGATGGTGCGCTCGGCGATCTGCAGGCGCGCGCCGCGGCCGGCGAGCGGGCTTCCGTCGCGCCCCCAGGCGAGCGCGACACCGTGGAGCCTCGCGCGGGATTCGAGGTACTCGAGGTCGAAGCGAAAGATGTTGTGCCCCTCGATGACGTCGGGATCGCGCTCGCGGATGAGCCGCGTGCACTCGGCGAGGAGCGCGGCCTCGTCGAGGCGGTCGCCCCGCACGACGTGGCGGAACCCCGTCGAGTCCGCGAGCGCGACGGCGACAATGCGGTCGCCCGCCCGGGCGGCGCTGGGGAACTCGTGGCCCTCGCTCGTCACGACCTCGATGTCGAGGGCGAGCCGTCGAAGATCAGCGAAGCCGAGGCCGCCGAACGAGGTCCGGCCGGTTCGCAGCAAGTACTGATGGACGGGGTCGGGGAGGAAGAGGTACGGAGCCGCCGGCGCGTTCGCGGGCTGACCGCTCCGCTCGCGGCAGCGGTCGCGTGCGCCGAGCGCGTCGGACCACGAGGCGAAGTCGGCGCGCCAGCGGAGCTCGCCGGGACCCTCGAGCGGCTCGAGCGCGACGAGTCCCGGCGCGTCGCCGGCGAGGGCGCGGTCGGCGACGAGGAGAAACGGCGAAAACGGGACACGCTCCGTCACGACGACGTCGCCCTCTCGACGCCAGAGGGCGAGCGCGCGGCCGCCGTCGGCAAGGCCGAATGCGAGCAGTCCGGGGGCTGGGTCGCGTCCGAAGAGGAGCGGCGCCCGCGGGAGGGTGATGCCGCGACTAGGCAAGGACCTGCTCCACGGCCGCGCGATAGGCGGCGGGCTCGCGGACCACGGCGCGATCGGCGATGCTGCGGACCTCGGCGAAAAACGCCTCGTAGAGCCCGAGGTGGACGGTCTCGAACAGGTAGTCGGAGTAGACGATCAGGCGCACCGGGCGGCTCACGGCGCCAGCATACCCGGGGATCGGTGTATGCTCAACCCATGCTCCGGCGCGTCCACGTGGCCCTGCTCGTCGCCGCGCTCTCCGCGGGCTGCGCCTCGGCCCCGATCGCCTTTCCGAACGCGACTCCCGGCACCCCACTCGATATTCCCGCATGGGAGTACAGGCCGGACGGCGGCTCCGGTCCGTTCCCGGCCGTCGTGCTGTTGCACGGGTGCCACGGCGTTTCCCCGTCGAACCACGAGTGGGCGCGCTGGTTCCGCGACCAGGGGTACGTCGCGCTGTTGGTCGACAGCTGGGGCGCCCGAGGAATCGGCCGTGGGTGTGACGCCGACACGCCTGACCTGCCGCCCACCGCGCGCTTCGACGACGCCGTCGGCGCGCTGAGGTTCCTCCACACCAAGCGCTACGTGGAAAAGAGCGGGATCGGTGCGATCGGCTGGTCGAACGGGGGCGTCTTCGCGATGGCGGTGATCAACGGCCCGAGTCTCGAACGCGCGCGCCGGCGCGGCGTGACGCTCCCCGAGCCCGGCTTCGCGGCGGCGGTCGGCGTCTACCCGGGCGGCTGCTTCTCGCTCGTGCACGAGCTCGTGACGCGACCCCTTCTGGTCCTCTTGGGCGACGCCGACGACTGGACGGTCCCCGGACCCTGCGTCGAGATGGTGGACCGCATGCGCCGGCGCGGCGCCGACGCGACGCTCGTGCTCTACCCCGGCGCCTACCATTACTTCGACGTGGTCGGCCAGAAGCTGACGTACCTCGCCGAGGTCGGCAACCGCAACAAGCCAGGCGAGTGCTGCGGCGCGACCGTCGGCTTCGAGCCGGCCGCCTTCGCCGACGCCCGGCGCCGCGTCGCGGAGTTCTTCGGCCGGCACCTCAAGCGCAGGTAGCCGGCCGGCATGGACGCCTCCGTCGAGCTCGTCAAGCACCTCCTCCGGTCCGTCGTCCATCTCCGCGTCACCGTGCCACGCGAGCACCCGTCGTCGCGGATCCTCGGCGACGAGCGCTTCGGGAGCGGAGTGGTCGTCGACGCGTCCGGGCTGATCGTGAGCGTCAACTACGTCGTCATGGGCGCCCAGACCATCGACGTCGCCTTCGCGAAGGGCCGGCGCGCGAAGGCCGAGCTCGTCGCACAGGACTTCGAGATCGGCCTGGCGCTGCTCCGGGTGAAGCGCCAGGGGCTCCCGGCGGTCACCCTCGGCAGCGGCGACGCGCTCGAGCGGGGACATCAAGTTCTCGCCCTCGCGGCGACCGACGCCCAGGAGCGGCGTGTCGCCGGCGGGGTCGTGACCTACCTCGGCGAATTCGAGGCGTACTGGGAATACTTGCTCGAGCGCGGCATCGTGTCGAACGCGACCAACCCGGGCTTCGGCGGGGGCGGCCTCTTCACCGTGTCGGGCTCGATGGTCGGCGTCCTCTCGCTGAATCTCAACGAGATCGCGCGGAGCTCGCTCGCGATCCCCGTGGACTTCTACCGCAAGCACGAGCACGAATTCCTGCGCTACGGCCGTGTCGTGAGCCGGCCGCGCCGCGCGTGGCTCGGCGTCTTCGCCCACGCGCTCGAGGAGGGAGTGATCGTGGCCGGCGTCGTCCCCGACGGTCCGGGCGACCGGAGCGGGCTCCGGGAAGGCGACCTCATCGTCTCGCTCAACGCGGAGGAGGTCGGCAACCGGCGCGACTTTTACCTTTCTCTCTGGCGCCACGAGCCGGGCGAGCCGCTCACCCTCGAGGTGATGCGCGACAACAAGATGCGCCGGTTCGAGGTGAAGGGCGGCGACCGGGCCTACTTCTTTCGCCAGCTGTGAGCCGGGGTGGCGGCGCGGTCTCGCGCTTTCTCGCGGCCGACGGCTTCTTCCTCAGCGCCGGGCTCGCGTTCTTCTTCCTCGTCACGCTGATCCCGATCCTGCTGCTCGGCGTCGCGGTCGTTGGCTTCGTCCTCTCGACCGAGCAGGCGGCGCGCGAGGTCGTCCGCCAGCTCACGCAGCACTTCCCCGTCTACCAGCGACAGATCGAGCGCGCCCTCTTGCGGATCGTCCAATCGCGCACGGCGTCCGGCCTGCTCGGCACGGGGGTGCTCGTCCTCTTCTCGACACCGCTCTTCGGCGCCTCGCGCCTCGTACTGCACCGGCTCCTCGGTGTACGGGAGGGCGGGAACTTCCTCCGCAACCTCCTGACCGACGCGGGGATGGTCGTCGTGCTCAGCGTCCTGCTCTTCGTCGCGAGCGCGCTGACCTGGCTCTATCACTGGTTCCGGGCGCTCGCGCTCGTTACGCTGCCCGTGCCGCCAGGGTGGTTCGAGTACGCGGCGATCGGGCTGAGCCTCGTTCTCTCGACCCTGATGTTCTACCTGGCGTACTGCTTCGTCCCGCGCCGACGGGTGCGACGCCACGCCGCGCTGGCGGGGGCGATCCTCGCGAGCCTGCTCTGGGAGATCGCCAAGCAACTCTTCCGCCTCTACATCCAGGAGGTGGGGCTCTACAGTCAGATCTACGGCCAGCTCGGCATCCTCGTGGCCTTCGTGATGTTCGTCTACTACTCGGCCGTCGTCTTCGTCTTCTCGGCAGCCTTCGTCGCCGCCGTCGATTCTCGCCACCGCTGACCGCTGCGCCGTCCCGCCGCGCCGCCCCGCCCGAGGGGCCTGGCGGCCGGCGTGGTGGAGGAGGGCGCCAGGGGCTCCGCCCGGCGACGGGGGCGCGCGCCTGTGTTATGGTGAGCCCCGCTTCAGACTCGGTGGCGGAGGGATTGGCTCATGATGCTCAAGGGCAAGGTCGTCGTGGTGACGGGCGGCGCGCGCGGCATCGGGCGCGAGGTCGCCATCCTCATGGCGCGCCACGGGGCGCAGGTGGTCGTGAACGACTACGGCGGCTCCGAGGCCGGGAGCGGCGCCGCGCGCGCGCCCGCCGACGAGGTGGTGAACGAGATCAAGAAGGCGGGCGGCCAGGCCGCCGCCAACTACGACTCGGTCGCCTCGATGGCCGGCGGCCAGGCGATCGTCAAGACGGCCGTGGACGCCTTCGGCCGCATCGACATCGTCGTCAACAACGCCGGCATCCTGCGCGACCGGATGATCTTCAACATGACCGAGGAGGAGTGGGACGCCGTCATCGACACGCATCTGAAGGGCGCGTTCGCCGTCACGCGCGCGGCGGCGCCGCTCATGCGCGAGCAGAAGTGGGGGCGGTTCGTCAACATGACTTCCACCTCGGGCCTCGTCGGCAACATCGGCCAGGCCAACTACGCCGCGGCGAAGCTCGGGATCGTGGGGCTCACCAAGGCGACCGCGCTCGACATGGGGCGTTACAACGTCACGGCCAACTGCATCTCGCCCTTCGCCTGGACCCGCATGATCGGCACGATCCCGACGGAGACCGAGGCGCAGAAGGCGCGCGTCGAGAAGATCAAGAAGCTGTCCCCCGCCCACATCGCGCCCGTCGCCGCCTTCCTCGCGACCGAGCAGGCCAAGGACATCACGGGCCAGATCTTCGGCGTTCGCGGTAAGGAGATCATGCTGTTCGGACACCATCGCCCTGTCATGCGGATCCACAACGACGAGGGCTGGACGGTCGAGACGCTCGCCGAGATCTTCCCGGGCACGCTGCAGCATCACCTCGTGCCGAACGTGACCTCGGGTCAGTACTTCAACTACGACCCGCTCGTCTAGGAACGCCTTGCTGGTGGTGCGACGGCTCGTCGCGGGGTTCGGCCTCGTCTTCCTACTGTTGATCCCGGGCGCCGCCGCCGCCACCGGCCTCCTCGTCACCGTCGGTGAGGTGACCGCGACGACGGCGGTGGTGTGGGCCCGGCCGCCCGGCGAGGGGGAGGTCCGCGTGGAGGTGCGCGCGGCCACGGGCGGCCCCTCGGTGAAGGGAGAGGCAAGGGCCGCCGCGACGCGCGCCGACCAGACCGTCAAGATCCCGCTCACCGGCCTCAGGCCCGCGACGCGCTACACCTACACGCTCCGGGCGGCGGGGGACACGGTCACGGGCGAGTTCCTGACGGCACCGGCCCGCGACCAGACGGCGCGCGTGCATCTCCTCTGGAGCGGCGACCTGGGCGGTGGCGGCTTCTGCCGAAGCGTCGGCGGCGGCTATCCGATCTTCCGGACGATGGCCCAGTTGAGACCCGACTTCTTCCTCTTCGTCGGCGACACGATCTATGCGGACGTCAAGTGCGACAGGCCGGGGGTCATCCCGGGCGCGAACTTCGTCGCGCGGTCCCTCGGCGAGTTCCGCCAGCGCCACCTCTACAACCGGGCGGAGCCCGCCGCCCAGGAATTCTTCAGGCTGACCTCGGCCTACGCGATCTGGGACGACCACGAGGTGCGGAACGACTTCTCCGGGCCGACCGAACCGCTGATGCCGGCCGGCCGGCGCGCGTTCCTCGACTACTGGCCGATCGTTCCGCCCGCCGACGAGCCGACGCGGCTCTACCGCAAGTTCCGCTGGGGGCGGCTCCTCGAGGTCTTCATCCTCGACACGCGGCAGTACCGGAGCCCGAACACCGACCTCGACGGACCCGGCAAGACGATGCTCGGCGCCGCGCAGCACCGCTGGCTCGTGGACAATCTCACCGCGTCCACCGCGGTGTGGAAGGTCGCCGTCTCGAGCGTGTCGCTCTCGATCCCGACGGGGAAACCGGAGCGACGGGACTCGTGGTCCAACGCGAGCGTCTACGGCACCCCCCAGGAGGGTGGCACCGGCTTCGCCGTCGCCGCCATCATCGTTTTTAATCTATTCCCGTTTGTGTGGGCGCTTCTTTCCTCCTTCCGGCCAAGCAGCGAGTTGTTCTCAACGAAGCTTCTGCCAACCCAATTGACGCTTGCTCATTTCCAGGCCATCGCGCGCGAACCGTTCGGCTTCCTCGTACTTGGCCTGATTGGCGCGTAGCAGCGCATTTGCTGTCAGGCTTTCAGCCACGAAACGGTGGTCCGGGCCGTACAATTTCTTGCGTTGTTCCAACGCCGTACCGAGTAAATTGTCTGCGCGATCAAACTTCCCAAGCTTCTGATAGATAACACCTAGTGTCTGATACAACTCCGCCTGCATTTCAGGCTCCGCGCTCAACGATTGTGCTTCCTGTACGCCGCGGTCAAGGAGCGTGATTACACGCAGATCGTCGGATGGACCCGCGGCTTCATCGCCTCCCTGAAAGAGATTGACCATGAAGCGTTGCACACGTTGCGTTCGGGCCGCTTCGGCTAACGCGGCGTTGCGGGCGTATGCCAGCCGCACGGTGAAAAAAATCACCAGACCAGCGACGATCGCAAAAACCGTCGCGGCCGCCAGCACCCCTTTGCGGTTGCGCACGGCAAATTTTCTGACGCGATAGCTCGCCGTGTCCGCCCGCGCATCGAGTGGCTCCTGTTTCAAAAAATGGTCGACATCACGCAGCAACGCTTCGACCGAGGCGTAGCGCCGCTGCGTGTCTTTGTGGAGCGAGGTCAGGCACAGCACATCCAGGTCGGCCCACGCGGATTTTCCGACCGCGGGAACGTGAGTGACTGCCACGTTCGGCGCGGTCATTTCTTGTGCTGCGACGGATGGCTTCTCCGCGTCCTGTTGCGTCAGAACTTTCTCGGCCTGCGCGGGAGTGCGCTCTGATAAATCGAATGGCAACGCACATCAGTACTCGCGTCGCAATTCGGTTCAGGAAACGCGTTCAAATACGCCAGGCCCACAGAGTTAATTCTATCTGTCGGAATCACATTGGGTTGCGCCCCGGTTCCCATGAACTGCGTTCCAGTTGTCGGATCTAGAATCACGATTGGAGCCCCAAGTCCGGTGGGATTGCCAGCCGGACCTGCACCTGCCAGCAATTCAGAGAAGTTGCCTTGTCTCATCAAATCTGTAGGCACTGTCGCCACTTCGCTT
>Ga0137415_10004351_pt1 | contig 14022 bp, 10 predicted proteins | sample CZODoug3_1_1_16f_FD_183082 | JGI IMG/M metagenome (GOLD analysis project Ga0137415, IMG submission 183082) | Vadose zone soil fungal communities from Angelo Coast Range Reserve, California, USA - CZODoug3_1_1_16fungal (Hybrid Assembly) | ecosystem: Environmental > Terrestrial > Soil > Vadose... | reverse complement strand
GCTGACCCGCTTTCTGTTCTCGCTGTTCGAGCAGGATGCGGCCTATCTCAACGAGCCATAGCGCATGTCCCGGAAAAGTGGAAACCGGTTTTCCGACAAGGACATGCGCAAATCAAAGAATCTAATCCTGTCCGGTGCATCCACGCAGCACCGGTTGCGCGCATTCGTGGGCCGATCCTTCCGCCCGATGCGATAGTGTCCGCGATCATGCGATGGGTCACGCCGTGACATCCGCAAAACTCGACCCCGCCGGATTCTTCCGGCGCATTCCGCTTGCACCACACCAGATGCGGGATCGGCTTACTCGCATCGAAGACGCCATCGTTCTTTGCCACCTCGGCGTTCCGCGGCTGGACCGCGATGAATGGTCCCTGACCATCGACGGCCTGGTGGAGCGTCCGCTCACCCTGCGTTTCGATGACCTGACACGCTATCCCAAGGTCGCGGTGGCGAGCTTCCACCAATGCGCAGGCAGCCCGCTGCAGCCGTTCGAGCCGACCCGGCGCGTGTGCAACGTCACCTGGGGCGGTGTGCGCCTTGCCGATGTTCTCGCCGATTGCCGGCCGCTCCCCGAAGCGAAATACATCTGGTCCCATGGCGCGGATTTTGGCGCGTTCAGGGGCGTCACCGTCGATGCCTACACGAAGGACCTTCCGCTGGCGCGCGTCGCGGCCGACGCCTTGGTCGCATATGAGATGAACGGACATGCGCTGCCGGCCGAGCACGGCTTTCCTGCCCGCCTCGTGGTGCCAGGCTTTTACGGCACCAACAGCGTCAAGTGGCTCGTCGGCATGACGCTGGCCGAAGGCCGTGCCATGGGCCCGTTCACCACGCGTTGGTACAACGACCCCGTGCTCGATGACGCCGGGCGCGCGACCGGCAAGACCACCCCGGTTTGGTCGATCGCGCCGGAATCGGTCATCGTCGCGCCCGCGCCCGATGCGACGCTCGCGGCGTCGACTGCGCACGAGATCTGGGGCTGGGCCTGGGCCGATGGCGGCGTAGCAGGCGTCGACGTCCGCATCGGCGACAATGCGCCATGGATGGCGGCGGCCCTCGAGCCCCCGCGCGGCAGGCAATGGCAGCGCTTTTCTCTTGCGTGGACGCCGCGCGCAGGCGGCGCGGTCGTGCTCGCATCGCGGGCAACGTCGATCGACGGGGCGGTCCAGCCGCTGTCGGGACGGCGCAACGCGATCCACGGCGTGCCGGTGACCGTCGTTTGACATCCAAGGCATTCTCGCAAGGCGCCGTGCGCACTTTCTGCGTTCGGCGGCGCGCGGCGATCGGCCACAATGGGACCCGGTCCAACGAGTATCGCCATGCCCAGATCGTATCCGCGCTTCAAAGCTGCAGCCTGCCACGCCGCATCGGTGTTTCTCGATGCCGCCAAGACCACCGGCAAGGCCTGCGACCTGATCGCCGAGGCGTCGCGCAACGGCGCGAAGCTCGTCGCCTTCCCGGAAGCGTTCATTCCCGGCTTCCCGATCTGGGCCGCGCTGCAGGCGCCGATCCGCTCGCACGATTTCTTCCAGGCTCTCGCCCGCGAGGCGCTGCTGATCGACGGCCCGGAAATCGAGAAGCTGCGCATGGCGGCGCGCCGGCACGGCGTCGTGGTGTCGATCGGCATCACCGAAGGCACCGACCAGAGCGTCGGCTGCCTGTGGAATTCCAACATCCTGATCGGGATGGACGGCGCGATCATCAACCATCACCGCAAGCTCGTTCCCACCTTCTTCGAGAAGCTGGTCTGGGCGAATGGCGACGGTCGCGGGCTGCGCGTCGTGGCGACCGAGATCGGGCGCCTCGGCATGCTGATCTGCGGCGAGAACACGAATCCGCTCGCGCGCTTCGCCTTGATGGCACAAGGCGAGCAGGTGCACCTGTCGTCCTATCCGCCGATCTGGCCGACCCGCCCGGCGACCGACGCGGGCGGCTATGATCTGCGCCGCGCCATCGAGATCCGCGCCGGCAGCCACGCCTTCGAGGCCAAGGTCTTCAACGTAGTGGCCTCGGGCTGCCTCGATCTGTCGATCCGCGACGAACTTGCGCGCCTCGACAAGGACGCGCTCGACACCATCGAGAATTCGCCGCCCGCGGTGTCGATGATCCTCGGCCCGACCGGCGACGTGATCGGCGACGTGCTCGCCGACCACGAGGGCATCGTCTATGGCGAGATCGACATCGCGCGCTCGGTCGAGCAGAAGCAATTCCACGATGTCGTCGGCTACTACAACCGGTTCGATATTTTCCGTCTCGAAGTCGACCAGACGCCGCGCAATCCAGCCGCGTTCCTGGCACAGGATCCGATCGGCACCCTCGCGGAAATTCCGTTGGCAAGCGATCGGACCAAGACCTCGCGCGCCAACGGCGGCAACCATCGCCTGAAAGGCGCGATCGATCCGGGCATCGAATAGGCCTCGACGGCATCTTCCACAGAGCGGGCTCGTTGTGCGAGCGTGCAGGCATGCCGATCCCACTTCCACCGCTGCCCCCGCTTCGCCTGTTTGAAGCCGCAGCGCGGCACGAAAGCTTCCGCAAGGCGGCCGAGGAGCTCGGGTTGACCGCGAGCGCGGTCAGCCACGGGGTCGATTCGCTCGAGAAATGGCTGGGCGTCGAGTTGTTTCGCCGCCGTCCGCGCGGGGTGACCCTGACGCCCGCCGGCCGCCACCTGCTGCCCTACGTTTCCGAGGGGCTGTCGATGATCGCGCTCGGCGCCCAGCGGCTGCCGGGCCGCCGGGCGGAACGCCGCGTGGTGATGAGCGTCGCGCCGACCTTCGCCCAGCGCTTTCTCATTCCGCGGCTGCCGCGATTTCGCGCGTTGCATCCCGGCATCCGCATCACCCTCGATACCTCCCACCGGCAGGCGCTGTTTCCGATGGAAGGCGTCGACGTGTCGATCCGGATGGGCAAGGGAGCGTGGCCAGGGTGCAAATCCGATCCGCTGTTCCGGGAGCGGCTCGTACCGGTCGCGTCACCTTCCTATCTGGCTTCGGTGACCCGCAATGGCGCGGTCGACTGGCCGAAGGTGACGTATCTGCGGGTGTCGTCGGTCGAATACGATTGGACCGCATGGATCGAAGGCGTAGGCGCACAGATCGAGGTGGTGGACGACCTGCATTTCGACACCACGATGCTCGCGAGCGAAGCGGCCGCGGCTGGCCTCGGCATCGCCATGGGACGCCTGCCGGTGGTCGACCCCGATCTGCAATCCACCCGCCTGGTCAAAGCCGATGCCCGGATCGTCGATATCGAAACCGGATACTGGCTGGTCGGCCCGATCGGCCTGGAAACCCGCTCGGCCATTCAGTCCTTCCGCAAGTGGCTGCTCGACGAAGCGAAGCGCTTCCGCGTAGAACATGGCCTGCGGTGATTCCAGCCTCCGGTCGGGAACAATGAGGCCAGTAGACGCATTGAACACGGCCGACATCAACGGACGGCTGTTCGCGCGGCAGTAGCAAGCACCTGACTCGTGGCCACCCTCATTTCAGCCAGAGCCATTCCACCCAGCCGGACACCTCAACGGTTGCCCGCCTTGGAGCATTGTCAGGACAAGCGGAGGCCGGCTTTCCGTCCGAAATTGCGACCAACGCGAGAACCCGGAATACATTCAGCATCGATCGAAAACTGAACGTGCTCCAGGCGCAACCGTTTCTGTCCACACCCGCCGGACCGCATCCGTCGGATTGCATCGGAAAGGGAGCGACAGTGACTGCCGACAATCCCATCGCGCCAACCCGGCGCCAGATTTTCTCAGGCGCTGCGGCACTCGCGATCGCTCCATCGTCGCTTGCCGTCGCATACCAATACAACCTGGAGCTGGCAGACCTTGCCGCCTCGAAAGGGATTACCTTCGGCAGCCAGATCAACTCCGACTACTTCTCGGCGCCTTATCTGGAGCTTTATCGGAATGACGCTGTGCGCATCGTCGTCCCTGAGATGGATCTCAAGGCCGTGCGCGTGAGCCCCAAGCCATACTACTACTATTTCGGCGGCGCCGACCACATCGTCAATTTCGCGAGCATGTACGACATTGCCGTGCACGGCCACAACCTCATCTGGGCCGCCGGCCGTTACAATCCGAAGTGGATACAGGAGCTGCCGCCCGACGAGGTCGGGAGCTTCATCGACCAGTACATCGCCACCGTGGTGGGGCGCTATCGCGGCCGCATCGTATCCTGGGATGTCGTCAACGAACCGATCGGCCTCGGCCCCGACAACGTCTACCAGGCGGGCCCGTTCTACGACGCGCTCGGACCCGGCTACATCGCGCGCAGCTTCCAGGTGGCGCGGGCGACGGATCCGGCTGCCATTCTGGTCCTCAACGAGGGCTACACGGAGCGCGACGACCAGATCGGAGTCGCGCGGCGGCAACATCTGCTGACCGTCCTGGACACGCTGCTCGGTGCGAAGGTGCCGATCCAAGCCGTCGGCCTGGAGGGGCACGTGCAGCCGCAGCTCCTCTTCAGTCCGAGCGCGTTCGACCGCTTCCTCAACGAGATCGAACGCCGGAATCTCGATATCTACATCTCCGAACTTGACGTCGACGATTCGTCGTTTCCCGACGATATCAGCCAACGCGACGATCTCGTGGCGCATGCCTACTACCGCTTTCTGTCGATCGTCCTGAAGCATCCACGCGTGAAGAGGGTCATGACGTGGGGGATGGCGGATCCGTACAGCTACTATGTCGCAATCGCCAAGCGACAGAATCCCGATGCCACCCGCCTGCCGCGGCCTTTGCTGCTCGACGACAATTTCCAGCGCAAGCCCGCATGGTATGCCGTCGAGCGCGCGTTCAGCGAAGCGCCGGTACGGGGGTGAGCTTCGGCGCCTTCTCTTCCAGCCGATCTTTCAGCCGAGATTCTGCGGCGCGTCACCCGTCCCGACCGGTCGGATCAATCGATCCTCTGGATCGCTTCGAAAAGGCTTAGTTCGTTCCACGATCTTCCTCCTTTCCTGTTCTCCTGACGCTAGCGCATGTCCCGGAAAAGTGGCCACCGGTTTTCCGATAAGGACATGCGCAAATGCAAGAAAGCGAGAGCGCACCCCGATTCAATTCAATGCGCTCCAATGGTATCGCGCACACGCCGGATGCCGGCCACTCGTGAATCCGATTCAAGCCTGCACGGAAACTATTCATTTGAGCCGGAGCGCGTGACGACCGACATAAGGCTATGGGCATGCGCCAAGACCATGCCTAGGCGAGCCGACGATGAGCCACGTCCTGCTTCAACTGCCGCAACCGCCCTCGCCGCACGCGCGCAGCAACGGACCGCAGGTGCCGGTGGGAATCGCTGTCGCCGGCGGCGTCTTTGTGCCGGCGCTGCGGGAGAGCTTGCGCTACTGGTGGCACCGGCTGCGGTGCTCCTGGCGGTATGCCGCGGCATTGCGTGAGTTGCGCGCACTCGAACCACGCACACTGAAAGACATCGGTCTCAATCGCGGCGATCTGCACGCCGTCGCCTATGCCACGGCCCGCCGCGGCGCATTCGGCCGCTTCGGCGCGGTGCGCATCCGCCGCGTCGATCTTGCCGATCTGCCGCGTTGCGTCCAGTTCGGCCGGCTCTTGCATCCGGAAGACGTCCGGCTGCGGTTCGGCCGGCCGGCAGCGCTCGGCGACGGCGACACCTTTCGCCGGATGTTCGGCCTCGACGACGGCAGGATCGAAACCATCGGCGCGTTCGACTTGGCCGGCCGAATTCTTGGCCTCGCCACCGTCGCCTGGGTGCGTCCCGGCACGGCGGAGCTCGGCCTTATCGTCCGCTCCGACCTGCAAAGGCGCGGGCTCGGCGCGACGCTTCTCGCGCACGCGATCAAGACGACCCGCGCCGCCGGCTATCACCTGCTGTTGGCGCACGTCGACTACGAAAATATGCCGATGCGCCGGCTGGCGCGGCATTTCGGGTTCGAGCTCGGCGGCAATGCGAAGTCATCGGCGCAGGCGCAACTCGTCGTCGACCGCTGACCACGGTCCCGGCGATCACGGCTATGACCCGGCCGAAAGTCCGGCGAGCCGCATCGCCACCTTGAGCGCATCGACGCTCGCGTGCGTTCCCATCATCGCGGTCGGGGCAAGCGGATTCAGTGGCAGGCGCGTGACCATAGCCGGGCCGCGCGGCGGCTCGAATGCCATCGCTTCGCCCACCAGGGCTTCCCCATTGCCGAAGTGGACGCGCTCGCACCGGCTGATCGCGTGTCGCATCTGCTCCAATCCGACGTCGAGCGGCGGCTCGAACGGCCATGGCTGCGACGTAAAGCCGAGCGCGCGAGCGGCGTCGGGCACACCCGCCCCGGTCTGTAGGGGATCGCCGATCGGCTGCGCCGTGTCCTTGAGGATCTGGAACAGCCGCTCGACCCGTCGCGCGTTCCGGCCGATGAAGTCGTGCTGGAAATCGCCATGATGCGCGAGAATGAGCACTGCGAGTGCAGCCACATGGGCCGCCGCCAAGGACGTGCCGTCGCACGCGGCGTAGCCGTCCGGCAACTGGCACGCGATGACGGCGACTCCGGGCGCGCACAGGTCGAGCTCCGGACCCCTGCATGAGAACTGCGGCACGAACAGTCCGCCGGCGGCCGGCGTGCCACCCGCGGCCTGCGCGGCCTGCGGACTATCCTGCGGATAGCTCCCCACCTGCCCGACCGCACTCGCTGCCAACACGTGCGGGGAGCAGGCAGGGAACTGCACCGGGGCGGCGGTATTGCCGGCGGCAGCGACCATGGCGACGCCTTGCTGCTTCGCCACCATGATGCGCTGCTCGACGATGGCCGAGCCGCGCCGACAGCCGAACCCCAGGCACGCAACGTCGATGCCGACCTGCAGGCAGTAGTCGAGGGCCGCAACAAGGTCGCTGCAACAGGCGTCGTGCGGGAGTCCGCAAACGTGCAGCTCGGCTTCCTGCGCATAGCCGCGGATGCCTTGGGCCGCATCGGATGCGGCGCTGATGATGCCCGCGCACGCCGTGCCGTGTCCTATGAGGTCTTGCGACCAGGACCGTCTGTCGCCGCTCCTGACATCGATGCCGTGGTCGATCTTCGCCAGCTGATGGTGGGTGATGGCGGCACCACTGTCGATGAGGGCGATCTTGATGCCCGCACCGCGATATTGAGGCGGCAGCCGATCCAAACGCATCGTCGCGCCGCCCCAATCGATCCCGTCGCGCAGCGACAAGCGTTGCAGGGTGACCGTAATTGTCGTGTCGGCACGGAGCTCCGGACGCCGATGCCGGAAGCCCCAGCAGCCAGATCGCGGATTGACCAGGAGTTCCGTCACGGTTTCCGGCGCCTCGCCATAGAGGGCGAGCGCAATCTTTCCGTCGGGGCCGCTGACGCCTCTCGCAGTCCATCGCTCCCCGACGAGTTGCACCTCGGCGTGCTCGACCGGACGGCCGCCGTGGTCAAGCACTTGGATCGTGACCGAGAAGCCCGCGCCGAGCGCACCTGTCGTCGCCGGCAGCGTCGGCAAGCTCGCGACCGACGCGGCACGTAAAGGACTGTCGGCCTCGATCACCAGCAGGCCGGGCGCCGATCGGTGCAGCGCCGCCACGCCCTCGTCGGACGCCGCCACCACCGCGATCGGCGGGCACACCGTTCCGCGAGCCGCGTAGGTTCGAACGATCTCGAACCCGGGTGCGCGATTGAGCCGGTCTGTCAGCATCTCCTCGGTCATGCCGATCGCCGACGGCGCGATCATGTACTGGCCCTTGCGTACCCTCGGGCCTCGAGGTCGCTGGCCGCGCGAGCGGATCTCTTCCGTGCTCATGGTCATGGCGAACCTCTCAGTGGATCGTGCTCTGGTCGGACGGAGGGACCGGCCCGGCTGTCCGCAACGGCGGAAGCTGCGGATCGGTCGCGCGGATCATCGCGATCACGCGATAGGCTTGCCAGATCAGGTTGAAGGCCAGCGCGTAGTCGCGCGCGGCGAAGGACTGCGCCGCCTGCGTCACGATGGGAATGCATTGGGCGAGACCAGCGTGTCGCCCGGCATGGGCCTCCAGATAGGCCGAGAGATTGCGCAGGGCGTCCGCAGTGACGTCGCCAACCAGATTCACCGCTGCCTGGTGATCGAGCGCGGGGTCGGCCAGCGCGACGTTGCCAAGAATGTTTCCGATACCGACATTTCCAACACCGGCGGTTCCCGGACCGATGTTGCCAAAGCCGATATTTCCAAGACCCGCCACAAACGGTTGGCCCAACGCCTGCGACTGGAAACGCAGCAGCAGCGGCATCAAGCTGCCGAGTAGCGCGACGAGCTGCTGAATGTCTGGTGGCGGCTGCGACGGAGCCGCAGTCGGCGAAGCAGGATTGAAAGCGGACATCGTAGTATTCTCCTTCGTGAGGGGCTCATTCGGGCGCCGCGCAGCGACCGCCTCCTTGACGGCGGCGGTCGCCGGTGGCCGTCGCGTGGACGGCGCAAGCAGCGTGGCTAGCTCATGCGCTGCTGGTTGTAGGCCTGAAGATTCCCGATCACTTGGGGAATGAGCCCAACGAGCTGGCGCGTCACGTCGGCGACATCCTGCTGGGTGAGCTGGCGCTGACCCCCAAGCTGCGGGCCTCCAAACGCCGATTGGAACTGCGGCCAGCCGCCGCCTTGGCCCCAGCCTCCCTGGCCCAATGCACCGGAGGCGCCATGAAGGGCTGCGTACTGCACTTGCGGCTGACCCTGCAGCGCGCCGAGGATTTGCGGCACGGCGGGCAGGATCTGACGCACCACCTCGTTCACGTCCTGCTGCGTCAAGGTGCGCGGCCCTTGACTATACGGAGCTTGGCCGTAGGCGGCGTATCCGAGCGTCGATTGCGGCTGCTGTGCCTGCGCGAGGATCTGCGGCAAGGCCGGCAGCAACTGCCGCACCACCTCGTTCACGTCCTGGTGCGACAGCTGACGCTGTTGCTGACCCCACCACTGCGGCTGCCCACCCCATCCGGGATTGTAGCCGAAGGCACCGATCGGCGGCTGACCGCCGAATTGCCCGTGCTGCTGGCCATAGGCGGCCTGTCCGAGCCCGATCGCCTGCGGTCCACCAAGCCAAGCCCCATAGGGCTGCGCGCTTTGCGGATTGAACATCGACCACTGTTGCGGATTGAACTGAGGACTGTGCATGCCACCTTGTTGCTGAGTCTCGTAGTACGTCATCGCGAATTCTCCTTGCGATCGTTGGCGCCCCACAGCCCGCAACGGACAAAGACTATTCGCACCCGCTAGTTCAGACGCGGGCACACCTTCACCTCTCTTGTGCGACACGATATGGCCTATTCGCTGGGCCGAAACGAAGACGGCGGGTGCACGCGTTACGACAGAGTCACGAAGGACGAGACTGAGCAAGACCCCTCTGCTTAGCAGCCGAGTTCATGCCGGCTGCTAACTGCCCTTCGTCGTCATGTTGGGTTCTGCGTTGGCTCCCGGCTTTGTTTGTCGTCTGACATTGTGTCCGCAATGCCCGGCGTGATGAATGGTTGCATTAATTTTTGCCGAAATTGTGCGCAGCGGCTTCCGCGACCGCCGTGCCGTTCTCGCCAACTCGCTCAAACATCAAGTGCATTTCGCTGGGCGACCGGTCGCTGGTGGGCGCAAGAAAAAATTTCAACAAACAAGAAAAGCTAGAGCGATTCTGATTTCACGGCGCCGCAAGGCATAAGTTTCATACAACGGAAATAGTCCTGACCTAACTTTCAGTATGAGAGGCTGAGCAGCGTGCCGACGCGCTCCGCGGTCGCCGGATGGCTGCGCAGGAAACGCATCGGATTATCCTCGCGCGCGGCGACCCGCGGGACCGGCGCGCCGGTGTGATGGCGCTCGAGCTTGTCGAGCGCTGCGACCAGGCCGTGCGAGTCCTCGGTCAACTCGAGCGCGGTTGCGTCCGCGTCCAACTCGCGGAAGCGGGACAGCGCAAGACCAAGCAGCCGACCGAGCGCAGGAGCCGCCTTCAAGAGCGCGGACAACGGCTGGTCGGCGGGTGCGGCTCGCGTGCGCAACAATGCGAGGCCGGCCAACGAGGTCCATTCGATGGCGGAATGGAGCGCGGCCGCCCAGTTCATGGCCCAGGCATCGTTGTTGCTGATGTGGGCGACCTCGTGTGCCACAATGCCGGCGATCTCGCCGAGCGTCATGGCGCGCAGCAGCCCCTCGGTCAGAACGATCGCCGACCCCTCCGGACCGCCCAGCGCATAGGCGTTCATGCTGCCCGGAGCTGGAAGGTAATAGAGATCGGGCAGCCGCGACAGGCGGGCACGGCTACAGACGTCCGCGAGGAGGTGGAACAATCCCGGCATCTCGCCAGGCCGCAGCGGGTGCGCGCCGAACCACCGGTACATGGCCCCTTGCGAGATGACCAAGCCGTCCGATCGCGGCATGCCGCCGCTCACCGCCCGGTGCGCCCCCTCCGCACCTCCGACGACCCAACCACAGGCTGCGAGCAAGAGCACCATGCCGGCGATCGCCCATGCGGACGAGCGATGATTCACCGAACGATGGGCATGTCGCCGAAGCCGCCACAATTCTTGAGGCAGATCCTGAGAACTTGCCTCGATGCGGCAGCGCAGAACGACGCCGGGGCGATTCGTCGGGAAATGCAGTTCCACGATGACCGCCGCACCGGATTGCGAGAACCGCCACCCATCCACGAGCGGCACGGCAGGTACCAATGCGAACGAGATGCACGATTCCGACGCGGAATTGGCCCATCGTCCAATCCGTTCATAACCCTCGCCGGTTCCGACGTCGAACACCCCAGCCCTCAGCTTGCCACCAGTTCCCAATGGAACAGTGTAGCCCAGCGTCATGCCAATTCCATGCCATTGTCACAGAAAAGTCATTCCCTGCGGCAAGCAAGTCACAGAAAAAGGCGTCGGACTCTTTTGGGGGGCACTGCGGCCGGCCGGCGACCTATCAACAATCCTTCCTCCGCCCCCTGATCTCCTCGATCGCGGCGAGCACGCGCTCGGGCGTCGCCGGCGCATCGAGCAGCGCCGTGCGCCGGTAGTTGGCGAGGCTTGCGATGGCGTCACGGATTGCGAGCCAAACTGAAATGGCCAGCATCAGCGGCGGCTCGCCCACGGCCTTGGAGTGGAAGATGGTCGCCTCGCGGTTGGGCGCATCGGCGAGGATGCGCGCATTGAAGATCGGCGGCACGTCGCGGCTGCCCGGGATCTTGTAGGTCGAGGGCCCGTGGGTGCGCAGGTGTCCCTTGGCGTCCCACCACAATTCCTCAGAGGTGAGCCAGCCCATGCCCTGCACGAAGGCGCCCTCGATCTGCCCCAGGTCGATCGCCGGGTTGAGCGAGCGGCCGCAATCCTGGAGGAGCTCGGCGCGCAGCACCCGCGTTTCGCCGGTGAGCGTGTCGACGGCGACCTCGGCCGCCGCCGCGCCATAGGCGAAATAGAAGAACGGCCGTCCGGTGGCGGTGGCGAAGTCCCAGTGGATCTTGGGCGTGCGGTAATAGCCCGTCGCCGACAGCGCGACGCGGTTTTCGTAGGACAGCGCCGCAAGCTCGGGAAACGACAGGCTGCAATTGCCGGCATAGATGCGATTCGAGGCGAACACGATCTCGCCCGCCGGCACGCCGAAGTGCTCCGCCGCCACGTCGGTCATGCGCGCCTTGATCTGCTCGCAGGCATGCAGTGCCGCCATACCATTGAGATCGGAGCCGGAGGAGGCCGCGGTCGGCGAGGTGTTCGGCACCTTGCCGGTGCTGGTCGCCGACACCCGGATGTGGTCGAGGTCGATCTGGAAGGATTCCGCGACCACCTGCGCCACCTTGACGAAGAGCCCCTGCCCCATCTCGGTGCCGCCGTGGTTGAGCACCACGCTGCCGTCGACATAGACGTTCACCAGCGCGCCCGCCTGGTTGAGCGCGGGCCGGTTGAACGAGATGCCGAACTTGATCGGCATCACGGCGAGGCCTTTCCTCAGCGCCTGGCTCTGGCGGTTGAAGTTCGTCACGTCGCGGCGCCAGGCGGTCAGGTCGACGCTGCGGTCGAGCTCATCGAGCACCTGCTCGATGATGTTGTCCTCGACCGTCATGCCGTAGTGCGTCACGTTGTTGTGGCCGTGACAATAGAAATTCCGGCGCCGCACGGTGTCGACCGGCAGACCAAGACGGCGCGCCACGGTCTCGACCACCGCCTCGATGGCGAGCATGCCCTGCGGCCCGCCGTAGCCGCGGAAGGCGGTGTGCGACACGGTGTTGGTCTTGCACGGCAGGCCGCGCAAGCGGATGTTGGGCAGGAAATAGCAGTTGTCGATATGGCAGAGCGCGCGCGTCAACACCGCCGGGGTGTGGTCGCAGAGGCCACCGCCATCGGCGGCGAGCGTGGCGTCGAGGGCGAGAAGGTGTCCCTCGCCGTCGAAGCCGACGTCGTAGCGCATCAGGAACGGATGACGCTTGCCGGTGGCGCGCATGTCGTCGTCGCGCGGCAGCCGCAGCTTCACCGGCCGCCGCGTCTTCCAGGCGAGCACCGCGGCAATGCCGGCGATGATGGTCGCCTGGCTCTCCTTGCCGCCGAAGGCGCCGCCCATGCGCCGCACCTCGACGGTGACGGCGTTGAAGGGCAGCCCGAGCAGATGGGCGATGCCGTGCTGCACCTCGGTCGGATGCTGGGTCGAGCTCAGCACATGGATGTCGCCGGCCTCCCCGGGCGTGGCGAGCGCAATTTGTCCCTCGAGATAGAAATGATCCTGGCCGCCGCAGCGCAGCTCGCCGGAGAGGCGATGCGGCGCGGAGGCAAGCGCGCCTTCCACCTCGCCGCGCACCATGGTTTGCGGCGGCGCCACGAAGCTCTCGCGCGCAATCGCTTCCTCGACCGACAGTATGGCGGGAAGCTCCTCGTATTCGACCGCGACGAGCTTGGCCGCCGCCCGCGCCTCGTCGAGCGTCGCCGCCGCGACCGCCGCCACCGGCTGGCCTTCGTAGACCGCCACCTCGGCCGCGAGTACCGGCTCGTCGGTGCGGATCGGAGCGATGTCGTTCTTGCCCGGGACGTCCGCGGCGGTGATGACGGCGATCACGCCGGGCGCCGCAAGCGCGCGGGAAAGATCGATGTGTTTGATGCGTGCGTGGGCGTGCGGGCTCAGCACCAGCGCGGCTTCCAGCGTGCCGGCGACGTTCGGCACGTCGTCGAGATAGCGCGCCGCGCCGGTGACGTGGCCGACCGCGCTGTCGTGGCGCACCGACGCATGCACGCCACCGCGAATGCGGCCCAAAATCTCGTTCATGTCGACATCTCGTTCATAGCGCCTCCACCCGCATCGGCGCCGCCAGCGTAGTCTCGAGCTGGAAGCGGCGCACCAGGCCCGCCGCCGCGCGCAGCCGATAGGCGGCGCTGCCGCGGTGATCGCCGATCGGCGTAAAGTCGCGCCCCAACAGGCCGTCGAGATCGGCGAGCCATGCTGGCTTCCAGGGCCGGCCCCTCGCCGCGGCTTCGAGGCTCGTCGCGCGCTTCGACTGGGCCGCCATGCCGCCATAGGCGGCGCGCAATTCGCGCACCTTGTCGCCCTGGCGCTCGAGCCGGAAGGCCGCGATCACGGTGGAAATATCCTGGTCGAGCCGTTTGGACACCTTGTAGGTGGAAAATTCCTGCCCGGGGGCCAGGAAGGGGATGCGCATCGAGGCGATCACTTCGCCCGTTTCCAACGCGGTCCTGCGATAGCCGGTGATGCAGCTCTCGACCGGCAGCGTGCGCTCGCCCGCGCGCGAGGCGAGCCGCACCGTGGCGTCGAGCGCCATCAGGCAAGGGGGCGTGTCGCCGATCGGGGATGCGTTCGCGAGATTGCCGGCAATCGTTCCGAGATTGCGGATCTGGCGCGAGCCGATGCGGCGGACGAGCGCGCCGAACGACGGGAAATGCCGGTCGAGATAAGGCAATGCTTCGGTATAGGTCACCGCGCCGCCGAGCTCGAGACTGTCCTCGCCGCTGCTGATCTGCTTGAGCTCATCGACCGCACCGGTCCAGATCACGGCCGGAAGCGCCTCGCGATCCTTGCTGACGCGCAGCCCCAGATCGGTGCCGCCGCCGAGCAGCAGCGCGTCC